>OIYO01000745.1_pt1 | contig 23671 bp, 18 predicted proteins | sample 1588191 | NCBI WGS metagenome assembly OIYO01 (sample SAMN03283275) | human gut metagenome | biome: human-associated habitat; material: feces | host: Homo sapiens | place: Peru | collected 2012 | reverse complement strand
AATAAGGAGAAAAATTATGGATGTAATTGCTTCAATATCTACGGCTCCACGGAATAGGTGGAATTGGAATTGTAAGAATGAGTGGTGATAAATGTTTTGATGTATTAAACAAAATATTTAAGCCTAAGAGCGAAGAAAATATAGAAAATATTAAGGGATATACAATAAAATACGGATTTATAGTTGAAAATGATAAAATTGTCGATGAGGTTTTAGTATCATATTTTAAAGCTCCTAAGAGCTATACTACAGAGAATATGTGCGAAATAAATACTCATGGTGGTAATATTGTAATAAGAAAAATTTTAGAATTGTGTTTAAAAAATGGAGCAAATCTTGCGGAACCGGGGGAGTTTACTAAAAGGGCATTTCTAAATGGAAGGATAGATTTACTTCAAGCAGAATCTGTTATTGATGTTATAAATGCTAAATCTGAAAGAGAACTAAATACTGGAATAAAGCAGTTAGAAGGTGTTTTATCTAAAAAAATTAAGGAGATAAAGCAAGAAATTTTAGATGTAATGGTAAATGTAGATGTTACAATAGATTATCCAGAATATGATGTAGAAGATGTGACCAATAAGCAAATTGCAGATATGTTAGATAGTGTTCAAATAAAATTAGAAAATTTAGAAAAAAGTTTTGATAATGGAAAACTTATAAAAGAAGGCATAAAAACTGCAATTATAGGTAAGCCAAATGCTGGAAAGTCATCTTTATTGAATGCTATTTTAAAAGAAGATAGAGCTATTGTAACAGAATATGAAGGAACTACAAGAGATACAATTGAAGAGTTTGTTAATATTGAAGGAATACCATTAAAATTAATAGATACAGCAGGAATTAGAGAAGCTAAAGATGAAGTTGAAAAAATAGGAATTGCAAAATCAAAGGAAATTGCTAAAGAAGCAGATTTAGTTATAGCAATTTTTGATGGTTCAAAAGAATTATCTGAAGAGGATATGAAGATTTTAGATATTATAAAAGATAAAAAATCCATAATTTTATTAAATAAAGCAGATTTAAATAGTGTATTAAATGAAAATGATGCTAGATTTAAAAATATTACAGATAATGTTTTAAAAATTTCAGCTTTAAATGGAAACGGATTAGAAAAATTATACTCTGTAATTACAAAAATGTTTAGTTTGGATGAAATTAATATAGATAATGATGTTATTATAACAAATTTAAGACATAAAAATTTAATTTCTAAAGCCATAGAAAATGTAAAAAAGGCAAGAGACACAGTTAATGAAAATATGCCAATAGATATAATTGCAATTTTTATTAAAGACATTTTAGAAGATTTAGGAAATATAACTGGAGAGTTTGTAACTGATGATATAATAAATGAAATTTTTTCTAAATTCTGTTTAGGAAAATAGTTATACAAATTTGGCTTCAAAATCTAAAATAAGACGATTTTATATTAAAAGAATATAATTTGTAATGTAAAGATAAAAAATAGAAATAAAACGAAAATAAGGGCTATAAATTATAACCAATAGAAATTTAATTTTTAATATTGATATAATTAGATTATTTAAAAAAATTAATAAAAAATGAGAAACAGAAAGGCGAACAAACAGCAAAGTAAACATAAAATTTAAAAGTAGAACTAATAGTTAAAACTACTTAGTTAAATTATACAAAAATATCCATAAAGGCATTGAAATGGGCGAGTTCGACAAAAATCGACAAAATAAAAAATCAACTATTTAGTAAATATATTTTTTAAAATAAAAAAAACACGGATTTCTGTTTCATAAGGAAAGGAAAATAAAATGAGTTATTACGCTGGAGACTATGATATAGCAGTTATTGGAGCAGGTCATGCAGGATGTGAAGCAGGCTTAGCAGCAGCTAGATTAGGAATGAAAACTTTAGTGTTTTCAATAAGCTTAGAAGCAGTTGCAAATATGCCATGTAATCCACATATAGGAGGAAGTTCGAAAGGACATTTAGTAAGAGAAATAGATGCACTTGGGGGTGAAATGGGGAAAAACATAGACAAAACTATGATACAAATTAAAATGTTAAACACATCTAAAGGACCAGCAGTTCATTCCTTAAGAGCACAAGCAGATAGAAAAAAATATCATATGGAAATGAAACATACTTTAGAAAAACAAAAAAACCTATTTTTAAAACAGGGAGAAATTGTGGATATTAAAGTTGAAAATGGCAAGGTAGTGGGGATAGAAACTGCCGTTGGTGCTATTTATGGTGTAAAAGCTGTCATTGTTGCTACAGGAACATATCTAAAAGGAAAAATATTTATGGGAGAATTTTCTGAAGAAAGTGGACCTGATGGTGTTGCAGCAGCTAATAAGCTATCAGATTCTCTAAAAAGAATAGGAGTGGATTTAGTTAGATTTAAAACAGGAACTCCTGCAAGAATTAATAAAAGAAGCATTGATTTTAGTAAGATGGAAGTTCAAAAAGGCGATGATAATGTTGTTCCATTTTCTTTTGAAGACGAAATAAAAGATTTACAACAAGTTGACTGCTATTTGACTTATACAAATGAAGAAACACATAAAATAATAAGAGAAAATTTGCATAGGTCACCTTTATATGCCGGAAAAATAGAAGGAACAGGCCCTAGATATTGCCCATCTATAGAAGACAAAGTTGTTAGATTTAGTGATAAACCTAGACATCAAGCTTTTGTTGAACCTGTTGGATTAGACACAGATGAGATGTATATTCAAGGTTTAAGTTCTTCTTTACCAGAAGATGTACAAATTGCTTTATATCATACAATACCTGGGCTAGAAAATGCAGAATTTACAAGGTCTGCATATGCTATTGAATATGACTGCATAGACCCATCTAATTTAAAATTAACATTAGAATATAAAGGAATAGACGGACTATTTATGGCTGGTCAAACTAATGGAACATCTGGATATGAAGAAGCTGCATGTCAGGGATTAATTGCTGGAATTAATGCTGCTCAAAAAATAAAAGGCAAAGAGCCTGTAATATTAGATAGAAGCCAAGGATATATAGGAGTATTAATTGATGATATTGTTACAAAAGGAACAAATGAACCTTATAGAATGATGACTTCAAGAGCTGAATATAGACTTCTTTTGAGACAAGATAATGCAGATTTAAGATTAACTGAAATAGGACATCAAGTTGGATTAATTTCAGATGAAAGATATCAAAAATTCTTAAATAAAAAAGCTAATATTGAAAAAGAAATACAAAGATTAAAAAATACAGTAGTTAAGCCAACTAAAGAAGTAAATGAATTACTAGTAAAATATGGCACATCAGAATTGACAACAGGAACAAAAATGTCTGAATTATTAAAAAGGACAGAATTAGATTATGAAAAATTAGAGCCAATAGATGAAAATAGACCAGAACTTACATTACAAGAAAAAGAAGAAGTTGAAATTCAAGTAAAATATGAAGGATATATAAAAATGCAAGAGGCTCAAGTTGAAAAGTTTAAAAAGTTAGAAAATAAATTGTTGCCAGAAAATATAGATTATGAGCAAATAAATGGATTAAGCCTAGAAGCTAGACAAAAACTTAATAAATTTAAACCACGTTCAATAGGCCAAGCTTCAAGAATTTCAGGCGTTTCACCAGCAGATGTTTCTGTACTTTTAATTTATTTACAAGTTAATAAAAAATAAGGAATTGGGGAATTAAGATGGAAAAAGAAAAATTTAAAGAATTAATGTGCTGTTATGGAAAACAAATAGATATAGAGTTTGACGATAAACAAATTAATCAATTTTATGATTATATGAATTTACTTTTGGAATGGAATGAAAAAATTAATTTAACAGCTATTGTTGAGCCAGAAGAAGTTATATTAAAACATTTTATTGATTCCTTAACAATAAATAAATACATAGAAAAAAACAAAACTATAGCTGATGTTGGAACAGGTGCAGGATTCCCTGGAATTCCTTTAAAAATATATAGACCAGATTTAAATGTAACATTAGTAGATTCTTTAAATAAAAGAATAAATTTTTTAAATGAAGTTATAGATAAATTAGATTTAAAAGAAATTAGTACTGTACATAGTAGAGTAGAAGATTTTGGAAGAGATAAAAAATATAGAGAAAGTTTTGATTATGTTACAGCTAGAGCTGTTGCAAATTTGACTACTCTTTCAGAATATTTAATTCCTATTACTAAAGTGAATGGAAAATGCATTTGCATGAAAGGAAATGATGTTAAAGAAGAAATTACTAATAGTAAGAATGCAATAAATTTGTTGGGTGGAAAGATTAGTAAAATAGATGAATTTAAATTGCCTAATTCAGATATTTCTAGAAATGTGATTATTATAGATAAGATGAAGAATACTCCTAATAGGTATCCTAGAAAGGCTGGGATGCCTGCTAAAGAACCTTTGGAATAGAGGTTCTTTTTTGTTGATATTTATAGTTTAAAAATAAGCCGTTAAAATTTGATAATATATAACTAAAATTATTTTTCCTCGGTTTAATACGAACTCTAAAAAAAATCTAAAATTGCGTGTTTGAGCCTCTCCGACTTTGCACACCCTCAACCACGCAATTTGATATTTTTTAAGATACTCTTCAATCACATTCGGCAAAATATTTTTAGTTATATATTATCAAATTTTGACTACTCTAGATAAATAAGCTTTTAAGTGTAACTACTAGTAATTTTTTTAAAAATATTTCTTGAAAAAACATTGACTTTTTTTTAATAATTGTATATCATAAATATATAAATAAAACGAATTAATAAGTAAATATTAACAATAAAGAATGGGGGCAATATTGTGGGAAAAATAATATCAGTAGCAAATCAAAAAGGTGGAGTTGGAAAAACCACCACAACAATAAATTTAAGTACAATGCTTGCTAAAAAAGGAAAAAAGGTATTATTAATAGATGCAGATCCTCAAGGAAATGCAACAAGTGGAGTAGGAGCAGAAAAAGATGTTGAATTTTCAACATATGATATATTAGTTGGAGAAACTGAAATGGATGAAGCTGTTGAAAAAACAGTTATAAAAAATTTATTAGTATGTCCATCAAATATAAATTTAGCAGGCGCAGAAGTAGAACTTGTTTCTATGATGTCAAGAGAGCAAAGATTAAAAGAAAAATTAGAAAAAGTTAAAGATGAATTTGACTATATTTTAATAGATTGTCCACCATCATTAGGATTAATTACATTAAATGCTTTTACTGCTTCAGATAGCGTTTTAATACCTGTACAATGTGAGTATTATGCATTAGAGGGATTAGGACAACTACTAAATACAATAAATTTAGTAAAAAAACATTTAAACAAAAATATAGAAATAGAAGGTGCACTACTTACAATGTATGATGCAAGGACAAACCTTTCTAATCAAGTAGTAAAAGAAGTAAAAAAATATTTTAATGATAAAGTATATAAAACAGTTATACCAAGAAATGTTAGATTAAGTGAAGCTCCAAGTTATGGAATGCCAATAACTGAATATGACCCAAAATCAAAAGGAGCAAAAATGTATGAAAAATTCACAAAAGAATTTTTAAAAATAAATGAAATGGAAAAGAAAGCTAAACACATGTTATAATTTTAGAAAGGGAAGTGATACAAATGCCTAAAAAAACAGGATTAGGAAAAGGATTAGATGCATTATTTGGTCCAGTACCTGAAGAAGAGAAACAAAAAGAAAATGATGTATTAAAAAATTTAAAAATAACAGAAGTTGAACCTAACAGAAATCAACCAAGAAAGAATTTTAACCAAGAAGCGTTAGAAGAACTTGCTGAATCAATAAAAGAATATGGTTTAATACAACCAATTATAGTAACAGAAAAAGATGGATATTATAGCATAATTGCTGGAGAAAGAAGATGGAGAGCTTGCAAATTAGCAGGTTTAAAAGAAATACCAGCAATTGTTAGAGAAGATGATGATAGAAAAAATAACGAAATAGCCCTAATAGAAAATATACAAAGGGAAGATTTAAATCCATTTGAAAAAGCTTTAGGAATAAAAAATTTAATGGAGACTTATGGACTAACACAAGAAGAAGTATCTAAAAAATTAGGAAAAAGTAGAAGTGCTGTTGCAAATACTGTAAGAATTTTAAATCTAGACCCAAGAGTTTTAGAATTTGCAAAACAAGGTAAACTAACAGAAGGACATTGCAAAGCATTACTTGCAATTACAGACCCAGAAAAACAATATATGACAGCTGTTGACATGATAGAAAGAGGTTCTACGGTTAGGGAAATAGAGCAAAGAAACAAAAAAATAAATCAAAAAGAAATATCAAAAGAGGAATTAAAAAGAGTAAATATTTTATATAAAGACATTGAAAACACTTTTCAAGGATTTTTTGGTACAAAAGTTAAACTAAATCCAGGAAAGAAAAAAGGAAAAATAGTTATAGAATATGCATCAAATGAGGATTTAGAGAGAATACTAAAATTAATGAAATAGGAAGGTATTTAAATGCAAGAGATTTTAGAATTTTTAAAGACAGATAATTATCTATTTATTTTAAGTATAATTACAATAATATTATTAATAGGATTTATAGCTGTATTAATAAGTAATATAAAATTAAATAATAGATATAAAAATTTTATGAGCAAATTGGGAAGAAGTAAGAATTTAGAAGAAGATTTAGAAAATTTTATGTATAAAGTAGATAGAGTTGAAAAGCAAAATGCTGAAATAACAAATTTTTGTAAAAATTTAGATGAAGATATATCTAAATGTATTCAAAAAGTAGGAATTGTAAGATATAGCGCTTTTAAAGATACAGGTAGTGACTTAAGTTTTGCTGTTGCTTTATTGGATGAAAAAAATAATGGAATTGTTTTTAATGGTATTTATTCTAGAGAAATGTCTAATATTTATGCCAAACCAGTAGAAAGCGGTAATTCTAAGTATACATTGTCTAATGAAGAAGTTGAAGCTATAGAAAAAGCTGTAAATTCTAATAATTTGTATAAAGCAAGATAAGTTTCGGATAAATTATAACATACAAACAACTTAAAAGTAAAAATTTACGAAAAAAATTACGAAAAAATAAACAAATTGTATTGACAAACTTTTTTAAAAATGCTAATATATATACTGTCGCTGAACATAGCGACAACCAATGGAGAGGTGGTCGAGTTGGTTTATGGCACCAGTCTTGAAAATTGGCGTGCGTTTATAGCGTACCGTGGGTTCGAATCCCACCCTCTCCGCCAAACTTTTATATAGATATAAGACCATAAATTTATAATTTTATAGATTTAAGTTTTTATATCTTTTTTTATATATTTGGAGATGTACCCAAGTGGTGAAGGGGACTGTTTGCTAAACAGTTAGGTCCCGAAAGGGGCGCGGAGGTTCGAACCCTCTCATCTCCGCCAATAAAAAACATAAAGAAATTTAATCTTTATGTTTTTTTATATTATAGGAAAGTTCTCCGAACTTCCTATAATATAAATATAAAAAAACAAAAAATTAAAAAATGTTATATGAGCATATAGTGTTAATAGCTTATATATCGTGAAAATAAATGAATTTTTTGTCATAAACGCAAATATATTTATAGAAAATAGTAAAAAATTACAAAAAAAAGTTGAAAAAAGAAAAAAAATAAGTTATAATTATTTTATAGGGCAAGAAAGATGGTGATTTTGTGAGTAAAACAAAAAAGAAAATATTTTTAGTATTAATTATCACTTTTCTACTTGTTAATATATTTAATGTAGTTTTTGCTAGTGTGAAAGAAATAAATCCTGATAGTTATAACCCAGATAGTATAACTGGTGAAGATGCAAGACTTGTTTTTGCAAAAACGTCAATGATATTAGGGGCTATTAGAAATATAAGTGTTGTGGTTTCTGTAATAGCATTAATGGTTATAGGACTTAAATACATTTTTGGAAGTGTAGAAGAAAAGGCAAATTATAAGCAAACAATGATGCCTTATATAATAGGTTGCATAATGGCTGTTGCTGGAACAACTATAGTTTCTTTTATATACAATGCATTTAATTAAATATAATTGAACAAAAGTAGGTGATTATAATGAAGACAAAAATTTTAGCGATTATTTTAATAATTGTTATAAATGTAATATTCCTTAATATAAATGTAGTACAGGCAGATGGAATGGCAGATGTTATTACAGGAGGAGATAGCTTTTTAGAAGCAGGTCAAGGAAATATAGCTATAGATGAAGAAAAAGTACCAGATATATCATCATCGTTATATAATATCTTATTAATATTAGGTATATGTAGTGCTGTAATAATTGCAGCAATTTTAGGAATACAATTTATGTTAGGCTCTGTAGAAGAAAAAGCAAAAGTAAAAGATTCACTTATTCCTTTTGTTGTGGGATGTGTAGTTGTATTTGGTGCATTTGGAATCTGGAAGATGTTTGTAGAAATTGGAAATTCTGTATCTGATAAGACACAGACAGAAATAGTAGCTGATTTTGTAAGAGTAGATGGAAAACTTTATGAAAAAGGAAGATTATATTGTAAAAATTGTAAATCACTGATATCTGAAAGTTCTATATCTGACGGTTATATTCAGTGTCATCAATGCTGGAAACGATATAACATTACATGCCATCAATGTGGAAAGACTTTAGGGTATAATGAAATTGTAAATGGGAAATGTACCGGTCGACGGAACTCACAATGTTAGTGAAGACATTATGAATTACTTTATAATTTATCATTAATCTATAATTTATGTATTAGTTATTAAAGTTTACTTAGAACACTAGGTAATTTTATATAAATAAAAAAATAATAAAAGGAGGAACAAAAAATGAAAAAAACTATGAAAATACTTACAGTACTATTAATTGCAATATTAATGATTACTTTTGCTACTAATGTGCTTGCAGCAGATGTATCTTTTGATCAATTAACACCTAATTATCAAGGTGATTCTAGCTCACTAGTTACAAAAGCAACAAATATTATGGGATTAATAAGAAATGTTGCAATTATTGCTTCTGTAATTATATTAATGGTATTAGGTGTAAAATACATGCTAGGATCAGTTGAAGAAAAAGCAGATTACAAAAAATCTTTTATGCCATTAATTATAGGAATTATATTGGTAGTTTCTGCAACAACTATAGCATCATTCATATTCAGTATGGCTGGATAATAAAAAAAAGAAGAGCAATTCAAAGAATTGTTCTTTTTTTATGCTTTTTTTTAACAATATATTACAATAATATTACAAATCTATTAAATTTCCACTTTTTTTGATAAAAAGTATACAATTATCCACAAGTTTATGTTATAATATATATTGTATAATTATAATATTATGATACGGAGGAAAAAGTATGCAAACTTATGAAATACCAAGAAATTACAAAGGTGAAGGAAGAATTTTATTTATATTTTCTACCAAAGGATTAATATATACATGTGTGGGAGCCGGAATAGGATTAATTTTTTATTTTATATTGAAAACATTAGGCTTTTCTATGGTAGGTATTATTATAACATTAATATTTGCTGTAATAGGGTTTGCAATAGGAACTTTAAAAGTCCCAGAATCATCAGCTTTTGAAATAACAAAAAAAACAGGAGGAGAAAATATAGATGATGTTATCTTAAGATGGATAAAGTTTAAAAAGAATGGAAACAAAATTTATATTTACAAAGAAGATTTAAATCAAAAGGAGGATACAAAAGATGAACAATAATGAACTTATAAATTTATTAACTATATTACTTGGTATAATGATTGGAATATTAGTAATTTTATGTTTGATATTTATAGTATTAAAATTAAAAGGTAAACAGTCTGAACAAAAAACGAAGAAAACATCAACAAATTCAAAAAATGCGTCAAATAAAAATACAGCAAAAACAACAACACAACAGAGCTATAATAAGCAATCAATTTTCAATTTTATGGAATTTGATAATATATCAGATAATATGATAGTGCAAAAAGACGGAAAGAGATTTTTGATGGTTATTGAATGCCAAGGAATCAATTTTGATTTAATGTCAGGATTAGAAAAGAACAGTGTTGAACAAGGATTTTTACAATTTTTAAATACCTTAAGATATCCAATTCAAATTTACATACAAACAAGAACTGTAAATTTAGGAAGCAGTATTAGTACATATAAAGAGAGAGTTGATACTGTTGCTAGAAAATATAGGGATAAACAAACGGAATATAACCAAAAAGTACATTCTGGACAATATACGGAAAGACAATTAGACAAAGAAAAATATGAATTAACAAGACAAAGAAATTTGTATGAATATGGTTTGGATATTGTTAATAATACAGAGAGAATGAGTTTAAACAAAAATATCTTAAGTAAACATTATTACATAGTAATTCCATATTATGCAGAGGAGTCAACAGATACTCATTATGCAAAAGATGAGATTTCTAATATGGCATTTTCAGAATTATATACAAAAGCACAGGCTGTAATTACTTCACTTTCTGTTTGTGAAATAAATAGTAAGATTTTAGATTCAACAGAATTAGTAGAATTATTATATGTTGCTTATAACAGAGATGAATCAGAAACATTTAATTTACAAAGAACATTAAATGCTGGTTATGAAGATTTATATTCAACAGCCCCAGATGTTTTAGACAAAAGAATGAAAGAACTTGACATAAAAATAGAAGAGGATGCAATAAATAGAGCTAATGAAGCTGTATATGAAGTTTTAGAAGAAAATGAAAAGCAAAGAAAAGTAAGAGAAAAAGAAGAAAATATTGATGCCTTGATTGATGAAATGGCAAAGGCTTTAATTGAAAACAATAAAAACACATTAGGAAAAGAAGTAGCAGAGCAGTCTATTAAAAAAGTAAATAATAGAGGAAGAAAAAAGAAAAGTGAAACAGAAAATTTAACAGAAGAAAAAGAAGGAGGAGAAGATGATGGCAAAAAATCAGTTAATAAAAGAAGAAGAGTTACAAAATCAGTTTAATGATTATCCAGAAGAAAAATCTAAAATTTTAAAAAAGAAAACTATAAAAGAATTAATAGCACCATCTGGAATAGATGCATCTAATATAGATCGTTTAGAAATAATATCTAATACAAAAAGATATGCTAGAAGCTTTTTTGTATCATCTCTTCCAAGAATGTGTACATTTCCAGAATTATTTAGAGATATGTATATGTTTGGTGATATAAATATTTCTATATATATTAATCCAATAAAGGAAGAAAAGTCACAAAATGATTTAAACAGAGTAATTAATGAATTAGAGACTGAAAGAATTGTGGCTGCTGATAGAGGAAACATAAATAGAGAAAGTACTATTGCTCAAAAAAGATTAGAGGCTGAACAATTAAGAGATGAAATAGCAGCAGGATTTAATAAGTTGTTTGAAGCTTCCATCATATCTACTATATTTACATATAGTTTGGAAGAGTTGGAAAGAGAAACAAAATTGTTATCATCAGAAATGTCAAAAACATTGGTTGGAATAAAAACAGCATGGGGTATGCAGGAAGAAGCGTTTAAATCTAACTTACCTTTTATGAATGATAAAATAAATAAGACTCATACTTTTGATAGAAATTCAATGGGAACTGTTTTTCCATTTACAACATCAGAAGTAGGACATCCTACGGGAGTGCCATTAGGATTTAATAAACAAACGGGAACTCCAATATTATTTGATAATTTTCATCCATCACTTACAAATTACAATATGGTTATATTTGCAAAATCTGGTGCCGGAAAATCAGTTACTATGAAGACATTAATTTCAAGGTCTTCAGTTTTAATGGGAATTGAAAGTTTAGCACTAGATGCTGAAGGAGAGTATACAATAGTTGCTGAAAGTTTAGGTGGTATTAATGTTGTAATTAGTCCAACCTCACAAACTATAATTAATTTGTTTGATGTTGAAACAGAAATAATTAAGGATGAAATTACTGGAAAAGAAAGATTAACTTTGAATATTGAAAATAAAGTAGAAGACGTTACTCAAGCCTTACTTACTATGGCTAGGGGAAGTACACGTTCAGATGAAGTTAACGAATTAACAAAGCAAATTATAGCTGAATCTGTTGCAGAAGAATATGCTGCACTTGGAATAAATAGTAATCCAGAAAGTTTATATAAGAGTATTGATGGCAGGTCTGTTAAAGGAAATTTATTTGCGAAAGAGAAGAAAGAAATGCCAACAATAGGTTCTTGGTACAAAAGAATACAAATGAAAGCAAAGGAAAATACAAATAAAGACTATCAATATCATTATAGTTACTTATTAAAAGTTATGAAACAATACATAAGAGAATATGATGGACAGATGGCGTACTTTGATGGTCAATCAACATTTGAACTATTAGATGGCGCACCATTTATCAATTTGGATATTTCTCAATTGGAGGAAAGATTTGCAAGACCACTTGCACAACAAATATTACTTTCTTGGATTTGGGAAAAATTCGTTAAGAAAAACAGTGAAGATAGAAAAAAAGCTACACAAAAGAGAGTTTTAGTAGATGAAGCTTGGATGTTGTTGCCATATCCAGAAGCAGTAGATTTCTTAAATAAAATGGCAAGACGTGCCAGAAAGAGAAACGTTTCTTTGGCTATTATTTCTCAAAGATTCCAAGATTTCTATGAGAAGCCAGAAGCACAAGCGGTTCTTACATCTTCAGATACAAAACTATTTTTAGCACAAGATAAATCTGAAATACAATACTTGAAAGAAGTGTTTAAACTTTCAGAAGGAGAAGCTAGTTTCTTAGTAACTTGCCAAAAGGGTGAAGGATTATTAAAAGTTGGAGCAGATTCTGCAATAATAAAAATAATGCCAACTAAGAAAGAGTTTGAGTTTGTTGAAACAAACTTAAATGAAATAGCAAGGAAAAATAATGCATAAAGGAAGTTGGGAGGTTTAAAACTTTATGAAAATTCTTGAAAATAAAAGTTTGTTTAAGAAGTTAATATTTGCGTTGGTATTATTTACGGTTGTAAGTTTTTGTATACCAGGTATTTCTAGAGCTAATGTTGATTTAGGGGGCGCATTGTTAAAACCTATAACTAGACTGTTTTTAGCACTTGGAGATGGAATTACACAGATAATACATTCAGCAACATTGAAACAAAGTGAAACATTATTAATTGTAGATTTTGATACCAATAAGCCAGTAACATTATTAAAAGTAATCGGCTTTGTAGTTGGTTTTGCTGTAGTAGGTTTGGTAACCGGTGGAGCTGGATTGTTGTTGGCAAATGTTGGTTTCGCTGCTTTGAGTGTTGGAACGTTAATGTTTGTTGCTACTTTAGGTGGAGTTGCTGGTGTTTCGTTTGTAGAGCGAAATATGTTAGATGGAGATTTAAGGTTACCAATGTATAGCATTACACCCCAAGAAATATTTGCTAATAAGATTCCAGTATTTGATGTAGATTTTTTTAATCCAAGTGATAGTATTTATATAGATACTAGACATGAGGTAAATGTAGGTATGGGTACATACTATACTACTTCAGGTAACTTTGTTTTAGAATATTTAAAAAAGAATTGTGGCTATACGGAAGGATTAGAGGTTGAAACAATATCTGCCCGACACGCTGTTCCGGAAGAGATGAATGATAGGACAGAAACAAATAAACAAACTTGGAATTATGGTGATAAAGTTTATAGCTATTTTTATGATACTACCGAGAGTGGCAATAAGGAGTATTATCTGGTTACAAGATGGAATGCAGATCAATCACAAAAAGAGTATTTAGTTGTTAACGCGTATGGTTCTCCTGAAGGAGGGGGAACGGCTAAAGTTGAATGGCAAGTGTATGATGGGGCAAAAGTATTTTTAAAATACTACATTGACGTTAAGGTTTATGACGAGGGATTTACAAATATAGATGGAGAAGAAATCACAATAAATTCAACTGCTAGTCAGCTACAATCCACAATTTCTAGTTGGTATATTGTCTTAAGAAATATAGCATTAGTAGCGTTATTATCAGTTTTAGTTTATGTAGGTATTAGAATAATAATATCAAGTACAAGTGGAGATAAGGCAAAATATAAGCAATTTTTAATTGATTGGGTAGTTGCATTATGTTTATTATTTGTAATGCATTATATAATGTCATTTTCCAATATAATAGTTGATAAAATAACGGATTTATTAGATAGTATACAATTTCCAACATATAGTGTATTAATTGAGGAAGATAAAAAGGAAAGAATTATAAGCACTATTAAAGAAAACAAGCATATTTTAAGAGCATTCGGTTTTATACCGGAAACTGTATCAGACGGAAATCAAATTTATGAATTTGATTCTACAGGATATTGGGATAACATGGTATCTACAACAGACGATGGTGAAAAGGTAGTACTATGGAACACAAATTTAATGGGATATTTAAGAATACAAGCCCAAAGGTCAAAAAGTAGTACGTTGGATTATGTTGGATATACAATTATGTTTTGTATATTGGTATTATTCACAGTTTATTTTATATTTACATATTTAAAAAGGGTTTTATATATGGCATTTTTGACAATTATTGCGCCATTAGTAGCATTAACATACCCTATAGATAAAATGAACGATGGAAAAGCACAAGCATTTAATATGTGGTTAAAAGAGTATATTTTCAATTTATTAATACAACCATTACATTTATTAATATATGTAGTATTGGTTGGATCAGCAATTGAATTAGCAGCAACGAATGTTATATATGGTATAGTTGCAATTGCATTTATGATTCCAGCAGAAAAATTATTAAGAAGATTTTTCGGATTTGAAAAGGCTCAAACACCGGGATTATTAGCAGGACCAGCTGGTTCAGCACTTGCATGGACAGGATTACAAAGGCTTATGGGACATAAACATCCAAGGCCAGAAGGTAAAGGAAAAGCAGGAAAAGATGAAAAGGATGAAAAAGCACCAAGATTTAGTAGTAATTTTGATAAAGAAGAAGCAATGCTAGATGGAGAAGACAAAGGTAAATACAATAAATCAAGTGTTAAAGGAAATGATATAAACAGAGGAGCAATGCTAGATGGAGAAGACAAAGGTAAATACAGTAAATCAAGTGTTAAAGGATATGATATAGACAGAGGAGCTTCAATTGTTAATGCTCAAGGCAATATTAATAACAATGATATTGGAAAATCTAAGAAAAAGATATCAAAACATCCATTTAAAGCATTAGGAGTTGGTGCTAAACGTTATACAAGAGGATTATCAAAGAAAGCAAAAAATTCAATTAGAAATTTACATCCATTAAGAGCTGCTACTGGAGTATTAAGTTCTGCGGCATTTGCAACAGCAGGAGGAATTGTAGGATTAACATCAGGAGATGCATCAAAAGCATTTCAATATGCAACAGCAGGAGCTGTAGGTGGATATGGCTTTGGAAAAAGTGCGGCAGCAAATATAGGAAATGCATTAGAAGTTGATGGAGTAAAAGAAGAAATGGAAAGAGAATATTATGGTTCTACTGAAGAATATGAAGAAGCACAAAAAGAAAAATACGTAAAACAGATGAAGAGAGATGAAGATACTATAAGAGCTTTACGACAGAATTTAAATATGAATGATGGTCAAGTAAGAGAATTAATGGAAAGTGATTTTATAGACAGCTATATTGATGCTGGAATGACTGATGTAGACGATATGATAATAGGATATCAAATGGAAAAAGAAAAAGGATTTTCTAGAAATGAATCTATAGCAGGTATAAAACAAGCAAAAAGATTTGGAGATATGTCTAATATGGATGAAGAAAAAGTAGAAAGAATTAAAAGAAGAATTTCTTCAGATTTTGCAAGAAATGAAAGAGTTAAAAAAGAGAAGAGAGACCCTGATGCATTAGCAGATAAAACTTTCAATATTGCAAGTACAGCATGGAAATTAAGAAAAAATATAAAATAACATAGGAGGCTATAATTATGTATAAATTAATACGAATATTTAATCAAAACAGAAAGAAGATTGTAGTAATTATATTAATTATAGTCTTTGCTTTTGCTCTATTACAGATATTAAATTATTTTGCCAAAAATAATAATGGTGTAAATTTTAATAGTGGTACAAGCTCAAGTAGCAATTTAAATAGTAAATATTATTTAGCAAATAATAGTAGTATTATTTCGGATAAGTCTGTAATATCAGGAGAGAGTTTATCAGAAACAGAAATTAATTCTGAAACAAGAATAATAGAAAAATTTTTAAATTATTGTAACAATGGTGATGTTGATAATGCTTATGGTATGTTGACAGATGATTGCAAGAGCGTTATGTTCCCAACTATAGAAGATTTTTATAATATTTATTATTTAAAAATATTTGATTCTTATAAAACATATACAATAGAAAATTATATTGGAAATATTTATTCTGTAAGAATCAATGAAGATATATTATCTACTGGAAAATTAAATAATAATTCAACAAAACATGATTATATTACAATAGTTAAAAATGATGGAGAAAATAAATTAAATATAAATAATTATATAAAAAGAAATACTCGTAACAAAAAAACTAGCTATAAAAATATAAATATAATTGTTAATACTATTGATATATATATGGATTATGAAGTATATAATTTGACAATAGAAAACAATTCTAAAAATTCAATAATGTTAGACCATGGTGATGATACCAAATCAATATATCTTTTAGATAATAATAATATGAAATATTATTTTTATACTAATGAAATTTTAGACAAAGATTTACAAATAGAGAGTGGATATAAGAAAAATATAAGCATTAAATCTATGGCTTCTTATAGTTCTACAAGGACTATTGAACAATTGGTATTTTCTAAAATGAGTTTAAATAATGAAGAAAATGAGGATTATTATATATTTAATGTAGACTTATAGAGAAATGGGGTGAAAATAAATTTGAAGAAGGTTCTTTTAAAAGACATAAAAAAGGTATTAATAATAGTGGCTGTTGTTATTACAGTAGTTGTTTTATTAGCTGGGTGTACTTATGTTATAAAAAAAGAAGATGGCGATTATAAAGAAAAAGACTGGACAAGTACTACATATGTTGCATCTACTTATACTAATAATGCTAAAGTTACAAGCTCAGGAATAACAACGCAGGCTTCATCTGAAGAGTTGTGGAATAAGATGGATGAAGCAGGGAACAATATTCAAAATTATTTAGATACACCAGAAGAATTAGAAAAATTAATGAATGCAGAAATAATTACACAATATCCTCACATAGGAAAAGGGGAACTTGATGGAATTATTAAATTTAAAAGAAATAAAACTGATGGGACAAGCACTGATTTAAAATTTATAGAGCAAGCTGAATTTAATCAATATGTAGAGGATGAAAATGAGAATGTATTAGATTATTTTACATTAGATGATTATGGAAATTTAATGATAGCTGTGATAGATACAAAAAGCGAAGAATTAGTATCTAATGATGAAATTAGTATTGACTCATTGGATATAAAAGAGATTAATTATGGAACATTATCAGAAGAAAATAAACAATCAGATGGTAAATATTATAAAAAAGAAAGCATTATAAATAAAGAACTTATAAACTATAAAAGTGCTGTGCAACAATATACAATGCCATTTCAATATTTATGGGCTTTATTAGTTGTAGGTGAAGATAAAGAATTTGTATTGGAATTAGCTGATTTAGTAGAAAATAGTGAAATAGTTATTGAAATTTACGATAATATAACAAAATCTACAGATGTGGATGTTTATTCATATAATAAAGAAACTAGAATAGATAAGTATGTAAGACTTAACGTTGATGACGATTATGGTGCAACTGGATATGCAACAGAAAGATATTGGCTTTCAAAGGATTCTCCAAATGCAAATAAAAATTATGATTCTAATTATTTAGCCTCATATGAAAAGAGTGAAGAGGATTATAATATAACATACACAAAAGTAACTGAAAAGAATTCGATAATGTATGATGTAACAAAAGCAGATGTCTGGATTGTAGATTATAGCAAAGAGTATGAATATCAAGAGGGTAACAAAGAAGAAACAGAAGAAAATAATAAAACATTAGATAATACAGATTATATTTTAAATGAACAAACATCAACGAATTCTAATGATGATGGTTCTTTATTGGAAGATCAAGAGGCTCAGGATTTTGCTTCTGAGATAAAAGAATTTATAGAAGAAAATGCAAATAATACTGATTCAATTGAAAATGAAGTTGATGGTAATGAAGATGAAGAAATTGAGGTTAATGTAGATGTAGAATATGTTGAATTAAAACATTATGATCATAAAATTAATGTGAATAAGGCATCAACAGAGGCTACAATTTCGCAAAAATATGTTGCAGGAAATGTTATTAATAATCCAAAAGTAAATAATAATAATAATGAAATAAATTTTGTAACACTACTTAAAAAAAGTGAATATAAAGGTTTAAGACAGGAATTAACATCAGAGATTACAAGTTGGTTAATAGAAATATTAGAATCAAATCCTGATACTGTAAATATGGTGGATTTAACAAAATATTTATTATATAAAGTAACAGACAATGATTATGGAGTTACCAATTATGATTTTAAAGAATTTTCAAATGTAAATTTTTATAATTATGCAGGAGTTTATGGTAATTCTCTTCAAGAGAAAGTTTGGTTTGCTTTAAAGGAGTTAGGTTATTCAGATGTTTCAGTAGCAGGCGCTATGGGAAATATACATTATGAATCAGGTGGATTTAATTCAGATGCGGTAGAGAAGTCCACAGGACAAGGAATAGGATTAGTGCAATGGTCTTTTGGAAGAAGAACAGCTTTAGAAAGTTATGCAGAATCAAAAGGTGTATCTTGGACAGATGAAGATTCACAAATAGAATTTTTAATTGCGGAAATTGCAGGAGTGGGTCCTGCAGTTAAGTTTGCAACATTGCAAATGATTGCAGCAACTTATGATGGAGTTACATATGAGGCATCAGCTTGGGAAAATGCAATGACTGTAGAAGATGCAACAAGAGCTTTTGGAGCATGTTTTGAAAGACCTAAAGAGTCAGAGTACATAAATAGTATTGAAGAGAGAATAGAGTGGGCAGAAAAATACTATAAAGAATTTTCTGGTCTAAAAAAACCTGATGGAGAATATACGCCTATTTCAGAAGATGTTGTTTTAGGAACTTTTAAATCAGATATAACAGGAAAAACATTTAGAATCTTTAACCAAATGAAAATAGATGGCTGGAGAGGCCTTTGCAATAACGCGGCAGCAATAACAATAGCAAGTGGATATACTACTGATAGTAATGAAAAATTAATAAGTGTTGCTAATAATTCTGCAAGGTTTCCACTTGCATCTGGAATTGAAGGAACAAAAACATTTTTTAATAGATATGGTTTAACAGCAGAATGGTCGACAAGTGATAATTTAAATTATATGGCAACATTGAAAGCAAACCTATTGGCTAAAAAATATGCTGCAATACATGTTAGATCAATTCAATATCAATATCCATATGTTGGAGCCAGTGGAAAACGATGGTGTAGCGAAAAGAGTGCTATGCACTGGGTAGCAATTCTTGGATATAGATGTGAGGGAGGCCGAGACAAAATTTTTGTTGGAGATCCAGGTGCAGGAAATACTGGTTGGTATGATATAGGTGAATTTTCATTAACTACAAATGGTCAATTTATAGATAGTATATATTATATTTGGGAAAAATAAATTTAAATTATTTTAATTTTATAAGAGGAAGTTAATATGGATAATATGAAAAAATTATTAAGAATTATATTAATTTTAATACTAGTCATAATCTTATTAATAGTAGCAATATTAATTTTTGCAAAAAATAATTCTAATGAAATAAATAATAGTGTAGATGAGTCAACTGATGTTGAAACAAAGAAATACCTCAGTTCATTAAGTCAAGAAGCTCTAGAGCAAAGAGATGTCTCAAATGAAGACAAAATTTTAATACAAAATTGTCTACAAAAATACTATAATTCATTGAATTTAAATAGCACATTATATTACGGTATGTTATATGGAGAATATCAACAATTATATAGTAATGAAGAAATACAAGAGCAAGTATATCAATATTTAAGTGAAAAATATATTAAGGAAAATAATATACAAAAAAATAATGTATTTAGTTTTGTAAGTAGCTTAAGAGTATCACCAATGGTTATTCCTTACGAAATTAAAAAAATAGATAATGAAAATTTGAATACCTTTATCGTTGGTGTTGTAATAGAAAATCAAAAGAATTACGAACTTATTAAACAAGAGTATTTAGTAATAAATTTTGATACAAAAAACAAATTATTTTCTGTAGAGCCAAAAGGGAATGAATATAATAATATTGATGATGTAAGATTAGAAAATTTGGAAGAAAATATTATTCAGCAACAACTAAATACTTATAGAAGTGTATCTGCTACATTTGAAGAAATAACAAAGTATTATTTTAATATGTATAAACAATTATCTTTTGGGGCACCAGAGATTGCATATAAATTATTAGATGAAGAATACAGAAATAAACGATTTGAAAATGTTGATAATTTTAAGAAATATGTTCAGAATAATCATGATAATATTAAAAGTTTACAAGCAAATCAATTTTCAACAAATACATATGATACTTATACAGAATATATTATAAAAGATAAATATAATAACATTTATATTTTTGATGATTATAAAAAAGAATATTCTATAAGAGTTAAATTGGATTCATATACAATATTAACAAATGATTATAAAGAAGTTTATCAAAGTGCAACAAATCAGAAAAAAGTTCAAATGAATATAGACAAATTTATTAAAATGATAAATTGCCAAGATTATAGAACAGCATATAATTGTTTATCTAATAACTTTAGAAATAATTATTTTTCTACTGAAGATGAATTTAAAAAAGAAATAAAAAATAGATTTTTTACTTATAATGAAATTCAGTTTAATCAATTTAAAAAATTAAGTTTAGATACGTTTACGTATGAAATTCAATTATCAGATTTAACTGGAGAAAGTAAAGAAACAAAAAATATTACAATAATAATGAAATTAAATGATGGTTTTAATTTTGAAATGTCATTTAATATGTAAAGAAGCTTGCAAATAAGCTTCTTTTTTTGTATAATATCAATATAATATGGGAGGAATTTTTATGATAGAAATAAAAAATGTATCTAAAAATTATAAAAAAGATGAAAAGGTTATAGACAATTTGAATTTAACAATTAAAGATGGAGAGATATTTGGATTTTTAGGTCCAAATGGAGCTGGAAAAACAACCACGATAAAGATGATAACTGGAATATTAGAAATAGATGAAGGGGATATTTTTATAAATAATAAAAGTATAACAAAAGAGCCCATCGAGGCAAAAAAAATGATGGGATTAGTTCCAGATAATCCAGATGTATTTTTAAAATTAAAAGGTATTGAATATTTAAATTTTATTGCTGATGCATATGAAGTTTCTGAAGAAGAGAGAGAGATAAGAATAGAAGAGCTTTCAAAAAAATTTGAAATATATGATGTTTTAAATAATAAGATAGAGAGCTATTCACATGGTATGAGACAAAAACTTCTTATAATAAGTGTATTGTTACATAATCCACATAATTGGATATTAGATGAACCATTAACTGGATTAGACCCTAAATCAACATTTGAATTAAAAAAACTAATGAGAGAACATACTCAAAATAATAATACAGTGTTTTTCTCTACTCATGTACTTGATGTTGCAGAAAAATTATGTGATAGAGTAGGAATTATAGATAAAGGAAAATTATTATTTGTGGGCACATATGAAGATTTAAAAAAAGAATTAAAAGAAAATAAATCTTTAGAAGAATTATTTATGGAGATAGTGAAAAATGGTTAAAAAAATAAAAAATATATATAATTTAACAAAAATATTTTTTAAAAGTTCATTTCAAAATCCTTATTTAATAAATAAAGAAAATAATAAAATAAATTGGAAATCACCATATGTATGGTTATTAATTATATTAGCAATTACCATGTCATATTTTAGTATGGAGATTCTAAAATATTTATTAGAAATTGGACAAGAAATTATATTTTTAAATGTGTTTTTTTTAATATTTGCAATAATATTTGCTTTTAATATAATTTTGGCAAGCACAAATACATATGTTTTTTCGAAAGACTTGGAATTAGTAATTCCGTTACCAATAAAGCAAGATGAAATATTAATAGCTAAATTTAATGTTTTGTTATTAAATTTATATTTTTTTGAAATTATATTTATGCTTTTTCCATTATTAATTTATGGAATATATACAAGTTCGGGAATATTATATTATTTAGATTTAATTATTGTTTTAATATTTTTTCCTATGTTTATAAATTTTGTAATTAGTATTTTAATGTTAATTTTTTTAAGAATATTTAAATTTATAAAAAATAAAAATGTTTTACAAATTTTAATTACATTTATTTTTATGATATTAGTATTTTTAATGGAAATAAAAATAGGTAATGTGATTATTACTCAAATTGGGGATGCTGAGGTTATAGAAACAAATGACATAGTAACGGCTGTATATGGGTTTAATGAAAAATTGGAAAATGCAAATAAATATTTTTTAATAATAAATCCGTGTGTTCATTTTCTAACTCAGTATAAAAATATAAAATCAATAATTTATTTATTTGAAATATTAATAATTAATTTTATATGTTTATTAATTTTTATATTTTTAGGAAAAAAAATATATTTAAAAAATATTTTAAAACATAATAATTATTATTATAAAAAGATAAAAAATAAAAAAATAAATAAAAATAAAATAAATAATAAAATAAATAATAAAAATAAAATAAATAATAAAAATAATAAAAAAATAAATAAAATAAAAAATTCGTATTTAAAAAAAGAATTTAAATTGTTATTAAAAACGCCGGCTTATTTTATGCAATGTATTTTACCTGTTATAGCACTATTAGTTTCAGCAATAATAATTGCTGTATTATTAGCACCAAATATAAGAGCTTTATTATTATCAGATGCGCTTTCTGATGTTCAGATAGATTTTTCTGTTAATTTTGATGTAATATGCATTGTTTTAGGATTGATACAATTATTATTTACTTTATCAAATATTTCTATAACAGCTGTATCTAGAGAGGGAAAAGATGCAATTTTTATGAAGTTTTTACCGATTGATTTGTATAAGCAATTTAAGTATAAGGCCATGATACAAGAAATAGTAAATTCAATAATAATTTTTATTTTTGTAATTTTATTAAAATTAATTTTTCCAGAATTTGAATTAATAAATTTATTGTTTATTTTTATAACTGGAAATTTATTAAATATTTTAAATAGCAATTTAATATTAGTTGTTGATTTTATTAAGCCAAATTTAAATTGGAAATCAAATTATGAAGCTGTAAAAAGTAATAATAAATTATATCAATATGTTTATACTATTATAGTAGTATTAATTTTAAAATATATATATGAGGTCTTAAAAAATTTAAAATTAATATATGCAAATTTAATTATAATGGTTATATTAATTTTAATAAATATATTGGTAAATAAAATTATTAAATTTAATATAAAAAAATTATATAAAAAAATTATATAAAAAAATAATATAAAAAATAATATAATAAATAAAATAAAATAATAAATAAAATAATAAATAAAATAATAAATAAAATAATAAATAAA
>OIYO01000744.1_pt1 | contig 23701 bp, 21 predicted proteins | sample 1588191 | NCBI WGS metagenome assembly OIYO01 (sample SAMN03283275) | human gut metagenome | biome: human-associated habitat; material: feces | host: Homo sapiens | place: Peru | collected 2012 | reverse complement strand
CTTTTCTCTTCTTTGTATCTTTCAAGCAAAGCGCGATAGCAACACTCCTCAAATTGAATTAGAGAATCATAATCACCACACTGCTTCCAAAATTTCTTATTTGCTGGAATATCGAATGATGTTCCACGATATGCATAACGTTTCATTAGTTCTTTTCTTTTTTCTTATTACCTAAGAAGCAGTTTAAACTGTTCCACAACCATATTCGGAATTACCTTCCGTACAATACGATATGCTAAAGTTTTCATTGAGAATGATTTCTTTGCTAATCTCTTCACCTTTTCCTCAAAAGTAGATCCGTCTTCCTTAAAGAACTCGGTTCGTTTAGGAGCTATTGGAAAAGATTTAACCAATGTAGGATTTCTTGTTGTCAATTTATTATATGAAACTTCATACAACTCAACATTTATATTATGCAAAACTTGCTTTCCTTTGTCTGAGTTTACAATGATAGCTGAAACACCCTTATCGTCATCTATTTCAGGCATCAAGGATTCAATACCCCAGAAATCCCCTAATGTTAAGTCACTACCACTTCTTAGCTGTTTGGCAGGACAAGCATGACAAGAAGGACGCGTATACAAGTCTGCAAAGAATCCTCGCATAAAAGCATTCTTGTTACTTAATTCGGTAAAGCTGTTACCGTCTTTATTTTCTATTACAAATGAGTAAGTTTTCCAACCTGTCTTCTTGTCCCTAAACGAGATATGTCGAATATCCGACTTTTCCCATCTCAATGTATGAAGTCTTGTAGTTAGGTATTTCTGCCAAACTCCTGGACTTGGCACACTATGACAGATTACCTCAACAGCAAGTAAATTATGATATTCTTTGCGAAGGAAATGTTTAAATCCTGCAATTTGACAAGGAGTTCCTGTAAACATCACCTTACGACCTGTTTTCAAAAATTGCTCTGCCTTTAGATAACTATCACCTATTACACTTTGCAAGTACTTTGAACTACGGAATCTCTGCAAATCACTTATATTGTCAATATAATCGTGCTTGACATTCCAATCTTTATCCCAGCAAGCACCGAATACAACGCCACCATCCTTTATTGTCTGTTCGGCTAACAAGGTAAAGATACCTCCTGATGAACTTTGATTTCTAACCTCATCGTCAGAATTCTTGGCTGCATAAACATTTAAAGGAGTACGTGCCTCATATTTATTTATAACTGGACAGACCTTTTCACATAAATGGCAATCTACACATTTTGAAGAATCTACTTGTGGATAAAGGAATCCTTCTTCATCCTCTGCCATCGTTATGCATTGCTTAGGACAGCGCCGTACACAAGCTGAACATCCACAACAGTCTTGTTTATTTTTTATAGTTATCATATTCTTATCTTTGCAGAAATCAATTTGAACTTGTTAATAAAGAATTGTCGTTCAGAGTGACTAAAACCTATAATAAAGGAGGTTAAGGCAACAGAAATTACTGAAACAATTGAAACTATGAAGAATTTCACTAAGCCTTCTGTCATAGAATTATAAACAAGCAATGGTATAATTGCTGCAATTATCGTAACCATAACAATAGGAAGATAAACTTTTAGAATATACTTTCTAATTGATAGTTTTAATCTATCTCTAACCATTATAAGTCTTGCAACCTGTGTCAGCAACTCAATACAGAAATGCACTATAAAGACGCTATATGCTGGACATCCCATACGTAATACAATATACGAAATGGGCAGTATTGAAATCATCATAAATCCGCATACTATATAATAAGTACGTACTTTACCTGTTGCATTATTCGCAACAAGTATCGGATTGATGATAGTATAAATAAGCGTTGTACATATTATCAGACGCAGGAATATCACTGTATTATCAGGTACTGTCTTCAACCATATCTGCAATATCAGTGGAGCTTCAAGCAGAACTGGCAAACTAAGCAAATACATCAAAAAGAACGAAAAACGTGAACTTCGAAACATCAACGTGTGCATTGCTTCGAAGTCTCCTTGTGCATAGGTTTTTACTATCTGTGGATTGAGAGCCATCTGAAAGTTTGTGATAAACATCTGAATAGCTCCCTGAACTTGTGTTGCAACGGCACGTGCTGCATTTACGACAGGTCCAAAGAACACATTAAGCAACATGCTGAGTCCTTGATTGAACGATATGCTTGACAATCCACCAAACAAATTCCATCCTGCAAACGATGTCATTTCCTTGAACAGACGCCAGTCCTTAACATGCATATACCTTGACTCTGGGAAGTGTCGATGGCAATAAACCATATAGCATAACTGTATAGACAGCTGTACAAGAGCAAGTAATATTGCATAAACAATGAGTTTATCAAACGGCACTACCAACAGCATGTAAACAATAGCCAACTTCAACACAGCCTCAATTATTGAAATATAAGCAAAAGCCGACATACGTTCATGGGCTATAATATCAGCATTGTATGGTACAGACATAATTGAGAAGATAAACGTCAATGCAGAAGCTTGAAGTACCCAGAAGGCTGCTGTCATACGTTCTGGCGGTATGGTCATCTTATTATATAGAAACCACAAACCTACCGACTCTATCAGTAGTACTGTGACAATAGCTATAAGAGCATGTATTTGCAGGGACAAACTGAAAATCTTGTTCAAACTCTTACCATCGCCTTTGCCAAGTTCAAATGTGATATACCGTTGAGTTGCTGATGACATAGATCCATTCAAAAGCCCGAACATGCTAACAAGTCCACCCACCACATTATATATACCATAGTCCTCCACTCCAAGAGTATTAAGCACCACACGCGAAGTGTAAAGCGCAATACCCATCATAAAGAACATACGTACATACAATAGCAACGTGTTCTTCGCTATTCGTTTATTGTTATCCGATGTTTGATTAGACATTTTCTATTTCTTCTCTATTGATTTAAAAACTCATTTCTATCATACTCACAAATTGTATCATTCCCAACCTCCGGCAGATGAAAGAACTTATCAAATGATCATTCAGCTGAGTCAACATACCATTTACTTGCTTTGACTCATCCTGCACCATTGCCATCTTTCTATGATCAATTCTGCAAACTGACATATTTTCTAAATAATGCCATAAAAATCTCATCAATCAGCACAATCAAAGCAAATCTAAAGAAATAACTATGATAGGAGAAACCCGTTGAAGCCAGAACATTAAAATCAGGCTTGTTTACTTGATAGGACAACGTATTATGAGCACAACGATTTCGATGCCTATAGACTACCTCTTCATATTTTTTACTCAATGCCGATTGAAATAAGCTGTATGACTTAACTGAACCAATAGGGTAATTTAGCTGACTATAAGTTAAGACAGTTCTAAACCTTGACTTGAAAAAGAGATATTCCCTGTTCTGCCAGATACACAAGTTGGAAGTTGAATAAAATTGCTCAATATCATCCTGTATCTTATTCAAAAATGCAGCATCTATCAAAGTAGAGGGTTCAAAAGAAGGCTGCATCTTTTGTATTACCTCTATCAAATCATTGAATATTCCATTCTTACTGCTATAGGTTGAACATTCACCATACTTCTTCTTATTGAGGAAATCGTACCTATAATCATAGTCATGCGTAGCAAGTTCCCAACATATACATTTCATCTTTTGCTCTTGAGCACCTGTCATTTTCAAAAACAAAGATTGCATCAAATATTCACCCATGGGATAGGAATCAATACCATCTCCGATGGCCCTACTCGCTGCAAATCCATCCTTTAATATCTTGATTAAAGGTGAAAGGATAAAATCGGAATGCTGACTAATATACATAAGAAGAATAGATGTTACAAGATTCAACTAATCGATTACGTATAAATGTCACTCTATTTGAGTTTTTGAGAAAAGATGGCTCACTTCTCATCCTATCTATTGCAGCTTCTATCTCTGACTTTAATGGTACATGCCTTCTTCTATAATCCACTGCCATATATTCTTCTCGAATCTTACGTCCTTCAAACAAGACATAGTACATTAACCCGAACAACCAATAATCAGCCTCATACCATGAGGAGAATATTCTGTTATCCTTCAATCCCATGCGAAGTCTTATTTGACTAATGGTAGATTTCAATGTATTAAAACGTTCTTGCCAAACATCGTCAGGGAATGTAGCTGCAAAATCGAATCTATCAAACTTATCAACTCTGTCTTCTTGTTCTATGCCAAGAATATATGAGACATAGTCAGCATAATAACTTTCTCGAGAGCTATATGCTGAATATCCTACCATAACATCCCTGGCTGTATCATGATTAGAAGAGCTATATTGAGAAAGAATTGCCAAATACCTAACAAAGTCTATCTTAACAGGCTGCAAATCCTCCATAATCCTCAAATCACCCAACACATCGGAGCCATCATCGCATTTGCCCTCAAAGAACTTTGTGAGGTTTTGATTCTGGTAATACAATGATTTGCGACTATCCATAGGTTCCAACTTCTTACCAAAATAGTTGATATTTCGAAATAGCTGCGAAAAGTTTTTCTGTACATCTGTTGCAATTCTTGTTTCAGGCACAACATAGGAGAAACCTAAATAAGTTTTCTCAAAAAAATCATCAGTAAGACCATTTATTAGGTCATCTGATATTTTGATATACTTATCACTTGTATTTATGTTACTTATAATCTCAAACTTATTCTTGCCATACTTTAGTATATCAGTATATTGCCATAGGAAGCCTTCAGATGGAGAAGGGCCATCATCAATAGCACTATCATCTTCATTTGCCACTCTTATACTATCACCTAACTCAAATTTCTTTTTGTCTGGGAAATAACCGAGATAAGCTAAAAGTAAAGAAGTAAGCCTCTGCTGCCCATCCAATATCAAATTCTGTCTTATGGCACTATCATCATACAATGCAATTGTAACTGGTTGCACAAACTGTCCATCGGACAATGATTGCAATAAACGTTTTACATCACGTTCACGCCAAACAAAATGACGTTGGTATTCTGGCAAAACTATATTACCAGACAGCATCAACTTAATCCAATGTTTTAGGGTATATTCCCCGTAGTAAACTTTATTTTCCATTTTTGTAAATGTCCAATTTATGCATACCCCATTTGAAACAGTATACAGTTTTTGGGAGTTTCTTCAATGTTTGTTTAAATTTCATTCGCTTTCTTAATAAGATCTGCTAATTGTCTCTGTTGTTGTTCACCACCACCTGGAAAATCTTTACTTGTAAGAGATAAGTTTATTTCTTCTAAATAAGATTTTAGGCGTTCAAAACATTGTTCAAAGAATTCCTGTGTCAATGTCTTATTTTTTATTCCTAATAAAATTAAATAATTCAAAGACTTGATTATTCCTCCAAAGCCAGTTGACTTCCATAATATATTCGTATTCGGACTTTCCCAATAATCATGAAATACTTTTTTTACCGCATTAAAACAATTCATTAAGACTTTTAGAATAATGTCATCACGCTTTAATATGTAAAAGCGTCTAAAAGGCATGTCTTGTTTGGGACGCAAGTCAAGACCTTCTAACATGGGTCTCAACTCCATTTCTTTTGGAGTACAAATAATAGATAGCAGTGTCTTGACAAATGTTCCCTGCGACAATGTGGCATTTTCTTGATTTTCATCTTTTTTTCCCAACATCTTCAAACGACCATAAAATGGTGAATCCTTGCGCATATTTAGTGACCTTGCAATCTCATGTGCGGTACGTTGTGGACTTCTAACCGATGAAAGACCGAACAAATCAAATATTAGACTTGAACTTACTGTTGTTTGCTTACTATTGATAACAGAGAATACATAAGCTTCCTCTTCTATCGTTAAGTCAAACATAAAAACAACTGGTAATTCAAAATCTCCAGCCTTCCCTGACTTCATCAACCCCGCCAGTCTATGTTGGCCATCTATTACATTTCCTACATATTCGTTTTCATTTATTTCAAAAATACGGTTTGTTTCATCAATCTTAATGTTACTATTAGACATAACGCTAACTATAATAGCCGTAGGAAATGCAGCATCCGTTTCATGGCAAAAATTAGCCAACTCTGAGACGCGCTTAACGGATAAATCTCTCTGAACACCATCATTAGACTCACTTCTTGGAATTACCTTAACTATCTTTATTAATTCACTAGCCTTTATAGATGTCATATAAAAAGTACCTATAGGCTGTGTTATTGTCAAAAATGGTATTCTCATATTTTCACCCCTTCCATATCAGTCTCTGCATCTAATGTTGCATTTATACGCCTTAATCCTGATTCTTCTTTATCCAAATAGCTATCCTCTATTTCTTTAAACTCTGATTTGTTGACATTCATGTATTGAAGACAAAAAGCATAAATAGAAATGATGAGTGATAATATAAAAATAACTAGCTGTTTTGTATCAACAACTACGTTATGATTATTTTGCTCTTTTGTTGTTTCTGTTTTTAAAGCATTTTTATGTATAACAGCAGCTGACCTAAACTCTTCTTTTTGCTTTTGCGAGAAACTTGAATAATATATACCGCCAAAAAAAAGTGGGAAAATACAAATGGCCATAAAATATAGTTTCATTTTTCTAAAAGTATCAGAAGATTCTAATAGATTCAAAAAAAGAGAACCAATTGCTGATGCGATTAATACTATTGAAAATGTATAAAATGTTCCAGTTTTACTATCTTCAAGAATAGACAATTCCATAGGCATTTCATTAAAACCACAATTATTTGCAATATTAATAATAGGACCTAATAAACCTGCTATAATAGTAAATAAAAACCAAAGAAAGAAAGTTCCCTTCTTTAATCTTAGTACCTTTAAAGGCAATATTATTCTATGAATCAAAATACTTAAGTATGTATTTTTGAACAAATCTGTAAATATATACCATTTTCCTTTTTCTTGCATGTTCTTTTGTTTGTACTCAATTTATGTCATAGCCCTTTGTATAGGCTCTTTTGCAAGTGCCTATATGTTGACTAAATTTCAATTGTTTATTAAGTATTTCGTATATCTACCATTTGTTTGTCAGTAATTAAAGCATTGCCCATAATAGCTGTATGGGCATCCCATATATGTAAAAAAGCTGTCCGGGTTGTCATCATAACTTGCAAGTTTGGTACGTTCTGAACATTCTATTTTCGAAAGTCGCTTTTTTGTTCTTGATATAACAATCATACGATGACGGTCAAGTTCTCTGAGTTGTCGTGAGGACCATTTATTCTTGTCCAATATAGAAAAGGCACTCATCCAACTACGAATATTAGGATTGTCTCTAAAATTTCGTAAAGAAACATGGCCAACACTTGTTGCTATTAAACGACTCTTTAAACTATTAAGAATAGTTGCAGCACAATAACGCGGTTTCTTGCCTCCGCGTTCATATGGCAACAATAGTTCATTTGCTATTTTTGTCTGTTTTGAAATATGCTTTTGAAATGAAGCACGACGGATACGCAGATTTCCTTTCCAATTGAAGTCAAATCCAACAAAGGTAATCCATGGAAAAACATCAGTTCCTTTTTCTCCCCATTCATATGGACCACGTGTTTTGCCTTCCCAAAAATCCTTCATTCTCTTAATTTCTATTGCTTTATTAGGGTGAGGAATCAAGCGGGATTTACATATCGCTTGATTGTAACAATCAAATGTTGATTTCACTTTTTCTTTATTCTCGCCTATGAGAATCATGTCATCACAGAAACGGCAATATAAAATATTAGAATCTTTGATATTTTCTAATACGGCATGATCAACGAAATGCATTACAATATTAGCGATCAATCCAGACAAAGCTCCTCCTTGAGGCACACCTACATATCCTTTTCTTGTTCTTGCTAATTTGTAGTTTATTTCATCTTTCTTTAACCACTCTATTACTCGTGAATAACCATTTGGACATTTTTCCTTACCCCAAAATGCGTTAGTTACAGGTTTCCTATTCAGAACCAGTACGTTATCAATAAAATTGAAGCAATCTATATATGCCCAAAACCAATAACGAATTAACTTGATTTCCTCATTTCCTATTTTCCCGCATTTTTTAGCCCAATGTAACATCAATGCAAAACGAGTCTTTATAACTCGATGCGAAATTGTGTCGTAAAACTTCTGCATATCGCATTCTGCTACATAAAGCGACTGGTTCATATGCTGACATCTGTAATCTTTAACAACCTTAACAGCATTAAGATGCTGAAGCAAATACTTGTCCTTTGATGGCATTCTGAAAGCATACGAACAATCATAAAAGTACTCATCAAAAAGTCGTGTCAGGTATTTATTTAGCAAAGAGAATATTATTTTCAATGTCAATGGGAAAGAACAAACCGGACGATAAACAATCTGCTTTTGTTTGGCCTTTCGCTTTTTCTCAATAACAGAGACCCGCGGAGCTGGTATCATTCCTTTATCCCCGATAGCAACTTTTACCACTTCGTCCGCCTTTTTACATAGCAATAGATACCATGTGTCTTGACAATTATTTTTCTTTGCCTTTAGATATGTAAGTTTTAATCTGCGTTCATTACGAGCAGCAGTGTCAAGAAGATTTCTATTTGATTCCCCAATATTACACCAATGTTTTCGTGATGGAAACATATCGTATAATTCATTGTGTCTTATTCTTTTACGTTTCAAAATAGAATCTTTACTCAAAAACTCTGTCTTCTGATTGGCTTTTGACTGAAAGTAAGCACTCAATTGCTTCCAACCCCTTATAAACAGGGGATGGAGAGCCATTGATTATTTTTGTTTTAACTTTTGTTTATTTGAATTTACCGTGCGACTGCACTGGGGAGAAGCTTTTCGTAGTCCTTCTCACCCTCTATAAGTCTGCTGAATACATAAGCGAAATACTCCTTCACATTGAGACCTACATTCTTGCATGTCTCAATGAGCGTATGGTATTTCAAGGCTGACTCTATGCCATCCTCACTACTGAAAAACAATGAGTTCTTCCTTTTCACCGTAAATGGACGTACAGCACGTTCTGCGAGCATATTGTCTATTGTAAAACGACCATCGTTTCAATACTTGATAAGGTCTTCCCAATTGGATGTCAAATAAACCAACGCCTTGCGCATCATGTCACTATAATGATAGCGAATAGGATTTGCAAGCATCCCGTTTGCCTTCTTATAGATAAGGCTCAGTATCTTGGTCACATCCTTTTGCTGTCTTCGCTTTTTGATTTGCTGTGGTGTATAATGGTTCAGCAAGCATTCTGCTTCTACGCGATACAGCGTGGCTATCAATTTGACGAAAGTGTCAGCATCGGCATCTTTGCAAGCCTTGAATACCGCTTCAAACTTATTACGGACATGCGCCCAGCACATCAAGTGCTCGTTAGCGGGATTGTCCTTGGTAAGCTCCTTGTACACCACATAGCCATCCGACTGTATGGTACCCAAGAAATCTCCCAAGAATGTCTGTATCGGTCTCTTGCCACGGCTGTCATTCTCGTCATTGTCATAAAAGAAGTAGGTTATCTGCTTCGCCTTGTTCACAAGAACCCACACGTACTTCTTGAAGTATCTGCCGAGTTTGGTCTTGTCACCCTTAAACTTGATTCTGACCTTTGTCCATGTCTCGTCAATGTTAAGAATGGACTTCACCTTTAGCAGCTTCTTCTTGAGAAGACGGATTATCGGAGTGAGCAGTTCCGCACCTTGTGTCAGCCAATTTCTATTTGTGTTGCTGCTTATCTGCAGCTTGTCAAGAATATTGCGTATCGACTGTCTGTATATGGGAGTCATCAGCATATAGTGGTCAACAACCAAATCCGCCAAGAACTCAGGGGTACAATGCGTCGAAGGAACCACATTCAAGTTCGGGCGGCGTGTATCCTTTTCATCCTTGGGCTGATAAAAGTCATGCCGCATACCGAACTTGTCCTCATAGACCGCCACCTTGAAAACCGTACATTCCACATAACTCTTTTTGGTGTATTCCTCTATGTCCTTATAACCGATAAACTTCATGTCTTCTGGCGCACCTTCCAAGGATGTCTCAAGAGTTATGGTCTTGGCAGCGTTCATACGGTTGTACTTCATACCATTTCTTCCTGAACGACTCAGATTCTCTGATTTTACCTTAGTCTGGTCTATTTCACCGTCAGCAGACGAAGAAGCGGAAGAGGCATTATTGTCATTGTCATCTTTTGAAGCCCAATCGTCACGTTCTTTCTGACGGTCGTTCTTGACAACTTTGCCCCTGCCACTCTGCTTCAGACTCTTGGAACCGAATGTCTCCTGATTGCTTCTATTCATACGACCGTTCAAGTCATCACGCTCCTTGACAGCCTTGTCGTATGCACTCTGAAGCCTATCCATTGACTTCTGCAACGACGCTATCGTAGCGTTCTGCGAGTTTATCGTCTGACGAAGCGTGTCTATCGTAAGCTTAAGACTACCTATCATAGCCTTAAGCTCCGTTATTGTATTTATAAAGTCTTGCCTTTCCATTTCAGCCAATGGTTTTTGGGCCTTGGACTCTATCTCCAAAGCCTCCAGATAATGAGCTTGCATTATCATATTTTCCACTGTCTGATCTTGCTTCTTCATAGTACAAAGGTACTAAAAAATATCGAAAAAACAGCATGGTAATACAAGCAATTTATTGATTATCAATCATTTAACATTATACTTCCAACTCGTTTACCGTCGGACATTCAAGTAAGGCAACCAAGTATTTAAAGTCCAATTCATACACGACTTCATGGTTCTTTATCACGGGTTTCATGAACTTATAGCCCTTCTCATAGGTTATGTCATAAAGCACTCGCTTGTGATTCTTGTATCTAATGACCTTCAGTATCCTGCGGTCTTTCGACATGAAAATATAGGCATCACCATTGTATGGATCCATGTCAAGTGCCTGTACCTCTGAAAACAGACGGTACTTGCCAAATCTCATGTTTGTAATACCTTCTATGTACCACAGCTTGACACCTCCGTTTATCGCGAGCATAGCACCTCCAATTTCTCTACCAGGTCTTTCAACCCATTGTAGTCTATGTTTCGCTGCTGGAAATACATACCATTGGTTGACTTTAACTGTATTGTAAACAATGTCGGCTTGGACAATCGGACATCTTGCGGCTCGGAAACTTCAACTGCATTGTCACAAGTGTCTTGCAATTTTGTATCCTGCACTGGGATTGTACCATCTCTCTCAACAATTTCAACTGCATGAACCTTGACCTTATGTCGGTTCTTGTACCAACGCTCAAACTGGGAATAAACGATGCCGTTCTTCTGGCAGAAGGCGACTATCGAAACACCACTTGTCTTGGACTCCTGGTTATAAAGCTCCAGTATCCTTTTAAAATCTTCACTGCTTGCCATAATCGTATTTTTATGTTTTGCAGTGCAAAGGTAACTTGGTTCATGCAATATGCCTCGGAAACAATTGAGTGCTTACTGGGTGTGTATTCAATTCGACTTTTTTATCTACATTTGCAGAAAACAGAATTGCTTATGCAGGAATATCAGTTGGACTTTATAACATATTGCGTTGGCAACCTTGCCGACAGACTCAATATGAGTGCAAGCAAAGTGTACAAGATGTTGCGCTCGTCGGGTATATTGGATGGATATATAGTGCCGTGCTATGATGTGTTACATACATTCAGCAAGGATTATATCATGGACGACTTGATAGATATGCATTGTCGTAGCGATAATTATCTGGTAGGCATGCTTATGGATGAACGAAAAAAGAGGTAGTGTAAACAGAACTGTGTCACAGCCCTGTTTACACTACCTCTTATAGTTATAACTATTTTAGTACTTGGTATATAGGAATATTAGAATGTATAGGCTATATTGAAGGCCAATTTGTTCATTTTTGTCTTATATCCGTCGCCTGCATCTTGATAGCATTCATTGTTAGTAATACCCTTTGAATATGTAGCACCTATTGCTAAGCTTTTTATTCGTATATTCAGACCTATTTCAGCTGTCATATTCAAGCGTTTGGGACCATATATGTCATAATCTTCGGTATTAAAGACAGGCTTTCCATAATAATCGGTAAGATCTTCATTGTAATCAGAATCATCAGCCTTATATGCAGCTGCAATTCCGATATTGAATCCAAGACCACCATGTACCCATAAGGCTACTTTATTTCCAAATGGGAAACGGAATAAAGCATGAGCAGGTATGTAAATATTGTGTTCTTGGAAGCTACTCCAATCATATTCATCATTCGAAGATATATACATTTCGTAATATATGCCAGAGTAGAATCCAAGTCCGAATTTGAAGCAAGGATGCACACCGACGCCTATTTGGAAACCATGCAACCACTTGCTTTCTCCACCAAACCATGCTGGAGACTCCTTTACTTTTTCACCATTTCCAGATGTGACAATCTGCTTCTGAACATATCCCATTGAAATGTCAATAGGAGTTGGATTATACTCTCTTTCCCAAGGCCATTGGAAATCTTTACGTGTCTCTACCGCCAATTGTATATCAGACGGCATGTTGGCACTTACTTTGATAGACTTTGTTTTGGATTTTTGTCCATAGTAAGTTGCATAATACTTGAATGTCTGACCTATTGGACGTGTAACTTCATATGAGTTTCCACTGATAACAACACCATCATCTGTATTTCTTAGCATATTGTCGTTCTCGAAAACCGAAGCACTCGTTCCTGCCTGACTTCCATTATACATAGGCGTAACAGTATAGGTCTTGGTATTATAAATTGTTTTGGTTGTATTTTCATGCAATGTTATCATATTCTTCACTGCATCAGGATTTCCAGGAAAATAAGCTATCACCTCATATGCCTTTTCTGCAAGTTGCATATTAGGCTTGTAATCCATTTCCATTTCGCCATCCTTGATAACCAATCTTGCACCTTCTGGTTTGGTTTTTAGGTTGAGAGTGTATTTAGCTCTACTATCATGAGTGTAGATTTTTTTATCATCGTTAATTTTCACTGTTCCACGAAGATTTCCATCAGCAGCATATATTGTTACTTCATGCTCACCAGAAGGAGCATTGTCTATCGTTATTCTGCCATTGCTGTCTGCATTGTACTTCTTTGTGTCTCCATTTATTACAGCGTAAGCTCCAGGCAGCTGGGTGTCTATAAGGACAGGAGCTGGGTCACGTAGCACAAGACGATATACCTTGCCTGCTTGCAAACCACCTTTCTTGTTACGAACAGTATATTTTGAGATTCCATATTCAGTGAAATTAACCAGTAAGGACTGATATAAATTTCCTTTTGGAACAAGACGAAGGCTATTACAATGCTGCTCTACCCAAATATAGTTGGCATATCCTCCACCACCAGGAGATAATTTTCTCTCTACTGGCTTTGTTGGTCTTGGGTCTGTAGAATCCACTTCTCCAGGCATAAAGACTTTCACTAGGGCAGAGTTAGATAACTTCCCTGAAAAATTGGATGGTGTTGTGACATCAAAGTCGCTTTTGTCTGCTTCAGCAAAAGAGACAATTTTCAATTCTCTTCCAGAAGCTGTTTGCTGTGCATTGACTTCAATACAAGAGGAGCCAACAACTAACAGACCCACAGTTAAGGTCTTCATTAAAAATGTTTTAATCATAATAATTTGTTTTGTTTTATTATCAGTTTATCTAAAATCATCGACCATTATGAAATCATCATCAGGTGTATCATTGGGTTGCCAAGCTCTTACATGAATAACAGGAGGGTCTTCATTAAAATCCCAAAGCAGAAATAGATATCCAGTATCTTCATACTCTTTTCCGCTTTTGTTTTTACTCTTCCAATGTTGAATAAGGTTTACGCCATAATAGTTTTTCATAGCTTCTGAATTGGCTGGTGATATCATTATTTCTTCAAAAGAAACGTCTATGTACTTGTTGTTTCTAAACAATATAGACAAGTTATTCAAATATCCTTCCTTATCTTGAACCGTATAGGTTGTTCTCTTTTTTATTTGTTGATTGAAGTCGCCTGATTCTTTACGTGTTTCCACTCTGCCTGTAATGATGAGAGCATCATCACTATAAATCTTTCTCAAAGATTCCAAATCTTTTTCGTTATAATAATTACGGAAGTCTTCGACAAATTTCAAAATTTCGTTCTTTCGACGGACGTCATAAACTTCCTGCTTACTATTTGCAACAGAAAGATGATTGTTCAAAAGAGCAAAACCTACACGGGTAACATTACCGGATTTATCAAAAGAGATGGTCAGCTCTCTTGTCTTCGAGTCTGTACAATCTTCCGGTTGTCGAGTAACCGTAACTTGAATACCTCTTGCCTGATAGCCACTTGTCAGACCATAACAAATGCTTTTCGCATTACTTTGGCAAACAAAGCCAAAACTTTCCCACAGCATTTTGAGGCGTTCAGCAGCTTCCATTCCTACCTTTCCATTCAACTGTAAAGGACGATTCTGTTCTGTTGCTTGATTTATCTCTGTAAGTAGAGTGGAAACATTTTGCTCCATTCTTGATTTTAACGCAGCATTGTAGATACCATCAGTAAAATGGAAAGAGACTTCTTGTGCAGAAGTGCTAATAGCTATAAGTAATCCAGTAAAAAGTAACAACAATTTTCTCATATCGCTATTTTTTTGTTTTCTTCATCAATTTATCCATGAAGTCTTGTGGTAGTTCTTTTCCCATCATTTGCCTAATATTTGATGTCGGAATAAATAGCCATGCCGTACCATCAGCAACAAGACCTTTGTCTGCAACATTCTTGATAGGACAGGATAGATTTATAACATGAAGCCATTTGTTTTCATAGTTGAAAAGGAACAAATCTACTATCATCTCCTTCTTGCTCATATTCTCTATACCTACAAACATTTCATAACCTTTGTTCCTACAAAAAGTCATCAATTGCTTAAACTGAATGTTTACACTGTCTGATTGATAACGATATTTTTGAAAAGTCAAGTTGATATTACCATCAGGCAATTCACGATTTGGCAAAAGCAACCTATTGGCAATGGTTTCTTTGGGATATTTTACATCGCAAAGAGGAACAAATTTTTTACCTTTACGTTCATAATATGTGGCAGTAGAGATTCCATCTATGATATAAGTCTCACCAGGATGTACATAATAACTCTTTCCTTTTACACGGCTCATTACAGTAGAGTCGTTAGTAATGTGTGATAAAACATCCTTTTTTGAAGTTTCCTTCATCTGTTCTATGAAATCATCCTCCATAGTTTTACGCTTGGAATCTGCTTGTTGTGCTGAAGAAGTTGCATAATTAAGCAACCCTATCAGTATAAATAATATTATTCGTATCATTATTTTATTCTCCTAACAATATTGTTTCTGTTGTACCATCAGATTTATACCATTTGCCAAAACTCAGATGACCATTTACATATGAGCCTTCTATCTTGTCTCCAGCTTCAGCAATACGACCTTTCGGATCACGAGAGTCTACAATGTGGCTTGATGTAAATGTCATCATTCCTTTGCCGTCAGGCTTTCCACTCTTGATGGCTCCTTTCCATGTGGCATACCCAAGCGAAAGTGTTCCTTGGCGAACGGTACTGGATGAAGAATCAACGTTTGGGGTAATTGTCATTACTGACTTAGATTTTTCCTTCACGGTTGCAGAATTTGGCTTTTCCTCTTTAGATACTTTAGTCTTCTTTTTTATAGTATCAGGCAATTTCGTAGGTGTCACTTCCTTTGCCACCTTAACAGTATTACTCTTTGGTTGTTCTTCATGAGTTGTATTCCATACGAAAAATACTGCCAAAACAAGAACTACAATAGCGGTCAACCCCATTAACGGTTTCTTTCTCCATGTTTTTGGTGCAATAGGTTCTGAAATGTTTACTTCTATATTTTTCTCTTGTTGGCTTTCACTATAAGTTCCATTTGCATACGGGTTGGTTGCTCTTGGGTCTCTCTTTCCACATTTTGTAGCAGAAGACACTTTTCCCTTCATGTCCTGTATGAGTTTTTCAACACATACCTCACCTTGTGAATCAAGAACGGCCTTGGCAATATCCGCTACTTGGTCTGCCCTAGCTCTATCCCATGTTTGCTTTTCTAGACACCATCGCATGATGTCATTGAGGTTCTTCGACCATCCAGAGCTAAGCAACGGTATTTCAGCACCTTGATTCATCATTACACCACCCATTCCAGAAAAAGGAAGTTCTCCCTCAGCAAGTTCATAGATAGATGCTCCAAGTGACCATATGTCACTTGATAGGATAGGTTCGGGATTTGCAGAAAAACGCTCTGGTCCCATATAAGCAGGTGCTCCGGCTTTCAATGCCCGAGTAGATTGCTTACTCATCGTATTGCGTATTCGCTTACTAATGCCAAAGTCAGTTATTAGGAATGTCCCATCTGAAGCAATTAGCACATTATCAGGTTTTATGTCTTGATGAACAATTGGTTCCGGCTTGACATGATGCAGATAAGCAAGACCTTCAGCTACATCATGGATAAATCGCCATATTGTTCGCTCATCTTCCGATGTTGGTCTGAGTGTGCCAACCATATCACCAGCAGAGCCAGAGTCACAAAACTTCATTGTCAGCCAAGGATAATCTTGCCACACACCAAAATCCTTCGTTACCAATAGATTTGGATGTTCAAGACCAGCAGCTATACGATATTCCTGTATAAATTCCTCACGCCCTTTGTGGTCAAGTGCCACATAAAACTTGATGGCTACATCTTCATCCTTGGCACGGTCGTAGGCCAACCAGACTTGCCCAAACGTACCACGTCCTTTGTACTCTTTCAATACATAACGACCATTGATTTCCTCACCTTGTCGTATCTCAATCATAGTTACTTGCTTTGTTCTTGTTTTCCCTTAATTGGGGTCACTTCTTCTTTATTAACACTTCTGACTGGAACCGGAGTTAGTTTATCTTGCCCTTTTTCTATTGGAACCAATTTAAAGCCACCCGTCTTACTTGCTTTGGAAGGTGTGGTACTTTCTCGTTTAGCTTCTTTTTTTACCTCTTGTTGTTTCTTCTTTTTTTCGTTATAATCTTTATTCTTGACTATTTGAAGTTTCTTGGCTTTTTGCTCCTTTTTCTGTGGTACCATCTTAACTGTATCAACTTTATCCTTTACAATTATAGAATCCTCTATCTCCACCTTATTTGGAGCTTCGACATTCTTTTTTTCTTTTCCTTGAAAGAGTAAGCCTGCCACCCCACCACCAATCAAGAAGAAACAAAGTACAGAAGCTAACACTATCTTTTTTCGTGAAACTCTAATCGTCAATCCCTCAAAAGTCTTATTGAGCGGTTTTTCTTTGGTTTTTATAGAGTCTATGTTTTCTTTGATTTTATCTGTAGCCAAACAATCACCTGCCCCTGAGCATATCTTACAAAGAATGGCTGTTACATTGTCATACCAATCCGCCTTCTCAGCCGCTATCCATAATGCTTCTCTGCATCCACGGAGAGAATCTTGATGAGTTGCAATAATGTCCTCAAGATTATCGCCTAAATAAAGTTGTCCATTTTCATCATAAGTTTTCTTGTCACGTATTACCCCACTCAATCCATCACTACAAAGAAGGATTATATCTTTATCGTACACTTTAAACAAACGTGACTCAGGCTTTGCTTTTTGAGTTGTATCACCAAGACTTCGAGTGACAATATTTCCTTGTGGATGTTCGAAAGTTTGCTCGTACGTAATGATACCTTTATCTGCAAGTTCCTGTACATAAGAGTGGTCTCTTGACAATGGTTCTATACCAGTTGCAGGATTGAAACGATAAGCCCGACTATCACCAATCCAAGTTAACGTCAGCTCGCCATTTACAATCCATGCCATAATGAGGGTGGATCCCATCCCTTCGTGGTAGCTATTGCCTTTAGCTTCCGCTTTGATACGACAATCAGTCTCCCGAACCACTTCTTCCATATATCGACTACGGTTTTCATGGTTTGCAGCCAACTGTGGCGTAATCTTTCCAGGAGCAAAGAATTCCGCCACAGTATCATGGGCTATTTGGGAAGCAATTTCTCCAGCATTCATTCCTCCCATACCATCGGCAACAGCCATCAACATTCCATAATCGGAAAGCAAGATATCTTCATCGGCCACCCAATGACTTGGAGTATTATCTCCGAGGTCATCATCTACATAGTAGTTGTCCTCATTGCCTTCAAGAGGGGCATTAGGGTCGTACTTGCCAGCAGCATCAGTCCATGCTGCCATGCGAAAAGTTATACGTTCTGCCATTATTTCTTGCTTTTCTTATTACGTTTCTTGGAATTTGCAGGATACACGTCATCAACAGGAGTCAGACTATCACAATTTTCCACTTTTTCCTTTTCCGCACAGTCAGCAGATTTTATATTTTCCTCATATTTCCATCCCACAAATGGAAAAACTAAACTCCAATGCTCATCTTTTTCACAAAGCAAACCACATAATCGGAACTCAACCAGTCCTATTTCACGGAAAGTAGGTACCACGTAAATTCCACCAAGAATTTTTTTATCATTAGGAGCATCCATCTTTACTGCTTTACTTTTACTAGATTCAATATCAAAACTGTAACAGATAAGTTCTGGAGCAATTCCTTTTGTCATGTCCGCATTTTTATCAGCACATACCCATACTACCCATCCCTTTTTTGTTCCTTCAGTATCATCAATCATGAGACCTTTGGAAGAAAAAATATCTGATTTAACAATATATAGAGAAGACTTCAGTACTTCATTCAATTTGGATTGCGGTATATCCAAAGTATCAAACTTCGCCGCACTCCCAAACTCTGCATATTCAGACGCAACCATTACAGGCGTATAATTATCTCTATATGTTGCAAATTTTGCATTATATGCCCATGGTGAAATTGCTTTGTCTGTTATTACATATCCACCTTTTACCTTCACTGCAAGTGAAATTTCTGTACCAAATACTTCCTTATTGTTCAATCCATATAGCTCCCCTGTCTTATTGTCCTTTACGCAAAAACTTTGCTTTGTTTGAAACAAACTTGCGATTACAGCATCTTCCGTCCACCGTGTAGCAGTACTTTTTCGTACAACAAGCTGCGCTTGCATATCTATTGCTAGCACAACTAAAGATAATAATATTAAGAAAAAACGTTTCATATTTATATTTTTATTAATTGAAAGCAGCCCCAATTGGAATTATTCGTCCTTTTCTATGTGTTCCGTCAGAGCCATTATTTGCTCCAGAACATAACCCTATAACAACTTGCTTACCATTACGTAAAGTGAAGACTGGACCACCAGAATTTCCATGGTCAGTATTTTCATTAGAAGTTCTTATCCATCCACCATCTTCCAATCCTTGTCTTGAAGTTATTGCTTCTGATGCATCAGGTGTAACTCTACCATTTTGTGTCTCATCCATATTGGCTGGAAAACCAAGAATTGTCAATCTCGTCTGAGGTGGCATATTTTTAGAAAAAGCCCCATCAAAAGGTAGACCACCAGATTTGTTTACTCTAACATAAGCCCAATCTGAACCATCTGAATAAGAATGATTTCTCACAACCCAACTACGCCCCGAATCATCAGTTACAGTAGCTTGCCCCATCTTGGAATTACCTGTTCGAAAAGGACAATTCTGATAAGAATACTCTATACTGATTTTATCGCCAGAAGATGATACCGCTATCATTCTCACTTTCCACACGCCTGAATAATAACGTGTATTTATAACAGTATAAGCACTATTTGCATCTATTTGCTGGCTCTCATTAAAGTCTATATTATCCCAATGTATCATATGGTGCGCTGTTACAAAGTAACCATTATTTAATAAAAAGCCTGTACCACTCCAGCCTGCATAACAATCTTTTCCTCTACTATTCTTATAAGTAATAGGATTTCCCTCCCCATCAACAATATAGCAATTGACTAGATATGTATATGGATAACATGAAGTTATCGAACTTTGCCCATTAGAAGAAGTACTTTTTGAGGAAGACGAGGCTGGTGGAGCTGCAACAACCACAGCACCTACATTTTTAGAACGAGCTTTTTTCACAGCGTTGATTTTATCATCAGCCGCTGCTATTTTTTCGTTTGCTGCCGCTAACTTCTTTGCCAAAGAATCTACAACCTCTTTGTTATCTTTATTCTTGATTATCTGCTCTGCCAACAGCATGCTTTGATTACGAAGGTCTTCATGCAACTTCCAGTTCCATCCTCCAAGCCCTGCAACCGCAATAACCAAACATGCAGACAAACCTGCTATAGCATACTTATAAGGTCTTAATGCTTGCTGTCCAAACAAAGAAAGTCTGCGAGTAAGTCCAAGCGAGCCTACTGTACCTTTCTTTCCCGAAGGAGTGATAAATCCCATCTTCGGACCATTAACCGAAAGTTGTATTTCATCTCCATTCTGGAGATACCATTCTTTCTGAACTTGATGTCCATTAAGAAATGTAGAATTGGTCTGCGACAGCTGAACCAATTTCCAATTATCTCCATCACGCACAATAGCTGCATGACGACGAGATACCGTTGAAAATGATTCGTCAAATCGGACTTGGCAAGTTGATGCCCTTCCGAGTTCTATTTGGTCAACAATAATCTGCTGATTTTCGCCAGCCTTATGATACTTTGAGGAAATCTTATGCTCCAAGATGTAAAAACGGCGGTCAGAGCCAAGCACAGACTGTACACCTGCTCCAATAGATCCTTTGAGCGTTCGCTTATAGCGTTGAGTTTGTTGAGTCATATTTTTGTATTTTTAAGTGTCCCAATTGTTTTTAAAAGAATGTTTTCTATATTTATCTCTTTGATAACCTTCTACACGCAATTTTGTATCACCAATGGTAATAATATCACCCACCTGTAATACAAAGCCATGCCCCCCTACTTCTGTGGAATTTACATAAGTACCGTTCATGCTGTTTTTCCATTGTCGATTGCGCCATTGTCCATCACGTATAATCCACTGCTCCGTTTCGGCATTTTGTTCCAAGGTACAATGATAACGTGAGATATAAGCATTCAACGTATCTTTAATGGGTATAGAATTAACAGTTTCGTCATCTTCTCTTCCCATTGTCAGCAAACGGCATACACCATTCACCATGTCATCTAACCTATATATTTTGCCATATTCTTCTCCTTGCATAATATGGAGTTGAATGCCACTATTACCTTGATGCCATGATTCAAATGAATTATTCAAGATTGGACGATAAACATTAGACTTCGCAGATTGTGGCATTAAAGACAATACTTCGTCAACACTCTGAAATCTTTCCTTGAAATTTGGAACCAAACAACCTTCTATCATTTTCTCCCATGATTTTCCATTAGGCATCTGTAGTAAAAGGTCTCGATTCCACATGCCTTTGCGTCCTCGTTCTACATAAGCAGGAAGATCTGATTCTGTAACACATTCGCCAAATGGCAATTCATAGGTGAGAAGTTGATACATCATAACTCCAAAGGAAAAAATGTCTGTAGTCGGAAGAACGGTGGCATTGCCTCTCCTTGGATTGATTTGTTCTGGAGGCATATATGGGAATGTGCCAAACTGTTGTTGGGGAATCCCAAATATCCCTCGTTGGGTAAGTCGGTTGTTTTGGTCGCCTGATATACCAAAATCAGTAAGTATTGCAGTACCGTCTTTTCTCATCAGTACATTTTCTGGTTTCAAATCACGATGTACCTTACCTCGTTGATGTAAGTCACGAAGTCCATAAAGAATATCGCGCCCAACGATTGTGAAATCGACATTCCCTTTCTCTGCTGCAGTCATTAGGTCACCATAAGGACAATACTCCATGACAATATAAGGATTGCCACCGACTTGTCCTTTTGTATAAGAATGAACGAGATAGTTGCTTTCGATATGTCCCGTATTGTATTCCATATCAAAGCGTTTCAGTAGTTCCTCTCGTTCCGCAGATGGAGACTCCCATAGCTTAAGGAGTTTCAATGCATATATTTGTCCATCGTTTCCAGTTACTTTATAAACGCAACCAAAAGTTCCTGCACCGAGCATTTTTTCTACAAGATAGTCGTTGCCTATTCTGTCACCAGGACTAAATTCACAACGTTCACATTGTATGTAACGACTGCTCATATATAAACAATAAACTAATCTCTGAACTCAAAAAGGCGATTGCCTAAAGCAATAATGTCTCCAGTTTGTAATTTTGTCTTTCTGGAAACACGAATCATCGTAGAATGCTGGTCGCTCAAATCTTCGATGTACCAATCTTTCCCATCATTGGTTAGCATAGCTTGTTCACGGGAAGTAATAGATTGGTTATTAGGATCGGTGTTTGCACGATTTAAGATAATTCTTTGTCCAGAATATGAAATAGGAGAATATTCTGTATTTTCACGAGACCATGGTATTGGTTTCAGTGAGCAAAAATCATTGTTTTGTGGATTGTCCCATGCATTAACAGTTCCACGCATAGTTAGTGGTTGACCGCATGAAGGACAGAATTTAGCACTTCGTTGTACATCCATTCCACATTTTGGACACTGCTTATTCTTTGGCTGTGATTGCAGGTCGTTACTGTTGACATTATGTTGCATACTTCCACTTTGTCCCTGTTTCCGAGAAGTGCCACACTGAGGGCAAACATTCATAACAGGTGACAAGCTATAGCCACAATTACGGCAAACTTCATTGGGGTTTACTGTATTTTCGCTATTGCTCTCATGGGAAATATTTTCACCAAAAGCAACAGCCTCCCTCACTGTAGAACGAAGAGACGAGGATGCTTCGTGGTGATAACTATTTTGCTGATTGTAGGTGTCTGCAACAAAACTATTTTGGCTGTCTAATGCAGAACCGCATCTTTCGCAAGCAGAAACTCCATCCGGATTCTGCCATCCACAATTGTTACATCTCATATTTAAAGGTTTTTATTTTTCAATTATATCTAAATATTTGAATCAAAACATGATGTTGGAACGTAAGTATTTATCATTGAATTTAAACAAAATATGCCTTTCAGCGTTATTTTATAAATTTGATAAGATTTGTCGGTATATAAGCCGTAGCCACCATACATAACCCTGCTATTTCCACCACTACACGCTGTTGCCCTGCAATACGGGCTACTTTACCTGTTACTCCCTCAAACTCACCACCTATAATCTTTACTATGTCACCACTTTTATAATGACATTGTTCCGATGACACGACTCGTACATGTTCGCTATCTGTGCTTGTAGCTTTTATAAAGTTTGTCATTGCTGTAAATGGAATGATGAGAGGAGGATGTTTGCCATTTTCCTCCAATGCTTTTGTCTTATCAAGATAGAATTTTAATATTGATGTTTCATCACCCTTTTTCTTGATAATGGAGTTTACAGCTTCTCTTGTAGCATATACAAAAAAGAGATTGGGAAGAAGAGGCTGCAATATTCGCTTCTTCTTCCCAATCTCTTTCTTTATGACATAGTGCATAGGCATATATGACTGTACGCCAGAGGTTGATATGATGCCACATGCTTTTTCTGTTCTATTATAGGTCACTCTCAGTACGAACCAATGATAATTTGGCTTTTGTACATATTCCGAGGACACCCCTGTATGTGAGCGTTGAGCTTCGGGGAGGACATTGGAGGTAAGTCCAACGTGAGGAGATCTGCTTCGACCTCGTTGGGTATGCGCATTAAGCAATGCGTTCATATCGTTTTCTATGTCTTGCATTAAATTAGCAACTAATAGACACAAAAAAGCGTGGAATCGTCCTGTTGTCCATTCCACGAGTCGAGGCTCTTGCATTGCCTATTG
>OIYO01000743.1_pt1 | contig 23746 bp, 23 predicted proteins | sample 1588191 | NCBI WGS metagenome assembly OIYO01 (sample SAMN03283275) | human gut metagenome | biome: human-associated habitat; material: feces | host: Homo sapiens | place: Peru | collected 2012 | reverse complement strand
CATATTGGGGCTCCAATCTTTGGGTTAGTAAATTGTGTATTATATTTGTATAATAACCAATACTAAATGTATATAAGTCGACTCGGCAATATTTTTTATTCATTGTAAATTTTTTATTAACAAATGTAACGATAATATTTCTATCTGAAATTGATTAATAAAAAATAACTTTATATATACATAACGAGGAGATGGCGTTATACACAAAATATTATAGATTGGAGCGTAAGATGTCTAATTCTTTTTATAGATTTTCTGTACCGGAGAATTTAAAGAACTATTATAGAGTAACGGATACTATTAATCAATCTAAAAAGCCGGATTTGAAATTTGATACAGAAGTTGTAATTAAACGAGATTCCAAGGGCTGCTTGGCGTCTGTTGAATACTATACGCCCGAAAAAGTGTTATCAAAAGAAATTTTTTATTCTGGTGATTCAATATCTAAAATAAATTATTATAGAACCGGAAAACTTGCGGTAACAGAGGCTTATAAGAATGGACTTCTTGCCTTGAAATTTATTTTCCAAACAAATGGATATTTATCATATTCTTTAGAATATGATTATAATAGAAAAAATCAGTTGGTAAGTATCTGTAAAAAGCGTTCAGGAGCAGAACTTCTTGCGCTTTATAAATATGATGATTTGAATAGAATTGTGTGTCGCAAATTGTATAAAAACAGTGAACACATAAATGAACAGCATTATAAATATGACATATTAGACAGGATTATTGAGTATCAAGACGATAATCAACATATAGTTGTAAATAAAATAAGTTTAAATAACGAGTTGCTATCTTATGTAATAATTGATAGAATGGGAAATAAGATAGTGGTAGAAAATCTTTATTCGTCATCAACTTACAAAGAAACAAATATTTCTTTGAATGGTCATAGTACAACGATTAAGGATACAAGTTATGTGGACAATATAATGCTAAAAAGACCTTATGCAAATGAAAACGATTTAGATTTAATTATTGCAAATTTGTTTAATGAAGAAAAAGTTTCGCCAACTAAACGAGAAGCGCATAGTGAAATCAATGCAATAGATGTTATTGATTCGAATATTCAATATAGGACATTACCTATTTCGATGAGAAAACGATTGCTTCTGGAACATGCTATTTCGTAATTTATTGATTAGAAAAATGGTGTCAAAGAGGAGATGACATCATTTTTTTATTTTACAAATAAAAAAAAATATAGTATAATGAACTGGTAATAAGGTTATCAGGAGGTTTTATGAAGGAAGAATTTACAACAAATGCAAGACGCTGGTATGATAAAGATCCGGTATTATCTTCTGCAATGAAAACGTTAGAAGAATCTGATGATGAAACTCAGATTAAGGTTGCTCTAAACCTGATTAAAATTATTACAGAGCATCATCTATCAAGTACCGAGTATGAGTCTGTAGAAGATATTGTTTCAGCCACTGAAGATGTTATGGATGAATCTAAACACGGTCGTTGGTATGATTTGGATGGAACTCTTAGAACTGCGATTAGTCTGCTTCAAAATTGTCCTGATTCAACAAGAAGTGTTATTGCAAAAGAGATGGCTAAAAATGTTATTGACATTATTAAAAAAGAAGAAGATGTTGATGATGTAGAAATAGAAGTTCCTGAAGAATAAGATAAGGTTTTAAGTTTTTGTAAGGGCGAAAAAGCTTTGCTTTTTCGCCCTTTATTATTCAAAAAACAATTTAAACACTTCATTTTTATTAATTTTAGCTTGTCCGCCTTTTATGAACATAAAAAAGAAACCGGTGCCGAAAGCAACTCCGGCTATGCAAGCTAACGGACGAACCCACATTGTATTATTCTTCCCTGTTTTAGAAATATTTCCATATAAAGGAATGTCGTTTATATAGAAATTGCTGATAACGATATCGGCAGGACTACCCCATATAGCACGAGGAGAAAATGTTTCTATTCTGGCTTTTATGGGAGTATTTGCAGGGTATAATTTCCCTTTGATATACTTATCTTCTGTTGTTACAAATTCTAAATAACTGCCTTCTTCCGGCTTTGACTTCGTTGTGAAAGATTCTTTTATACGGACTAAAATATATTCTTTTTCGTTTTCTGATATTACTAATTTCTTCCTTTGTGGAATTGTGGTTGTAATATTAGGTAATACTTCACTTTGCAGTTGGTTAGAGATTTTTCTTGAAGTTTTCGTCGTAACACTTGTTGGCAAAAACTCATCTTCTATTATAACTTCCTTGTGAGGATGAATTTTTAGATTTTTATCCAGAGTGTTTTCAACAAAATCATCAATAATTATTGCTGCGCAACAACTGTTACAAAGGGATATTAGTAAAAATGTTGATAATATTTTCTTACAGATAATTAACTTTTTTGGTTGAATTAGTTTTAACTTTTTCTTGAAATTTTGCACGATTTTCCTTTGAAGTTAATAAAAAGTTTTGGTAATAAATGTTTGTTTTGTATGGATTGTTAACTAAATATTCCGGATATTTTTTATAAATATATTCATAAACTTCCATCATTCTTCTGGAAGTTAGAGGGTGAGTAGAGCGCCAATCATATCGTCTTTGACCGAAAGATTTATTCATCATAACAATCATTGCAACAGGATTGTAGCCAGCATTCACCATATAATCTACAGCTCTTTTATCCGCTTTGTATTCATACTTCTTAGGAGTAAAGAAATTGTTCCAATATGAGAATGTCCCTCTAAAAATGCCGTTGTAGCTATCCATACCATGAGAAATCTCGTGTCCCAATACAGCAGCTAATTGAGCTTCGTCATCCAGCATTATGTACAAACCACGACAAATTACTACTTCTCTATCTGAATGATATGTAAAGGCGTTTACAGTCGAATCGTTTTTATAATAAAAAACAACTCTTTTTTCAATTCCATTTGCATTAAGTAATTTATACCCAACTGTACTTACTTGCTTTTGAATTTTTGCGATTTCTTTAGCGCTTGTAAAATAACCTTCTGCAGCGAATGCAGAATTAATATTCAAAAACAGTATTGATAATACAAGAAGTATGATTTTTTTCAATCTCAATGCTCCCAAATTTAGAATTGTTCTAAAAATCTCTTATCATTGTTAAAGAATAATCTAATATCATCAATTGCGTATTTAAGCATAGCTAGTCTTTCAACACCCATTCCGAATGCAAAACCTGAATATACATCGGGGTCGATTCCTACACCTTTTAGTACGTTTACATCTACCATGCCGCAACCAAGAACTTCTAACCAGCCTGTGCCGCTGCAAGTTCTGCAACCTTTACCTTGGCACATAATACACTGAACATCAACTTCTGCAGAAGGTTCTGTGAATGGGAAGAAACTGCTTCTGAAACGTGTTGGACGGGCAGCACCAAAATACAATCTGATGAATTCGTTAAGCACACCTTTCAAGTCACCAAATGTGATATCTTTATCTACATAAAGTCCTTCAATTTGGTGGAAGAAATTATTTTTTCTTGCGTTAATATTTTCATTACGATAAACTCTACCGGGAGAAATTACTTTGATAGGCGGTTTTTGATTTTCCATAACGTGAATTTGTGCACCGGAAGTTTGACTTCTTAGTACAACGTTAGGCATATTTTTTACGTAGAATGTATCCTGAACATCTCTTGCAGGGTGGTCTTTTGGAACATTCAACATATCAAAGTTATAATATTCTGTTTCAACTTCCGGTGATAAATCCGGTGATACAACAGAAAAACCAAGGTTTTGGAAAATTGAAACAATCTCTTTTGTTGTAGATGTTAGAGGGTGAACCTTGCCTTGTGGAATATATTTACCGCTCAATGTGATATCAATTCTGTCTTTTTGAAGCTTTTCGTTTAATTCTTTTTGATAAAAAGCTTCATGTTTTTCTTTCAATAAAGCTTCTAAATCTTGAGTAATCTTGTTAGCTAAAGCACCAACAACTCTTTTATCTTCATCTGACAAATCCTTTAGCCCTTTTTTAATGGCATTAAATTCACCTTTACGACTTAAATATTTTAATCTAATTTCATCAATGTCGCTAATTGTACTAGCTTTCTCAATATCATTTTTTGCTGAGTTATAAATGTTTTCCAACTGTTCTTTCATAATTTTCTCCCTTAAGTTAATGATACCGCAGTCATAACATAATTGTAAAGAGGAAACAAAATTTTTGTAATAGATATTAATAGAGAGGGCGGCTTATGAAATAAGCCGCCCTCTCTTGTTATCAACATAAATCAAAACTTAATTAATAATATCTCCGTAAGCTTCCGGATTATTCAATAAATCATAATTAATTTCGTTTTCGTTATCTGCAATTGCTGCTGCAACAACTGCATCTGATGTTACGTTAAGTAATGTACGCATCATATCTGTGATTCTTTCTATTGTGAATAAGAATGCGAAACCAGCAACCAATTGTTCCGGACTCAAGCCCATGCCATTAAGAACAAGAGCAATTGTAATAAGTCCGGCACCAGGAATACCTGCACAAGTAGATGATGCTATGATTGCAAGAAATGCAATTTGTATAACAAGGAATGGAGTTAAAGCAACGCCATATGCTTGAGTTAAGAAGATTACAGCGATTGTTTGAAGCATTGCCGTACCATCCATATTTAGTGTTGCACCAAGTGGTAGTACAAAACTTGAAACCTTGTGAGAAATACCTCTTTTTTCACAACAAGCAATTGTTAATGGTAATGTTGCAGAAGAACTTGCTGTACCGAAGGCTACCATCATTGCTTCTGCCATAGCCGCATAAAGCATTAGAACAGGAACTTTTGAAAATATTTTTAAGAATACGGGATACACAATAAAGAATTGGATTGCAAAACCAAGAGTCAAAACACCTAAGTATTTTGAAATGCTCATAAAAATATCTATGCCAAATGATGAAACTGCAACTGCAGTAAGTGCGAATACCCCTGGAGCTGCAAAACACATAATCCAATCTGTTATTTTCATTGTAGCTGCAAAGATTGATTCAAAGAAGCTGACAAAAGGTCTGTTGATTTCGCCAACTTTTGCTAATGCTACAGAAAACATTAATGCAAATACTATAATTGGAACCATATCGCCACTTGCAATAGATGCTAGTGGATTTTTTGGAATAAAGCCCAAGAATATGTTTAATAAATTTCCTCTTTGAGCTTCAATTGTTGCTGCAACTTGAGCTTGAATGCCTGCTGCTGTATCTATATTAATATAGTGTGCTGCGCCTAATCCAGGTTTTAGAAGTAGTGCGAGAGCTGCACCAATTGTTACGGCTGCTACGGTAATAATCGTGTAATAAAATATCATTTTAGAACCGAGTTTGCCGATTTGTTTGCTGTCTCCGACACTTGTAATGCCGATTACGATTGCAGATATTACCAAAGGTATAACAACCATTTGAATTAATCTGATGAACACCTGACCGATAAAAGTCAAAGTAGTCATGATAATCGGATTAGGCTCTCTATGCAGCCAAATACCAACCAAAACACCGAGAATTAAGCCGGCAAAAATGTGCCAATTTCTCTTTAACCCCAAACCAAGTGCAATTAACACTTGCATGTGAAATTTCATCTATAAATCCTCTCATATACTTATATAACTAGTCTATTGTACAATTATTTTTACACCTTGTAAAGTCCTATTCTGCTTATTTATCAATAGACATAAAAATCTTTTTGTTGTAATATAGTCGTGCGAGATTTTGGGGAGTAATATATTATGAAACTACACAATTCATACACAAATCAGACTGAAGAGTTTAAACCTATAGAAGAGAACAAGGTTAAAATGTATGTTTGCGGCCCTACCGTTTATGACAATGCGCACTTGGGGCACGCAAGATGTTATATAACATGGGATGTTTTGTACAGATATCTTAAGTTTAAAGGTTATGACGTAACTTATTGCAGAAATGTTACGGATGTAGATGATAAAATTCTTAAAAAAGCAGAAAAAGAAGGTAAGACTCCGGAGGAAGTTTCAACTTTCTGGTATAAAAAATTTAGCGAAAGCATGAGTGCTTTAAATAACTTAAAACCAGATATAGAACCTTTTGCGACTAAAACTTTAGGTGAAATGATTTCTATTGTTAAGGATTTGATTAATAAGGGTTACGCTTATGAAGCTAACGGAGATGTGTATTTTAGAGTAAAGAAATTCCCTAAATACGGATATCTTTCAAAACAGCCTATTGACCAATTAGAAAGTGGTGCAAGAATTGAAGTTGGTGAACAAAAAGAAGATCCGTTAGATTTTGCATTATGGAAAAAAGATGAAAAATTTGGTTATAAATCACCTTGGGGAGTCGGTCGCCCAGGATGGCATATAGAATGTTCAGCTATGAGCAGAAAATATTTGGGTAAAACAATTGATATCCATGCCGGTGGTGCTGATTTAATTTTTCCTCACCACGAAAATGAAATTGCTCAATCAGAATGTGCAAATGGCTGTAAATTTGTAAATTATTGGCTTCACAATGGTTTTGTAACTATTAATAAGGAAAAAATGTCAAAATCATTGGGTAATTTTCTTACGATAGATGATTTATTGAAAAATTATGATTCAAATACCATCAGATTCTTTATACTTACAAACCACTACAGAATGCCTGTAGAGTTTTCTGATGAAGCATTGCAAGCAGCTGCAAATGGTGTAAAAAGAATGCTTAATGCAAAACGTACGCAAATTGATGAAACTTTAGATTTGACTCAATTTGAAGAATATAAAGCTTTTGAAGAAGCTATGGACGATGATTTGAATACATCTAAGGCTTTAGCAGTTTTGTTTGATTTAACAAATAAAGCGAATAAAGATGTCCCATATGCGTTCACTTTGTTGTATAAATTAGCCACTACACTTGGTTTTGTGTTTGAAAAAGCAACTCTTTCAGAAGAAGAATTAGCAGAAAAACTTAAGGAAATTTCAGAAGAATTGGGTGAAACATATTCTTCTATGGAAGAAATTATTGAAAAAAGAAAAGCTGCTAGAGTAGAAAAAAATTGGGATGTAGCGGATAAAATTCGTGTAGCTCTTGATAAAGTCGGAATTGTTTTAAAGGATTCTAAAGAAGGAACTACTTGGGAATTAAAAGGCTAATTGGAGTAGATTAAATGAAGTATACTCATTTAAAAAATATTGTGGGAGTACTGTTGTTGATGTTATCTTTAACAGCAGTGAATCCTACGTTTGCAGATAACAATGTCGTAAGAGTCGGACTTACTGATAATAAATTTCAGAATGTTTTAAAACAGACTATTTCTGTTTATGGAACTTCGGATTGCGATATATGCGATAGAGAAACTCATAAGATAATATATTCTGTACCGGCAGAAACTGATATAACAATAAAAAACGGTGTCACGGGGCTTGATGTTTCAATAAACGGACGCGGAGCAACGCTTAGAGATTTTGTTATAGTTTGCCCAAGAGGTGTTCTCGGAGTTAAAGATTTAACCAGAAAAGGAAAACCGGCTCTTTATCATGGCGCATTTGAGGTTGTTCAACATCAGGATAGAAAAGGTTTTTATTTGGTTAACCTCGTAGAAACTCAAGAATATTTGAAAGGTGTTGTGCCAAACGAAATGCCTGTCAGATTTGGTCTGGAAGCTTTAAAAGCGCAAGCTGTTGCTGCTAGAAATTATGTGTTAACTCCAAGAACACAAGCGTATAAAGAGTTTAACGTTGTTGATAGTGTGGCAAGCCAAGTGTATTATGGAGTTAATACAGAAGACGATTTGTCTACAAGAGCAGTGATGGAAACGGACGGAATTGTAGCATTATACAATAATGAACCGATTTTAGCGCTGTATAGCTCCACAGCCGGAGGGTATACTGAAAGTTATTCGAATGCTTTTTCTGACCCTATGACAAAGATGTTCCCTGCTCCAAATAAACCTTATTTGTCTGCAGTTCCGGATAAGTCCGAATTTAAGTCAATGGAAGAAGAAGATGATGCAAAAGCTTTTTATGATACAAAAGTTCCTTCTTTTGATATTGAATCACCATATTACAGGTGGCAAAAACAATGGACAGCTGGAGAGTTGGAAAGCGTTTTAAAATCGACTCTTGTTGCACAATCAAAAACCGGATTTATTCATTCTGCTTTTAAGCAAGGAGATGAACTTGGAAAAATCAAAGATATTAAAGTTATGAAAAGAGGTACTTCCGGCAAGGCGATGGAAGTTGAACTTATGACAAACAAAGGTTGTTATAGAATTTATAAAGAGCTTGTTATAAGAAGAGTTTTTCAAAAAAATGGAGTATCTTTGCCGAGTGCTAACATAATTATTGACAACAAAAAAGATAACTACGGGAATATTACTGAGATTGTAATTAATGGTGGCGGTTTCGGGCATGGGGTTGGAATGAGCCAATACGGCGCAGGATATATGGCAACAAAACTTAAGCAGCCTTATTATAATATTTTAAGACATTATTATAATGGAGTAAATTTAGGTACTATGCCGGTGACTGTTTGCGGAGAAGAAGTTAAGCAAACATTTTGGGCGCCAATAGGAAGAGCTCAATTAGTTGTAACGAATTCAAATGCAGCAAAAATTGCAGTAATGATAAACGGTAAAACTTTAGAATTTCCGGTAACAAAAACTATTTTTCAAAAAGATTATAGAATAGATATTTCAAGATACATTGATGATGGAGCAAATACAATAATATTTTATCCTCCATCTTTAGGTAGAACGGTTACTTTGTATGTAGAATTGGTAGAGAAGTATGGCGGGTAAAGACGAAACACAAAGCGTATTAAAAGCAGCATGGCTGATTGCACTGGTCACAATAGCAAGTAAATTTATGGGATTTGTTCGAGATATGGTGGTTGCAAATTATTATGGCGCAACGCTCGTGTCGGATGCATATTTTTATGCACTTCAAATTCCATCATTAGCAATAATTATTTTAGGCGGTGTTGGTGGTCCTTTTCATAGCGCTGCTGTTGCCGTATTTTCCAAAATGATTCCCAATTTTGATTCAAAACCTGATGAAGTTGTTAATAAACTTTATAATACTTTTTTAACGGTTTCTTTTCTGTTCTTTGCGTTTTGTGCAGTAGGCGGATTCTTTTTTGCTGATAAAATTATGGGATTAATTATTTCTGCTGGAGCTCCTGAACTTGTTGCTTTAGCGTCTTTGCACTTTAAAATAATGTCACCTGTTATTTTAATAGGCGGTGTAATCGGTATTTTCTACGGATTATTAGTTACTCACAAACAGTATATTTTACCGAATTTATCTCCAATGATATTGAGTATTGTTGTGATTGCTGTAATATCTTTAGTGCATAATGATAAATTAGGTATAGCTTTAGCGGCTGCAACAACTTTGGGTGCAATATGTCAGCTTGCGGTTCAATTTCCAAAAATCAGACAGATTGGATACAGAATTAAGCCGAATTTAGATATAAAAAACAATCCTCAATTTAAGAACATTTGCGAACTTTTATTTCCTGCAATATTAAGTTCTACAATCGGGCAAATCAGTATTTATATAGATATGTTTTTCGCATCAACCTTAAAAGAAGGTGCGTGGACTTCTGTTGTTTTTGCTAATAGAATTTTTCAATTTCCGGTAGGAATTTTAGTTACAGCGTTTTTAGTTCCGCTATTTCCAATTTTTTCTCGTCTTGCAGGTGAAGGCGATATGGATTCTATAAAACGATATTTTAATAAAGGTGTTGGAGTGTTGTTTTTTGTGGGAATTCCAATGTTGTTATTAATTTTATTGCTTGCAAAAGACGGAATTTCTTTGATTTTTGAACGTGGAGCATTTAATGCAAATGCTGTTATAATGGTATCAGAAGCATTATGTTTCTTATCTTTTTCAATACTGCCTTATGTATTTAGAGATTCTATAACGAGAGTATATTACGCATTTAATGATTCAAAAACACCGTTTATTATAGCTATGTCATCAATCGGTTTGAAGGCATTTTTGAATTGGCTTTTGATTCTAAAACTTGACATGGGAATTGCCGGTATTACAATGTCAACCTCGTTTGTAACTTTATTTAACGCTGTATTTTTAGGTTTATTTATTCACAGAAAAATAAAATTGGACTATAAATCTCTATTTTACAATCTTACAAAAATGCTTTTAGCAGGAGGTTTAACACTTGTTGCAGGTTGGTTTATTTGTGTAGGATTTGATAAGATTCAATTACCAAAATATATTTTTGAAATCTCAAAGATTCTTTTTGTAATGGTATCTGTTCTCGGTATTTATGCTGTCCTTAATCTAGTTTTCAAGATGGAATATGCCAAAGAATTGGCTAGTAGAATTGTCAAAAAGTGATGAGTTTGTCAAAAATTATTATGGTAGCAAATAATATTTTTACAAGCATTATTATATTATGCGAATTTTACCGATAAATAATAATTATTCTATTTATAATAAAAAGTCTCCTTCGTGTAGAGGAAATTGTCGAGTTGTAGATGAGCCTAAAAAGAACTTATTTTATAGAACTACGACTTATTTTTTTAGACCGGATATGGATTGGGAAGGCTTTGCATCTTTATTGAAAAGAAAATATAAGGATGTTTCAAAAGTTAATTTTATAAATCATTGTTGTTCAAACGGGCAGGAAACGTATTCTTGTGTTGCGAGTTTGATAAATTATTTAGGCGAAGAAGAAGCTAAAAAGTTTTTTCCAATTATTGCAAAAGATTTTGATGAAATAAATATTGAAGCTGCAAAAAAATATTTGCCGATGAAATTATATAGCGGTGAAATTTCGCATATAACTCGTCATACTCATAATAATCCAAAAAAATATTTTAATGTAGAATTTAATACAAACTTTGATATGGGACATGATATCTACGAAAGAGATCTTCTTCTGTTGTCCCCAAAAGATATTTTGAAAAAAAATGTAAAATTTTCTCAAGGTGATATCTTGGAAGATGTTGATAATATGTCTTCAAAAAATACCGTTTTATTATGTCGTAATTTTTGGCCATATCTAGATGCTTTCAAGAGAGAAAAACTTGCGCAAAAATTAGAGGACAAATTTGACGAATCCTCTATTGTTGTAATCGGTGACTATGATGAAGAAGATTGCAAATTGAGTAAACTACTTATGGAACACAAATTCTTGCCAACAGTGGTAAGAAATGTTTTTCAAAAGGGTGGTGAAATCCCAAATTTATATAATAAGCCTATAGAGAAATCCTATGTTGTTGATAGTTCCGGTAGAATATTCAATCTAGGAAAGTCAGACGTTAATAAACAGACGGATAATAGTATAATTATGGAAAAGAATTCTTTAAATTTTTATTAGTCATAAATCATCCAATTAATTGATGTCAAACATAGAAAAAGGAATAGAATGTAGATATGGAAATAGATTACAAGCAACTAATGGATAGAGCTAAAGAAGCTTCCAAAATGTCATATTCACCGTTTTCAAGATTTGCGGTTGGAGCAGCTCTTGTAGCAAAAAGCGGAAAAATATATTCCGGTTGTAATGTCGAAAATTCATCTTTCGGCATGACAAATTGTGCAGAGCGTACTGCAATATTCAAAGCAGTATCAGAAGGAGAAAGAGAAATTTTAGCGATTGCAATTTATTCTCCGAATTCCGATAATTGTTATCCTTGTGGTGCTTGCAGACAAGTAATGTATGAATTTCAAGGCGACGATGAGATTATTGTGATTACAGAAGATTGTGGAAGGCTTGATGCTAGAAAATTAAGTGAATTTTTACCATTTGGTTTCAGGATATAAATAAACTTACAAACAATTTAAAGGGCGATTTTTCGAAAGAAAAATCGCCCTTTTTTCAATATATGTTTATATTTAATTACGCAAGGAATCTGAACCAAACGTAAACTGTACTCATAAACAATGAAATCATTGTTACTAGAACACCATATTTCAAGAAATACATGAATTTAATCGGATGTCCTGTAGAAGCTGCAGTTTCTGATACGATTACGTTTGCAGCTGCGCCGATGATTGTCATGTTGCCGCCTAGGCAAGCGCCTAAAGATAAGCACCACCATAGTGGGAATGTATAATCAGCGCCCATAACCTTTTGAACTTCTACCAACAATGGTGACATTGTTGCTGTGTAAGGAATGTTATCAATAATACCTGATAAAATACCTGAAGCCCAAAGAATAATCATAGCTGTAGCTTTTTGAGAACCGTTAGTTACGTTCAACAACCATTCTGACATAAGTTTGATACCACCGGCATGCTCTAAACCACCAATAATTATGAATAAACCGATGAAGAAGAAGATTGTGTTCCATTCAACTTCGTGGAATATTTTTTGTGGTTTTTCAAATAATAACAAGAATGCTGCACCAGCCATTGCTGTTACACAAGTTTGAATGTGTGTAATATCGTGTAGCATAAATCCGATGATTACTAACAATAATACAAGTCCTGAACGAATCATCAAACCTTTATCTGTGATTGTATGGGAGTTATCTAGTTGAGCAACTTTTTCCATTTTTTCTTTAGCTGCAACTAATTGTTTTCTAAAGATAAATGCAAGAATACCAACATTAATAATCAATATTGCCGCAACGATACCTGTTAATTCTTTGATGAAATCCATAAAAGAAAGTCCGGCAGCGCTTCCGATAATAATGTTTGGTGGGTCACCAATTAATGTAGCAGTACCACCGATGTTTGATGCTAAAATTTCTGTAATTAAAAATGGAATTGGGTTAATATCCAATTCTTTTGCGATAACAAATGTTACAGGCATGATTAGGATAACTGTAGTTACGTTATCTAGAAATGCTGAAACGATAGCTGTAAATATAGCTAATGACATTAAAATTAATTTTGGATTACCTTTTGTTAACTTTAACATTTCGTTTGCAATCCAGTTGAACATACCGCTTCTCGTCGCAATTGATACAATTATCATCATTGAAACAAGAAGGAATATTACGTTAAAATCAACAAAGTTGATAAAATATCCAACATCAAAAGTTCCGTTAACAAGCTTATCTTGTCCTAATAAACCTAAAATAAGTGTTAAAGCTGCACCTAACAAGGCAACTGTAACTTTAGGTATTTTTTCCGTAGCAATAAATACGTATGCGACAATCAATATAGCCGCAGATACAGGTATTGCATGAGCGTGAATAATGCTCAGTAAACCTTCCATCTTTCCTCCTTTATCTATCCTTTATTAAAAGTGTACATGTTCTATTTTATAACAAACAAGCTGCTCTTTGGCGGATAATAATTTTTACAATGTAAAATTTTGTAACATGTGCTTTTAACTTTTTAAAATCCGATATTTGTGATAGAATAATTATTGTAACACTTTGGAGTGGATAGTTGGCTAATCTATCAGGTATATATAAAAAATTAATAGTTTTTGCATTAATTCTGGGAACTTTTACTGTTTCCGGAAATTTGTCGTATGCAGTTACTGAAGATGAAGCCGGAGCTTTGGAATCATCCGAAGAAACAAGCTATGATAGTAGCACTGCTTATATTAATGATATAGAAATCTTGGGCTCCAATATTATTAAACCGGAGTACATTTTATCGAAGATGGCTCTTAAAAAAGGTGATTTATATGATAAAGATTTGATGCAGCAGGATTTAAAAACAATCTACAGAATGGGCTATTTTACAGAAAAAATGAAAGCTATTCCTGTGAAAAATTCTAATGGTACTATATCTTTGAAAATTATAGTTGAAGAAAATATTCCTGTTACAGATTTTACGATTGAAGGTAATACTGTTGTTGCATCTGATGAAATTATGCAATATTTGCTTCCTTTAAAAGGTAAACCGCAGAATATTACAGCTATCAATCAGGCAATGGAACAGATTAACCAGTGTTATTATTCAAAAGGTTATATACTATCAAAAATAGATTCGATATATGATGATCCGGACGGAACGCTTAATTTGAGTATTACAGAAGGTAAGATTAATAAAATTATGATTACCGGAAACGAAAAAACTAAGCAGTACGTAATTGAACGTAATATTATGACTGAACCGGGGACTGTTTACAATGAAAACCAAGTAAAACAAGATTTGGTAAGATTGTATTCAACGCAAGCATTTAAGGATGTAAACAGAACGATTGAAGTTTCTGAAGATGACCCAGATAAATTTGACGTAACAATTGAGTTGAAAGAACAAAGAACTGCGTCCGTTTCAATCGGTGGCGGTTTAGATTCTGCAACAGGTGCATTTGGTTCTGTTGGTATTTCTGATAATAATTTTAGAGGAAGAAATCAAAGAGTATCTTTAACTGGTCTGGTAGGTTCCGGTATCTTAATGAGCGATTCTTCTATCAAGAGCCATATGAACTATCAAGCAGAATTAAGCTTTTTTGAACCTCATTTCTTGAATGCTGATAATTCTCTGATGAGTAAATTATATTTTAGAGATTTAGGCAGTTATACAATTCCTCTTGCATTGGAAAGAAGAATTGGTATTGAAGGTACTGTTGCTCATAGGATGAGATACAATAGACATTTGTCTTCAACATTTACAACCGGTGTTGAATATATTCATATGTCAGAAGGTGATAGAATTAATGTAGAGAACTTATATCGTTCACACAATTTGAATATTGCTGACAGAGCTAAAGAACTTGAAGGAGGCTTCTTCTTAAGATTAGCTCCAGGGTTAGCATACGATTCTCGTGATTCTGCCGTAAACCCTCGTCATGGTGCATTGGCTTCTGTTAGATATGAAGAAGCTTTTGGGCTTGATGGTTTTGCAAAAACAAACGGTCGTTTGACAGGTATGGCAAAACGCTATATTCCGATAGCTAAGAAATCTTCATTGACGTTTACGGGACGTGGTGGTATAAAAATTCACGGTTCTGACATGCCGGAAATTATGGCATACCGTTTAGGTGGCCCTTATACAATCAGAGGTTATAAGGTAAACGGTGTCGGTACCGGTACTTCATTCATTATGGGTTCTGCAGAATTAGCAACTCCAATTCCTTTTGTTGATAAGTTAAAAGTTAATTTCTTGCAGAACTTGAGAATTACATTCTGGGTTGATGCCGGTAAAGTATTTGACCCGACAATTGCAAGTTATTTATATGATAGACCATTACAAGCAATTACTGCCGGTATTGGTTTGAAGATAAATATGCCGGGGATTGGACCATTATCAGTTGACTATGGTTTCCCACTTACAAATTCCGGTCCATACGGCTCACCTAACGGTTACTTTACGTTTGGTGTAGGTGACATGATGTACTAAATAGTGTATAATATATAATCATAGGAGGTTAATATGAAGAAGTTTAAATTAGGAATTGTTGTTCTATTGATGGCAGCATTTACCGGTATCGCAAATGCCGGCGGTGTAGGTTATATTGACTATGCTAAGGTTATTGATAATTATGATTATGCAAAACAAGTTACTAAGGAAGTTGATGCAAAAGGCTTAGAAATGCAACAATTCCTTGTTGATAAAGAAAAAGAATACAAATCTTTGGATACACCTTTAAAGAAACAAACTTTTGAAGAAAAAGTTGCAGCAGAATTCAAAACAAAAGAAACTGCGTATGTAACTTTGAAAAACAAAAGAGAACAAGAAGTGTTCACAAAGATTAAAGATGCAGCAAAAGCCGTTATGGTAGAACAAAAACTTGATGCTGTAATGGATGTACGTGGCGTATTCGTTGGCGGTGTTGATATTACAGATAGTGTTATTGCAAAATTGAAAGCTTCTAAATAAATATGAAAATAACAGAACTGATTGAAAGAAAAAAACTTGGTAAACATCATACCAAGGACGAAATTGATTTTATTATTAAGTCATATATGTCCGGTTCTGTTTCGGACGCTCAAATGGCAGCGTGGTTAACGGCAATAAGTTTTAAAGGAATGTCTGTCGAAGAGACTGCATTCCTTTCTGACGCTTTAGGACATTCCGGCAAGGTCGTAAATTTTGAGGATTTGCAAGGTCAAGTTGTCGATAAACATTCAACAGGCGGAGTTGGTGATAAAGTGACTATAACTTTAATACCATTGCTTGCTGCTGCGGGTGTTCCGGTTGCAAAACTTGCGGATAGAGGCTTGGGGCATGCCGCAGGTACGGTTGATAAACTGGAATCAATCCCCGGGTTGAATACGAAGTTGTCTACACAAGCAATTGTTAATCAGGTTAAAAATATTAATGCTGTTATTGCTTCTCAATCCGATGAGCTTGCTCCTGCTGATAAAAGAATTTATACGATGAGATTTGCTATAGATGCGATTAAAACAGAACCTTTAATTGCATCATCAATTATTTCTAAAAAAATTGCGTCTGGAGCTTCCCATATAATCATTAATGTAAAATACGGATTGGGGACTGATATTGATACAGCGGAAGATGCAGTTAGAATTGCACAGTTGATAATTAATGTCGGTAAAATGCTTGATAAATCTATTACGACTATTGTGAGTTCAATGGATGAGCCTTTAGGCAGAGCGGTTGGTAATTCATTAGAAGTTATAGAAGCGATTGAATTTCTAAAAGGTAATAGTGTTTCAGAAGATTTGGCAAAACTTACTTATTCTATTGCAACGATGACGTTGTTACAGTTGGATATGTTTGAAAATGAAAAAGAAGCTGAACAATATTTAAAAAATCTTATTACATCAGGAAAAGCGCTCGAGAAGTTTAAAGAACTTATAATCGCTCAGGGTGGTGTTGTAGAAGTTATTGATAATTATGATAAATTTGTTCTACCGCATTATAAAGTTGAATGTGAATCTAAAAAGAGCGGGTATGTTCAGAATATAAACGCATTTGAAATTTTACGAGCTCTAAAGGCATTGGGAGCCTCTAGAGAAATAGCATCAAAACCTATAGATTTAAGCGTGGGAGTCTATCTTAATAAAAAATGTGGCGAAAAGGTCGCAAAAGGCGATATCCTTTATACAATATATTCTAACGATGAAGAAGCAACTAAGGCTGCACAGAGATTCTGTGATAGTGCTTTTTCAATAAACGAAGTAAAACCTTCGCACAAAAATTTAGTTTATAAGATTATCAGTACAAGAGATGAGGACGATAATGTATAACAAAAAAATGCAATATGTGATAAAATCAGTTCCAACGGATGATAAACAGGCTCTAGAAAATTTGCTTAATGAAATGTCGGAAGCCGGTTGGGATTTATATACAATGCATGAAGTTGAAACAGAAACTTCTTATGATTTTAATTGCATTTTTATGCGAGAAAAACAAGAAGAAGATCATACGGATTTGGATGATATTGTAAATATTACAAGCTTTAAATATCGTATGGAAAAAATGCTTGCGGCTCCTTCTAGTCCTTACGCTTCTTGTAAAGAAATTCAGCTGAAAATTTCTAACCAGAAGGAAAGAATTAAAAAAATAAAATCTCAACTTGAGAGTGAGAACCTTTCTCCGGAAAAGAAAAAACAACTAAATGACCAAATGTCAGATGAATTAAGGCAGCTGGATATTCTTAAACAATCATTAGTTAATGAAATCTCTCCGGATGCAATGTATTCTGCAATAAAAGAAGAGAAATTTGTGATTAATCTTTCAGAAGAAATTTTGGAAGTTATATCAATGGAAGCGAATGATAATCTGCTTTCAGAAACCGTTAAAATTCGTCAAAATTTAGCCGAAGAGTTGGGATACGTAATTCCGCATATCCATTTTCATAATAGTGATGAATTGATGCAGAACGAATTTAATATTAAATTGCATGATATAGAAGTTTTCCGCTCAGTGGCATTCCCTGGGTATGTTGCTTATTACAAGGACGAATTGAAAGGGTATAAGGCACAAGACGATGATATTATTGTGACCGATGATATTACTGGTAAAAAGCTAATCTGGATTTTGAAAGACAAAGTAAAAGATTTTTGGCAACAGGGATTTACGGCTGTAGAATACATTGGTAAAGCAATTGAATACATATCAGTGACAGAAGTTTCTGATATTATGGATTACAACGATGTTAATAAATATGTGGAAAAAGTTATAGAAAACAATTCTTTCTTGGTTGATAATATAATCCCAGATTTTATTACAGCGTCAGACCTAAAATATCTTTTAACTTGCTTGATTAGAGAACATGTTTCTGTGAAAAACATTGTTTATATATTTGAAAAAATAAATGATTACGCAAACGAGCCTACGAAAGAAGATTTGCTCGATAAGGTAAGATTAGCTTTATCAAAACATATTATTAAAGACTTGGCAAAAGATGGCGAGTTGAAAGTTATCGAATTTTCTGATGAATTATTAGATAAAGTTTATTCATTCTTTAAAGAAGATGAAGAGGAAGCTATTATTAGAATAGATTCTTCTGATGTTCAAGATATTGCTGCGAAACTTATGAAATTTGCTAAAAAACAAAAGATAGCAAAACCAGTTCTGGTTGTTCCGATGGATATAAGACATATGGTGTTTGTTATTTTGTCCGAATTTGTACAAGATTTGACAGTCCTAGCTCACGAAGAATTAGTTAGTGACTATGATATCAAATTTGTGGGCAAAATTTAGTAGGTATGATAAAGACATTTAAGTGTAAAGAAACTGAAAAAATTTGGAATGAAGAGTTTAGTAAGAAACTTCCTCAAGAAATTCAGAAACGTGCTTTGCAAAAATTAAGAATGTTAAATGTTGCTTCTGTTCTGGAGGATTTGAAAATCCCACCGAGCAACCATTTAGAGTCATTAACGGGTGATAGACAAGGGCAATATTCTATTCGTATAAATAATCAATATAGAGTGTGTTTTAAATGGCTGGATAATCATTCTTTTGATGTTGAAATTGTGGATTATCATTAAGAAATTCTACATAGGGTTGAAATTACGTAGTACGTACTATATAATATAAATAGATGATAAATAAGTAAGGTAATTGTTATGGCAGAATATATAGAGTTAACTACAGTAGGAGAAATGCTCAAGGAAGAATTTATTGAGCCATTTAATCTTACGCAAAATGCTTTAGCAAATGCGATATTTGTGCCTCCAAATAGAATTCATCAGATAGTAAAAGGGCAGCGTAGAATTACAGCTGATACAGATTTGCGTTTAACAACATTCTTTGGGCTTTCTCAAGGTTATTTTTTGCGTTATCAAGAAGATTATGAACTTAGAGTTGCAAGACGTAATATAGCAGATGATATTAATAAAATTCAGCCAATAAAAGCATTGGGATAATCGTTTTAAAGTAATATACATAAAAACTCCCCATTTGTCGCATAACAAGCTTAAATTTCTTTGTGATAATGCATTTGGTCACAAAAGAAAGGAGTTAATTATGCACAAAGATGATAAGATGCCAAAAGAAACACTTGGTGAAAAAATGAAGGATAAAGCCGGTGAGATTAAAGAAGAATTGAAGGAAGATGCAGAAATCTTGAAGAAAAAAGCGCATAAGGCAAAAGAAAATGTCAAAGAAAAAGCCCATGAAATGAAAGAAAAGGTTTCTGAAAAGATGGATGAAATGAAGGAAAAACATAAAAAAGCTTAGTATAAAAAATCACACCTTATTACAATAGGTGTGATTTTTTTGTTTGAGTTTTTATAAATTTTATTCTTCAACCAATCCCAAATTGTCATTTTCGGTCGCTAGTTCTAATAGTCTGTAAGATAGATAAGCTCCGAGTGCAACGGCTTTTAGGTCGATGTTTTCATCAAACTTAGCCACTTCTAAGATTGCACTGTTGATTTCAGGATTCTCTTCTTTAAGATACTGAACCATATTTTTTCTCCAAGCCTGAACATCTTGGAACGCTTCACTAAAAACCTCTGATGACATTTCTTCTGTTATAATTGGCAACATATATTTACTCTCCTATATAAGAAATTATATATTATTTTTGGATTTGAAACAATACTCTATATATATTAGGAATTAATATTTGTATCGTTTAAACATCTTCCTCGCCCCTTGTGGGAGGTACTACGTACGTAATTAAGTCACCGGATTGTTTCTGCATTCCTCGCCCCTTGTGGGAGCGTTCTGCGAGCAAAGAGTGAAAGCGTGAGCGATATTCGTTTATTGCGAGCAGAACAAGAAAGAGGAAACAAGTGGCGGTTATTCCCTCTCCCTTCAAAGCGAAGCGTAAGCCTAAACCACTCACTATTCACCACTCACTACTCACCCAAAAACAATTATTAACAAATGTAACAAAAATATAAACCGCTGAAATTAAATAAAAAATATTTACTTTATATATATGTAAGACAAAAAGATGGAAGCAACGAATTATGTCAATCGGCTATAACAATATGAATATGTATATGTATGGCAACAATGGTTTTGGCAACCTCCTTAAGCAAGGTATGGGTATGCTTAGCGGTGGTTACGGAATCGGTGGTGCCAACTATTTTACTAATTGTTATGGCGAAGTAAATTATGATAAAATGGCTGGCTTCCAAGTTGCAAATGCCTTACTTGGTACAACTTTTCAAGCAATTGCTGCTAATAAAGCAAATAAAGCTAGTGAGCCACAAGTTAATTATACTCAAGAGCTTAACGCTGTAGCTAAGGAAATTAATACTAAAGAGGATGAACTTTCTTCTAAAAATGGTGAGTTGGAAACGCTGGGTGATGAATTTAAAGAGTCTGCTAACAAAAGTAAATCTGTTTCAACTCTGCAGAGTGAGTTAACAAATGCAGAAGCTGATGTAACTAAAAATAGTGAGAATTTAAAAAACTTAGAGGCTAAAAATCCAAAACCAACTGATTATGAAGCTCAAAAAATAAAAATAAATAATGATATAACAGCTGCAAATGATAAAGTAACAAAGTTAAAAGCTGATATTGAAACTAAAAAGAAATATGAAGCAAAAGAACTGGAAATCGCTAAAGTAAAAGATGAAATTGCAGAATTAGAAAAAAAACAAGATACTCTTCAAAAAGCTGCTAATGACAAAGCTATTGATGATGCAAAAAGCAACAAATGGCAAAGATCTGATATCGGTTGTTTAGATAAGTGGCAAAAATCAGCTGGTGAAGAAACCCAAATGGCAAGCAAAAAAGATTTAGAAAGAGCTAGTTACGAATTTAGAAAAGGCGCAAAAACACCAGCTAAGAGATACGAAGCTGCAAATGCCTTTGTGAATATGTATGAATCTAATGAGGTAGAATTCAAAGGTAAGTATAGTGCTCTATATACAGCTATAAAAGCTTGGAGAAATGATCCGAAGAATAAAATAAATTAATCTTAAGAATAAACGAATGGCGGACCGTTTTTGATTTCAAAAAGAATGTTGTCTGCCATTACTTTTAGTTCTTCTTGAGATTTACCATGTTGTTTTTGAACAAAGAATTCGTCGCATAGAGGTTCTATTGCAGAATCTTTTTTTGCTTTAAAGTTACGCAATTCTGTTGCGACAAGGCGATTTTGTAAATCCAATTCAATTTGCGCATTATATTTTTTTACTTGAACTTCTTTTACGGCTTCGGCTGCGGCTTTACCACCGTAGGCAAGAGCAGAAACCCCTGCAATTCCAAAGAATAAGTTTTTAAATTGCGGATTTTTAGGGTTCATTAACCAATCGTAGAAGAATGACAAATAATCATTTACGTGAGAAAAGTATGTTATTTTATTTCTGCCGGAACCGCCAATCATCGGATTAACACGCTCTGTAGCTTGATTCATGTTATCAAGAAGTTGAGTTAAAAACGCTTGCTTTTCGTCTTCCGGCATGTTTATTTTCTCAACTGTCATTTTAACTTCTTCCGGTGTTGCGTAGACAGATTCAAGCAGGTTTTCTATTAGGTGCTTGTAGGCTTCCTTACCGGATAAAATCATGCCATTATTGCCTTCTAGTTTGTCGATTGGTTTTCCGCTGTTAAATTCTTCAATAACCTTGTCTAAGCCTTTGCGTGTATTCTTGATACCTTTTGATATGTACTCGTCACTTTTCCTGATATTTTTTGCCGCATAATACCCTAAACCAAGCAAGGTAAGAAGAGTTGCGCCGCCAACAGCTAAAAGCGAACGATTATTAATTTTATTATTTTCAAGCTTGTCACTATCTTCCACACTTAATTTATCTTTACCCTTGAAAGAGAGTTCGCTGTTAAACATTTTTGCTTTAGAAGATAACATGCTTCTGATAATTTGGATTTTGCCGGAGAAAGACTGTGTTTCGACTGCGATTAAATTTTCTTGCAAATCTTTTTGGATGTCGGCTTCTTGTTTTTTTACCCAAACTTCTTTGAACCCGTCAATAAAGATTTTCCCCATAAAAGCCATTGAGCCCATTGTAATTACACCTAAAGATGCGAGAATTGTTTTTCTGCTTGGAGATTGAATCATGCTGAATATACTCTGATGAATTTCATCGTTGATGCAATGATTGCGGGTGATTCCCGGAAGAAGGTACTCTTTTGAACTTTCCAATTTGCCTTTAGAAAACTTTTTCATCATTGCCGTAAATCCGCCTAATAAAGCCATAACTCCTACAGTTGCTGCACATAGAGGGATTAGAGGATTTCTTTTTTTATCTTCTTTTTCGTAAACTCTTTTGGGTAAATCAATGTTTGAGCCGGAAATAATCAGAGTATCGTAAGTTTCATCTAATGGAGTGAATTGGGCTTGATTTTCTTCATCAGCAAGAGGTTCTTTGACAAAAGAATTAACAATCACACCTTCTTTTACGTAGGTATCATTGCGTTTTTGCGTTTTTGTCATGTTTCTCTGGTGTCTTGAAGATTCAAGATCTTGATTTATTTTCGGTATCATTTTTTTTCTTTCTCAAGATTTTGTGTAGTATGGTTTTCAGATTAAATATTCTTTTGTCATCATCTATTTTTGTATCATCGTCTTTTGCGTTTTCTCGCTTAAAAATTTTAAACAGTCCTTTGAGTTTGGATTTTATACTGCTAACAAGTTCTGAAACTTTTTTCTCAACAAAAGCTTTAGCTTCGCCAAAAATTGCGTTCAGCTTGTCTTGAATATCAATAAATTTTTCTTTTATTTGTGAGAGCTTGTCCATAACATTATTGACAATGTTAGGAATATTTTTAATCGTATTTAAGATTGGAGCGACGATATTATTAATTGTATACGCAACAGGTTTAAAAATAAAGCTGTTTGAAATCTGGTTTGCAAAAGTTGCTAATTTTTGTGTCATTTTTTCAATATTTTGTTGAAATGCTTCAGCCATTTCGGCTCTGTGCAGCAGATTACGTTCGTGGGCTTCAAGACGTTGTTCACGAGCTTTCATCATTGCTCCAATCATTGCGCATTGGTGATAACTCATTTCTCCGGCTTTTTGCGGACGCTCACCGACTCTAGTACCTCCACCACCTCCCATGCCGGAACAAACAGGACAAGCAGAAGGCGGAAGTCCGTGCGGACAACCTCCTGTATTCATTTTATTCACATTTTGTACTGCATTTGACATAGTGTTCCTTCTTTGTAAGGATATTGCTAATTTCACGTTTCGCCCTTGAGGGGAGAGCGGATTTTCGGTAGGGTGTAACGTAAAAGTTACTGGGTTCACGCTTCGCCCTTGAGGGGAGAAGCTGGGTGGAGCCCTGATGAGGGTGGATATAGATTGAAATATGACACCTCTACCTCACCCTAGCCCTCTCCTGCTAGGAGAGGGAATGACTGCGACCTCCCTAACAAGGACGGAAGAGCTCCTTCCCTTATTAAGGAAGGTTGGGATGGATATCATCCCGTAGGAATGTCTAAATATTGTCCCATGATACACTGTTTGCAAACTATGACTCGTAATTTGCAATAATAAGTTTTCCGGCTATAACGGTTGCGGCACAGTCACGGATTTTCACCGT
>OIYO01000739.1_pt1 | contig 23812 bp, 20 predicted proteins | sample 1588191 | NCBI WGS metagenome assembly OIYO01 (sample SAMN03283275) | human gut metagenome | biome: human-associated habitat; material: feces | host: Homo sapiens | place: Peru | collected 2012 | reverse complement strand
GTTTAACAATGGTATGCTATGGTGTTGTAGCGAAATCAGCGAAATATGTTTGTACAGAAGAAGCTGCGTAGGTTTATTTGATGATTGCAGAATTGTCTATAAAACCGCTATATCCGAATTTTGCTAATTCATCTATTGTATAAACTTTTCTGATTAGCCCGTCACGCCTGTTAATTTCTTTGAATTCACCAACTTCCTGATTGCCAATTACTCCTTCAGCTTTTGTTTTTACAACAACTCTGTCGCCATCTGGTGGTACAACGCTAATGTTCGCATTACCTTCTATAACTGTTATTTTTCCATTTTCTTTGTCGACAGATTCTATTATTCCAATGTGACTGGATTCATATTCAGAAATTTCGCTTTTGCCATTAACTTTAGCTGCAAATTGGGCTTTCCAAATAATGTAGTCACCTTCGTGCATGCTGTTTAATTGTTGTTTAATTTGCATACTTCTTTTGTTGCGTTCAACTTTGTAATTAGCAGCAGTCATTTTTGTGGTATTAATTTTTTGGTAAGTTTTATTTTCTTCTCCCCATTCCACAAACTGTTGAACGTATTTTTTGTGTGGACCTATATCCATGCCGGCTTCTTTAGAAATAGAACTTACGGTATGTGCGCACCATTGATGAGCAGGATTTCTATCTTTGCCTTTTATCATACGCATTTGAGTTTTAGACTTATTTTCTGCTGATAAATTTGCATATTCCTGTGGGGTGACTTCTTGTAGTCCCAAGTATTTCTGCGCAGTATTCAGAAGATTAGTCTTGTGTTTTTCTATGTACATTAAATCCATTGTTTTTTCACCAAATGGTGTTCTAACTCCATTTATTGAATCAATATTTGCAGTTTTTCTTGATTGTGCGACTTCAATCTCTTTCATAGCTTTGTCGATATAAGATTGAATATCTTTTATATTATTCAGGTTTTTAAACGATTTAATATTAATGTTTAATGACTTAGCTTTTTTATTAAGTGGTTCGCAAATAGAAGTTTTGATGTCATCCAAGCTTATAAAAATTTCGTTAGATAGAGCTTCTGCTAGTGATTCTTTAGGAGAAAGCTTAGAATACTCTTTTAGTGTATCGTATACGTTGTCAGAATTTATTCTGGCAAGATTGTTTTTAGTATTTTTGAACCAACTTATTCCGTCAATATTATGATATAAATCTCCGGCTAATTCTTTGCCGGAACGAATCGTGACGATGTTTTTAAGAAATTTCTTTAAATCAAAAGTTACAGTTTTGAGCTTAGAAGGTAAGGTTTTTAGAACTTTTTCCAAATCAGCATCAGAAATATTCCCATTTTTGTCTATGTTCTGTAATTTATCAAAAACCAATTTGAGTTCACTATCAGATAAATTGTTGTCTTTGTTTTTGTCAAAAAAATCAAAAAGTAACTCTAAATTTTTGTTTGTGAGGTTTAACTCTTCCTGATGTATATCGGAAGACGTAAGCTTAATATTGTTGTTATTGTTGATTTGCATAGGAAAATAACCTCACATCACTTTTCTTTATGTCTTATATAACGGCACAATTTGATAAAAACTTTAGTAAATTTTTATTAATTTTTACAAAAATTAATAAAATCATGCTAAAAAATTTTTCAAGAAGATGAGTAAATAAGAAAATGTGATTGCTTAAAAACAGCTAAATACTTTTGTTGAAAGATGTTTCAAAACTTTTTAAACTTTTTTAAAACAAATTGCTTGACTTTAGAGATTGATTTGGTACTATAGAAATTGTCAACAGGCCCCCATCGTCTAGAGGCCTAGGACAACACCCTTTCACGGTGTAGACAGCGATTCGAATTCGCTTGGGGGTACCATTTAATAAGCCACGTATAACGTGGCTTTTTTAGTGCTTGATTTTTAAAATATACATTATTACCGCATTTTAGCTAGTACCAAACAAGAAATGCTTATTATATCTATCTTTTAGAGTTGTTTATTTTTCTAAAATTTCTAAAAATTTTGTTTAGCGGCAACAAAAGTGGTAATAAAAAAAGTTACTCAGAAAAATTTCAGCATTTGCGCAGAACTCTATAACCCTCTCGTAGTCTAGTTTCGGACTATTGTAAATAAAAGTCCGAAGTGACAACGCAGTGGCAACATTAACAATCTTGCCACTACAGAATGTTAATAATCTAAAGTAATCGTAAAGCCTGTCATTGATACTGTTTTAGACAATATTACCTAAAAAAACAAAACTTCACCATCTGTAGGTATCAGTAAATTATCTATATTATTATTGTTTTTAAAATCTTTTAAATCTTTTCTTGTAACTGTTAAATGGCTTACAGTATCCATGTGGCTTGCAATTACGGTTGCATTTTTAGAATTTTTTAAAACTTCTTTTAAATCATCAATGTTCATAATTAAGCGTTCACCATTTAATACAGTTGCTGCACAAGCATTGACTACAACTATATCTGGAGAATATTTATTCAAAGCTTCTTTTACTTCTTCGCACCAAATCGTATCCCCTGCAACATAAAGTGTTTTTTCTTGTTCAGCATTGAAAACAATACCCATTGCATCGTAAGGCATTCCAATTGAATCACATAAAGGTTTTAAAATTTCTCGTTTTCCATGTTGTGTATGAGTTTTGTATAAAGTTATATTTCTAAAGCTAGTACCTTGTTCTGCTAAAATTTCAACATCTTTAAAACCTTTTGATAATATAAAGTTTTTATCAAATTCTGATTGAACAAAAATTTTAAGATTTTTATCTATTGCATGTTCTGCATATTCATCCCAATGATCCGGGTGAATATGAGTGATGATAACAGAATCTACATTTACAATTTTATCAATAGAAAAAGGTAATTCTACTCTCGGTTGTCGAATTTCAGAATTAACAGCTGTTTCAAAACCCGGCATATAACCTTTTGGTCCAAGCCAAGGATCTATTAAAAATCTTGTATTGTTGTATTCTATAATTAATGTAGCATTTCTAATTTGAGTAATTTTCATTTAATAATCTCCTTTTATGACAATATTAAATTCTTATTTACTTTTTTTCAAGAATGCACTATTTTGTATAATATATACATTAAAGTATAATAGTTACCAAAAGGTTAGTTTGGGGTTTTAAATGAGTAAACAAAGACAAGATGAATACAAATGTCCACTTGAGGTTACAATGGAAATTATTGGAGGGAAATACAAGGGGGTTATAATTGGTCATCTTATTGATAAAACCCTGAGGTACAACGAATTACAAAAATTAATTTCTCACGCAACTCCTAAAATGCTAATACAGCAATTAAAGGAATTGGAAGCAGACGGAATTATTCAAAGAAAATTGTATCCGGTTGTTCCACCTAAAACAGAATATTCATTGACTGAACAAGGAAAGAGATTAATCCCATCTATTATTGAATTAAACAAATGGGGACTTACTTACTTAAAAGAAATGGATATTCCTTGTAAATATAAAGAAGAATAATATAATATTGCGTTAAGATTAATCCAAGATAACAATTGGGTGATGATTTTGAAACAACAAAAAATTTTTAGTAATTACTTAAACTGGAAACCGACTAAAGAGTCATTTTGTCTTTACTCACGCGACTTTTAAGAAGATTTGAGAAACGTATACTCATATACTTAAGAATACCTGCAAACTCTCGTCAGTAGCCTCTCTACGAATGTTTTGTTATATAGTTGGCAAGATGAAGATTTTTATTAGGTTAAGATTAAGAGCTGTTAATAATATTCCACATCAATGCTAGTATTTTGCCATAATGTTGCCATAAAGTTAGATTAAATTTCGTTAGGTTAGTTTTCCCTCCAGCATAAATTTTGTTTTATGTGTTGACAGTTTGAATGTGCTTTAATAGCATGAATAAAACAGGAGATTTGAAATGGGTGAAGATTTAACTTTATTTGATAACAAAAGAATTAGACATATTTATGATGAAGAGAAAGAAGTATATTATTTTTCAGTTATAGATATTGTTGCAATTTTGATTGAAAAAGATTATCAATCAGCAAGAAAATACTGGAAGGTTCTGAAAGGAAGGCTTTTAAAAGAAGGATTTAATGAACTGGTAACAAATTGTTACCAGTTGAAATTACAAGCTGATGACGGGAAAATGCGTAAAACTGATGTTGCTGATATCAAGACAATTTTTCGTATAATCCAGTCTATTCCGTCAAAGAAAGCTGAACCTATTAAACAATGGTTAGCCAAAGTCGGTCAAGAACGTGTTCAAGAAATGGCAGACCCTTCAAAAGCTATTAATAGGGCAAGAGAAACTTATCAAAAGCTTGGTCGTTCAGAAAAGTGGATTCAGCAACGAATGACAGGTCAAGAAACCAGAAATAAATTGATTGATTACTGGAAAGACCATGAAATTACAGAAGGTGAAGAATATGCAATTCTTACCAATATTATTCATCAAGAATGGTCTGGGTTGTCTGTAAAAGAACATAAAGATTTGAAGGGGTTAAAATCACAAAACCTTAGAGACCACATGTCTGAGGCAGAGTTGATTTTTACTGCTTTAGCAGAATTATCAACCAGACAAATTGCAGAGGCGGAAAATGCAACTGGTATGGAAGAAAACAAAAAATCTGCTAAACGTGGTGGTAAGATTGCTAAAGAAGCAAAAGAAAAGTTGGAATTAGAAACCGGAAAGAAAGTTGTAACTGATAGCAATTTCCTTCCGCATAAGCAATCTAAACAGATTAAGGGAAAAGATTAATTACATTTATTTAAAAGAAATATCTAACAGTGGCAACAAAATGGTAAGAAAAAAGTTCACACAAATTAACCTAGTAAAATCAGTATAAAAATGCTGATTAATAAAGGGACAAATGCGATGCTTTCACGGTGTAGACAGAAATTCGAATTCGCTTGGGGGTACCATTTAATAAGCCACGAATAACGTGGCTTTTTTAGTGTTTAAATGAAAAAATTGCTCTAGTGTGTTATAATAAAATAGTTATAATGAGTCTTTTAATCAAGGAGAGTTTATGTCAGAAACATCTAAATCCACCTACATTCTTATGTTAGTTGATGCGATTATAATTGTGTTGGCAACATTTTACGCATTTATTTCATTTGCACATATAAATCTTATTAGCATAATTTGTCTTTGGTATTTATTTGTGACTATGTTGATTTTGTACAACAAAAACTTTTATACTCCGCATTTGTTCAAGTTTAAAGACTTATATCTCTTATTTGAAGGTATTACAACTGCTACTGTTATATCAGGAATCCCTATTCTGTTGTTTGGCAGATTCGGAGTTGTGTCACTACTTCTTCTATTTATAAACGCTATTCTTGTTTTTGCCGGTGTTTTGGCAGCAAGATTAGTCTACAATGTTCATGACAGTTTTGGTAAAAGAGTTAAAAACATTCTAATTGTTGGGGCGGGTCAAGATGGTAAAGTTATTGCCGAAGAAATTCAAGCAAGACCGGAATTAGGTTTAAAAGTTGTTGGATTCTTGGATGACAATATGAATACAATTGAAGACGAAGATTCAACTATTCCAATTTTAGGATTGACTTGTGACTCAGAAGCAGTAATCAAAGATAATAACGTAAAAATTGTAATAATTGCGGTAAAATCAAGAATGGATTCTGTAATTCTTACTGATTTGATTAAAGGTATTCCGCTCGGTGTAAAAGTTTGGAGAATGCCAAAATTCTACGAAAAAATAACTCACAAGTACTTTATATCTAAAATGACTGTAAACTGGTTGTTTTATGCTTGTGTTAAGAAAAAAGCTCTATTATTTGCATACATCAAAAGATTCTGTGATATTATAGCATCTATTTTGATAATGATATTGACTTCACCGCTTTCTCTAATCGCTGCAATTGGTATAAAATTCTCCGATTTCGGTCCGATATTCTTTACTCAAACCAGAATTGGAAAATTTGGAAAACCTTTCAAGATGATTAAATTCAGAACTATGTATCAAGATAAAGTAGAAGAAAATTTTGATGATGATTTGAATGAAATAAGCGTAAATGATAAACGCATTATGCCTTTCTGTAGAGTTTTGAGAAAATTCCACATTGATGAATTACCGCAAATGATAAATGTTCTTCGTGGTGAAATGAGTATTGTTGGACCTCGTCCGGTCAGAGAAGAAGTTTATTACGAAAATAGAGAAAAACAACCTTTCTGGGAATGCAGAAACTGGGTACGTCCAGGATGGTGCGGTTGGCAGCAGGTTAATATTTGTGAACCAACCAGCGAAGAACGTTTGGAATATGATTTGTATTATATCAAGCACAGACACATTGTCTGGGAATTCTTGATTCTTGTTCAATATGTAGCAAAAGTTCTTTTAGGAAGATGTAAATAGAAAAAATTAAATGCACCACTTGCAAAGGGTGCATTTTTTTTACAGTATTAATCGTTTGTTGTATAATCAAGAAACAAAGACAAAAGGGGAATTATGAAAAAAGTTTATATAGAAACAATGGGTTGTCAGATGAATAAATCTGATGCTGAAAGAATGTACGGTATGCTAGAACATATAGGTTATACACAAACTGATGAACCAAAAGAAGCCGATATGCTTGTTATAAATACATGTTCAATTAGAAAATTGTCAGAAGATAAGGCATACAGTGCAATTGGTGTTTGGGGTAAGTGGAAAAAGAAAAAGCCTGATTTGAAAATTGTTTTTTCAGGTTGTGTTGCTCAACAGGCAGGTAAAAAAATTCTTAGTCGTGCGCCTTATGTTGATTTAGTATTAGGTACGCAAAGAGTTTATGAGCTTCCTGAACTTGTGAAACGAATTGAAGCCGGCGAAAGAATTGTTTCTACAGAAGAAAAACATTACGAAGAAAGCGAAATTCAAATAAATCGTGTAAAAAGTATAAATGCTTGGATTCCGATTATGGAAGGGTGTAATAATTTCTGCACATATTGTATTGTGCCTTATACTAGAGGACGTGAGCGTTCCAGAAAACCGGAATTGATTTTGGCAGAAGCTAAAAAAGCCTTATCTGAAGGTTTTAAAGAAATAACACTTTTAGGGCAGAATGTTGATAGCTACGGTAAGGATTTAGAACCTCATCAAAATTTATCTTGGCTGTTAAGACAGGTTAATGCTCTGGAAGGTAATTTCAGAATTCGATTTGTAACCTCTTATCCGACTGATATTACGGAAGAATTAATTGATACTGTAATAGAGTTGGACAAAGTTTGTGAGTATTTTCATATACCAATGCAATCCGGCGACGACTATGTTCTTAAGAAAATGAACAGAAGATACGATTACGCAACATATAAAAAGATTTGTGATAATTTAAGAAGTCGTATTCCTGATGTAACAATAACAAGCGACTTTATTGCAGGTTTCCCAGGAGAAACAGAAGAACAGTTCCAAAATACATTGAACGCTATGACCGAACTTGAATTGGATTATTCAAACACAGCAGCTTATTCTCCAAGAGAAAGAACTGTTGCCGCAAAATGGGTGGATTTGTTTGTACCTGAAGATGTTAAGACTGAACGTCTCGCAAGGTTAAATGAACACAATAGAAAATGTTGTTTGATTTCAAACCAAAAATATATTGGAAAGACAATGGAAGTTCTTGTTGAAAAATTTGAAACAAAGGACGAAAGAGGTAAAAACGTTATTACCGGCAGAACAAGAAATAATAAAATTGTTCACATACCTTATGACAAAGATATTACCGGAAGCTTTATTAACACCAAAATAGTGAAAGCTAGAACTTGGTATTTGAATGGCGAAGGCGTTGAAATCGTCGGATAATATCTTTATCCCTCACCTCTTGTGTGAGCCGTGTGAATGCGGGTTAGGGGTTTAAATATAAAAAATAATATACAACCATTTATCTTTATACTATAATGAACCTAAGAATTAGTGAGGTTTAAAGTGGGAAGATATCATTTTATTGCAATTGGCGGAATTGGTATGAGCGGTTTGGCAAAATACTTGTTGGAAGATGGTCACATTGTTTCCGGTTCTGATATTGCAGACTCTAAATATGTTGAAAAATTAAGAGAATTAGGAGCAACTGTTTTTATAGGTCACGATGCTAAAAATGTTCCTGATGACGCTATAATAATCAAAAGCTCTGCGATTCGTGATAATAATCCGGAAGTCGTTAGAGCAAAAGAACTCGGATTAAAAATTTATCACCGTTCTGATTTGTTGGAAGAAATTGCAAAATCGGCACAAGATAACGGAAAATGTTTTATCGGTTTTTCAGGTACTCACGGTAAAACTACAACAAGCGGTATGGCTTCTTATGTATTGGATAAAGCTGGTTTAGAGCCATCTTTTGTGGATGGTGGTATCATTCCGGAACTTAACACAAACGCACAACACAAAAGCGGCGAACATTTTGTTGCCGAACTTGATGAGAGCGACGGCACGATTGTTAAATATTATCCTGACATTCTTGTGATTAATAACTTGGAAGAAGATCATATTGATTTTTATAAAAACGGAATGCCGGATTTAGTTAAGACTTTTAATAAAGCTATTTCTCAAGCTAAAAAAGTTTTGATTAATAATGATAATGAAGGTACTGCGTTGTTAAGCGGTAATTTTGTTACGTTTGGCTTGAATGATGCGGATTACACAGCTAAAAAAATCGACTCTGATACAATCGAGATTTACTATAAAGGTGAACACTTAACTAAAATAAAAACACAACTTGCAGGTGTTCATAATGTTTATAATGTTCTTGCAGTAGTGTCAGCTCTTTATGAAGCAGGAGTTGATATTCAAAAAGTTGCAGAATATTTTTACGGTTTTACCGGCATGGGCAGACGTTTCCAAAAAGTTGGTGAAATCAATGGGATTAAAATCTATGATGATTATGCGCATCACCCAACAGAAATTAAGGCAACATTAGATGCTGCAGCTTCTAAATTTGGTAAAGATAATGTTGTCGCAGTTTTTCAACCACATAGATACACAAGACTTCAATCTTTATGGAATGAGTTCAAAGGAGCATTTTCTAACGCCGGACGTGTAATCGTAACGGATGTGTATGCTGCTTCTGAAGACCAAATAGCAGGTATCAGTGGAGAAAATTTTGCAAAAGATTTGGTCGGAAGTGAATACTTCTCAGGTGATATGAAATCTGTTGCGAAAGAGCTTTTACCAACATTAAAACAGGGTGATGTAGTAATTGGGCTTGGCGCCGGAACTATTACCAATTTGGGTAAAGAGTTAAAGTTATTGTAGGGTTGATTTAATTTCCCCTCCCTTTATAGGGGGAGGTACAAAATCTTCTAAAACTTAATTCTCGCCCGCAACACCCATTGAGCGGGAGAGATGTCACCGGAGGTGACAGAGAGGGAATAATTTCAAGTTGAGCTGTGCGAAACTTAAAAATTCGGGTGGGGGCCCATAAATCCCAAAATCTAAAAAGTTATACATAAGGATTATCATGCAAATAAGAGAATATTTCGAAATAAAACCATTAACGACATACAAAATCGGCGGAAAAGTTAAAAAGGTATTTTTCCCTGAAACGGTCGAAGAATTTACAAAGCTTTTAAGAGAACTTGATGAATACATAGTTTTGGGCAGTTGTTCTGATGTATTGTTTTCTTCTAATGGTTATAGTGGAAATGTTATTATAACTACGGAAATGAAGAAGTTTGAAATTCGAGGAACCAAAGTTTACGCTGATTGTGGTGTGAAAGACCCATTGCTGGCACAGAAGGTTGCAGAAGTTTCTTTGAGTGGTTTAGAATTCTTAATTGGATTACCTGGGACTATTGGCGGAGCAGTTTATATGAATGCCGGCGCACATGGACAATGCATTGCTGACACGTTAGTTTCTGCTTGTCTATTTAACAAAGAAACAAAAGAAGTTGTATTTATGCAAAAAGCAGATATGGAATTTGATTACAGAAAATCAATTTTACATAATAAACAATATATCCTCTTGTCCGCAGAATTTGAGCTTAAAAAAGGAACACAAGAAGATATTAAGGCTTTAATGGAAAGAAATTTAACGTTTAGAAAAACTGTTCAGCCGTCATTAGCTTATCCAAACGCAGGCAGTGTATTCAAAAACCCTGAAAATGATTCTGCAGGTAGATTGTTGGATAAGGCTGGTGTTAAGGAATTTAGAGCTGATAATGTTGAGGTTTGGGTAAAACATGCTAACTTTATTGTAAATAAAGGTCAGGCAACTTCAGAAGATGTTTTAGATATGATGGTTAGAATGTTTAATGCCGTAAAAGAAATGTATACAATTGAATTAAAACCCGAAGTTATTTTTATTGGGGATAAAACTGAAAAAGAGGAAGAATTATGCAATATACTATACAAAACAAAGACGCAAAAATAGCTGTATTATGCGGTGGTATGTCATCAGAGCGAGAAGTTTCTCTTCGTTCCGGCAAAAACTGTTTGGGTGCATTACATCGCCTAGGATACAAAAATGCTCAAATTGTAGACGTTACACCAAACGTGATGAATGATCTTAAAGGATTTGAATATGCTTATAATACTTTGCATGGTAAATATGGCGAAGATGGCTGCATTCAAGGTGTTTTAGAAATTATGAAAATACCTTATACAGGTTGTGGTGTTATGTCTAGTGCGATTTGTATGAATAAGGAATACACAAAGAAAGTACTTTCTACAAATAAAAATATTCCTCTTATCAAGTCTGCTTTTGTTAAAAAAGGTGATGATTTGATGAAAGCTGTAGAAGGCTTAAATTATCCGCTTATAACCAAACCTGTATCAGAAGGTTCAAGCTTTGGTATGACAAAGGTTAACAAACCCGAAGAATTGCAATCGGCCTATGAAGAAGCCATCAAATTCAATGACGATGTATTGATAGAGGAATTTGTTGATGGATTCTTTATTACAGTTGGAGTTTTGGAAAAAGACGGTAAAGCTTTTGCTACAGAAATATTGGAAATAAGAACCAAAACAGAATGGTATGATTTTGATGCAAAATATACAAAGGGTTTATCAGAATTTATTGTTCCGGCAACCGGTTTATCAAAAGAAGCAACTGAATTAACTAAGAAAATAGCAGTAGAAGCTCACGAAACTGCAGGTTGCTCAGGTGTTTCAAGAGTGGACTTTATGGTAAAAGATGATAAACCATACTTCTTAGAAATCAATACAAACCCAGGAATGACTGATACAAGTGATTTACCTGCTCAAGCAAAGGTTTGTGGAATTGATTATGACAATTTGGTTTTGATGATACTTAATAGTGTAGGATTGAATAAATAATGTCAAACGAGGATATACAACATCCAAGATACAGACAAAATAGACGTTTGCAGCAAGCAAGAATGCAGCGTCAAGTCAGAAAATCGCAGAGAAGGCTGAATCAGCTTCGCTCTCTCTGGAGGATGTTTATTATTCTGTTTTTGTGCGCTGTTGGACTTTTAGTCCTGAAAATGCCGCAATGGAGGTTGCATAAAAATGCGTTTGATAATTTAAACGGTCAATCTTTGGAAATCGTAAATAACAAAATTGTTCCTTCTAATAAGATTTTATCTGCACTTAGAAGAAATCAAGTTTCTACAAAGCCTATCTTTTTAGTTAAGACAGATAACTTAAAGAAAAGTATAATGCAATTGGAGCCGATTCAAGATGTTTATATAAGACGTTTCTGGTATCCGGCAAGGTTGCAAATAATTATTATTGAAAGAACTCCGCTAATCACAATTTCTCCGGATGTTAATGTGCCGCCAATAGCATTCTTTTCTGCTGACGGAAAGTTGATTGGTCGGGATTATATGCCGCTCAGTCCTGAATTTAAAACCGTTAGAGTTATTACTTACGGTTCAGGTGATGATTATAGAAATTGGGATAAAACTAAAGTTAACAACTTGAGATTGCTCGCCGCTACAGTTGAGGCGGATTCTGGTGAGCAAGTGGAATATATAGACTATAGAAATCCTAAAGATGTTTATGTAAAAATTCCTACCGTAAATATTAGGCTTGGTAGCTTTAACAGCGGAACATTTGATAAAATTCACAGAATTCCATCTTTGCTGCCGCAAGTAAAAATGCTTAATAAAAAAGTTAAATATATTGACTTAAGATGGGATACAAACTATATAAAATTGGATGAGTAATGGTAGAAAGCGCTTATATACACATACCTTTTTGTAAATCAAAGTGTGCGTACTGCTCGTTTGTTTCTTTTAATAAGCTGGAAATGATTACCGGTTATGTATATGCTTTATTGAAGGATATAAGTGATAATTATTGTGGTGAAAAATTAAGAACGTTATATTTTGGTGGCGGAACACCTTCGCTTTTGCCAATTGATTTGTTGAGCAAAATTATAAAAAAGTTTAACTTCCAAAACAATTATGAGCTCACTATGGAAATAAATCCGGATGATGCAAATTTGGAATATTTTTCTGCGCTAAAATCCTTGGGTGTAAACCGATTGAGTTTGGGTTCGCAAACTTTTGATGATGAAATCTTAAAACTAATAGGTCGCAGGCATGATTCCAATGCGATAGTAAGTGCTGTAAAACTTGCAAAAGAAGCCGGATTTACAAATATAAGTGTAGATTTGATTTATGGTCTACCCTTACAAACTCTTGACAGTTTAAAGAATGATTTGGAGAAATTTTTAGAGCTTGATATTCAACACATATCAACTTATGGGTTAAAAATTGAGGAAGGTTCAAAATTTAGCCGATATTATTCTTGCAATAGACCAGCCCCCACCCTGACCCTCCCCCGAGGAGAGGGAACTGTCGAGATTTGTCTGCCGGATGATGACACTCAGGCAGATATGTATGAATTAATAAATAATACGTTAGAAAAAAATGGTTATTACCGTTATGAAGTCAGCAATTTTGCAAAGTCAGGATATGAATCTAAACATAATTTAAACTATTGGGATAATAATGAATACTATGGTTTTGGCTGTGCAGCGCATGGTTATGTTGATGGAATAAGGTATTCAAATTATTCAACACTTGATGAATATATGGCAAAACCTTCTACTCATGAGTTGGGACACACATTGAGCCAACAAGAAAAATTGGAAGAAGAAATTTTTCTGGGATTCAGAAAACTCTCAGGAATTGACGTTTACAGAATAAACGAGCGCTTTGGAATAGATTTTAATTCCAAATACAAAAATGTTCTGGAAAAATACAGAGATTTTATAGAAGCAACGTCTTGTGGCTACACTTTAAACCTAAAAGGTGTATTAATAAGTAATCTTATACTATCAGAATTTATATAATACTTTTCTTTAATCGTTCTGAACGATTTTCACTTAACAGATTCTTAAGTTTCATAATAGCTTGTGCGTGAAGCTGTGAAATACGTGATTCTGAAACATTTATAGCTTCACCAATTTCTTTTAGTGTCATGTTTTCATGATAATAAAGAACCATTATAGTTCTTTCTCTTTCCGGTAATCTTTTCAAAGCACTCTCCAATTCTGACTTAACATCTTTTTCTTCAAGTTCTTCGTGCGGTGCAAGATTATGTTTGTCTTGGATTGTATCAATAATCTCAATATCTCCGTCGCTTGAACCTTTTTTGTCATATATTGAAGTGATTGTTGTATCATCGGATAAAATTTGTTCAACTTTTTCTCGCTCAATTCCTAAATAATTGGCGATTTCAGAATTTGTAGCGGCACGACCAAATTGTTTTTTCAAAACATCTTGTGCTTCTTTAACGTCTTTGATTTTACGTCTTACACTTCTTGGCAAGAAATCTTGAGAACGAATTTTATCAATAATATTTCCTCTGATTCTTACTAGCGCATAAGTTTCAAATCTTGCACCCATCTTAGGCGTGAATTTTTCTACAGCGTCAATAAGTCCTTCAACTCCATAGCTTGTAATATCTTCAAACGAAAAAGTCGGAGGAAGTGCTACTTTTACACGACCTACTACGTATTTTGTAAGATAAATGTATTGTAAGATTAGGGCATCTCTAAGCTCTTTATTTTCGTGATCAGCAAAATATCGAGTCCACATTTCTGTCAACTCTTCATTTGTTGCTCTTCTTATTTTATTGTAAGATGATGTATCTTGTTCCATCCCTCTGCCCTAAAACATGTCTCTTATTATTGTAACGTTTTATTAAGAAAAATCTATCATTTATATAGAGGATATGTTTCTGAGCTCTGGAAAGTTGGAAAAGATGGTAAACAAATAAGGCGCTCAACCGCCATGATTAGGGAAGGGTTTCAATAATTTAATTAACTCAGTCTTAAGAATGCCTCAACTTTTGCTTTTATAGAGTTAGAAGCATAGTCATCAATATCAATATAGAGCCCATTGTACTTGTCTGCCAAATACTTTGCTAATTGCGATTTCGCACAAAATGCTTGAGCATAAAATACCGTTGGAACATTTTCTTCAACATACATTTCTAAATCTAAATCAGCAGGGGTACCGGCTTCTACACATCTTGTCCATCCGTAAACATGTGTTGTATTTGGGAAAAGCTTTAGTATTTCTAAATCATTTGGTGGCACTCCCCAAAAACCAAATTCTGCAGGAATTTGCACCAAATCTTCATGATTAGTAGGAGTTATAATATCTCCGGTAATCATTGTGATTTTGTCGTACAAAGGTAAATTGCTGGTAGACATTTTAAGTTCCCTTTTGGGTGCTAAATCTTCAAAAATAGTTTGAATAACATTAAATCCCATATCAGCCAGTATTTTAGATGCAAACCAACCGCTATCGCATTTATCCTTGCCAATCGGCGCAAGAATAAGTTCCGGCTTTATATAAATTGCATTATCAATGATATTACGAATAATTTTACAATAAGATTCCGGCAGAATATTTGTTTTTGGGTACTCAAAATCAATATCCAAATCTATCCACTCTGCTTCCGGATAATCCAATTTTGTTTTATTTATAATTTCGGGATTCGGGTATCCCCAAAAACCAATTTTCATATTATTCGCCATAATACTAATGATAGCATAAAGTTATTATAATCAGTCCAATAATTGATTATGCAGAAACAAAATGATATAATTGGTGTTAGAACTACATCTGTTAAATAGGAGTATAATATGAGCGAAGAAATCAAAATTAATAATGTGAATGGTGTTGATATTGTTCAATATCAGCCAAAAGGTGTTTGCTGCAAAATGATGCAGATGAGAATTAAAGATGATATTATTCAGGATGTTGAATTTGTTGGTGGTTGTAATGGTAATCTTAGCGGTATTGGCATTTTGATAAAAGGAATGAATATTAATGATATTGTTCCAAAATTAAGTGGCTTGCATTGTGGAAGCCGTCCAACAAGTTGTCCGGATCAACTTACAAAAGGTATAGAAGCTTATTTGAAAGCAAAGAGCGAAATCAAGGTTTAATTTTTGTTTTCGGTGGGAACCGCTCACGCTATTCCCACCCTACGCATTTCAAGTAAAAATTAGATAGGAATGGAAATATGAAACAAGTAACATTAATAAAAGGTGATGGAATCGGACCGGAAATTACGGATTCAGTAGTGAAAATTATAAATGCAGCCGGTGTTGCGATTGATTGGGATGTTCAAACAGCCGGTGCTGACGTAATTGAAGAAGAAGGAACTCCTCTTCCTAAGCGAGTTTTAGATTCTGTAAAAAAAACCGGTATCGCTCTAAAATCACCGGTAACGACTCCAATCGGTAAAGGATTTCGTTCTGTAAATGTTCAGTTGAGAAAAGAACTTGATTTGTACGCAAATTTGCGTCCTTGTTATAACTTGCCATCAATCAAAACCAGATATGACAAGGTTGATATTGTTGTAGTTAGAGAAAATACCGAAGATTTGTATGCGGGTATTGAGCGCCAAGTTGATGAAGATACAGCAGAAAGTATCAAAATAATTACAAGAAAAGCTTCTGAAAGGATTGCTAAGTTTGCATTTGATTATGCAGTAAAAAACAATAGAAAAGAAGTTTGCGTTGTAACCAAAGCCAATATCTGTAAGTTATCTGACGGTTTGTTTTTAGATTCTGCACGCAAAATAGCAAAAGATTATCCGACAATTGCTTTTAGAGAAGTTCTAGTTGATAATTGCTGCATGCAGCTTGTTCAAAATCCAAATCAGTTTGACGTATTACTTTTGCCAAACTTATACGGTGATATTGTTTCAGATCTTTGTGCCGGTTTAATTGGTGGATTGGGAATTGCACAAGGCGCTAACATTGGACTGGATTATGCTGTATTTGAACCGGTACATGGCTCAGCTCCGGATATTGCAGGTCAGAATAAGGCTAATCCTACAGCCATGTTAATGTCTGCAATTGAAATGCTTAATTATATAGGAGAAAATGAAGCCGGTAAAAAAATTAAATTAGCATTATTCGAAACATTAAATGCAGGAATTAAAACTGCGGATATAGGCGGAAGCGCTACAACAACAGAATTTACTCAAGCTATAATTGATAGATTGGCTGTGTTGGAAAAATAGGGAATATTATGGTACTAAAAAAATGAAAAATCGGCTTTATAAGCCGATTTTTTTAGAACTTTTCAACAAACAATTCAAAATATCCTTGAGGATGTTCACAAACAGGGCATTTACAAGGTGCTTCTTTACTCATATGAATATGTCCACATTTTCTGCAAACCCATTGAGTAATTTCCGGTTTTTTAAATAAACTTTCATTTTTTAGTTCTTCTGCAAGGAGTTCAAATCTATGAGAATGATGCTTTTCTATTTCTACAATATTTGTAAATAATCTTTCGATTTCGTCATACCCTTCTTCTTTGGCAATTTGTGCCGAGTTTTTGTAAATGATTTCCCATTCTTCTCTTTCTCCTGAAGCAGCAGAGATAAGATTTTTGTAAGTATCGCTATAGAAAAACGGATATGATGCGTCTACGGTATGGTGGTTATTTGGAATTTGTTTGTAGAACAACTTAGCATGCTCTTCTTCGTTTGACGCTGTATCAAGAAAAACTGCACTAATTTTTTCATATCCCTCTTGTTTTGCGACTTTAGCAAAAAAAGTGTATCTGTTTCTAGCTTGTGATTCGCCGGCAAAAGCGTTTATTAAGCATTTTAATGTTTCTGAATTTTCAAATTTCATTTTGTCCTCCCTTGGAATAAAGTGTGGCAATTAATTTTTACTCTCTGCATGATAAATCCTTATAAAAACATGTTAATTCCCCATTAAGAGAAATTATTCTCTTAGCATATGTACCATACTTTTCTCTAACTTTAGTTATAGAAAAGTATAAAATCTGAAAAATATTATAAAAATTACTCTCTGAAATCCCTAATTTTACTCGCTTCTCATCTATATGTAGGATTCTCTAACAAAAGTTGTAAAGTTTAAAAAAATTGTGCCGTAACATATAAGGAAAGGCAAAATATAAATTTATTGAAAGGAAATTTATTATGGGATCAACTTCAACATTAACAATTAACACGAATTTGTCATCCCTAACATGTCAAAAGTACTTAAAGAGTGCGACAAAGGGCATGAACTCAGCAATGGAGAAATTATCTACTGGCTTCAAGATAAACTCTGCTAAGGATGACGCAGCTGGTTACGCAGTGTATACCGGCATGGAAGCTAAAGTAAGCGGTTATGATATTATTGAAACAAACGCTCAAATGGGTCTAGATATGTTAACAACTCAAGAAGGTGTTTTGGATATCATTAACGACTACTTACAAAGAATTAGAGATTTGACGATGCAAGCAGCGAACGGAACATATGGTTCTGCTTCTTTGAACGCTATTGCATTGGAAGTTACTCAGAGAATGGATGAAATAAATCGTCTTTGTGAAATTACAGATTTCAATGACACACACTTGCTAGATGGTTCAAGAGAAACTGATATTAACTTACAGGTTGGTTTGTATTCTGATAGAAGATGTGTAATCAAAATGGATGCGTTCTTATTTGCCAGTGCAAAGTCATCAATGATATTTGGTTTCTCAACAAAATCACCTATTAGTAGCATGGATTTTACTGTAGAAAACAAAAAAAATGATACTCACACATATGAAGCACCAGATGGCAAATGGTATTCTAACGAATTAACTTATCAACTGATTAAAGATGGTTCAGCAAAAGCTGGTGGTAATATTGATAATGTTACTTTGACTGCTATTTGTAATTCTATTTATACAAATGATTCAACAGCTAGAGCATTTATTGACCAAATTGACGATGCTATTGATAATATTTCTCTAAGATGTACTAAAATTGGTGCATATATGAACAGATTGGATTCAGCAATTGATTCTACAGATGTTCAAAGAGAAAATTTAACAGAAGCAGTATCAACAATTAAGGATGCTGATGCGGCTACAGAATCTTCAAACTATATTAAGTATCAGATTCTACAACAAGCTACTGCGTCATTGTTGGCAACTGCTAACCAACAGCCTTCAATCGCTTTGAACTTGATTTAGCAAATAATATAAAACGAAAATAATAGAGATAATAAAGGTCCTTTCAATGACCCTCGAAGTGTTGCGCTTCGAGGGTTTGCCTTTGGTGCTACGGTACTACGTACGTAGACATTGGGTCGGCTCTTTGGTAGAAACTACTAGATTATTTTAGGTCTACCAGCTCCGCCTCATTGGTGGAACAACCAGATTAATGTAATATTTACCCCCTACGTACGTAGACATTGGGTTGGCTTTCATAAGTGGAAAGTTGTATAAAAATAGTTAGTAGTTGAAAATACAAGTTTGGTGTTACTCCTTCCCTTATTATGAAAGGTTGGGATGGGTGTTAACTTTTCGTCTTTGCGAGCGGGAGCGAAGCAATCCAGTCGTCCAGCTTGTAAGTCTATTTAAAATTTATGGATTGCCACGAAAATTCTCGAAGTTCCAAGTAAATTTACTAGACCAAAGTCTAAATTTTCTCGCAATGACGCACTAATGTTTATTGATGTGTTTTAATATTAAAATTATGTCTAGACTAATTTACCTAAGTTGATGATAATAATTATAGTCAATTATTTGATGAAAATATCAAATTCCAGAAATAATCATTTTTATGCTAAAATCGAGTTATGAAAAAGTTTTATCTAAAATCCATGGGATGCAAATCAAATCAATTTGAGGGACAAATTGTCGCTCAAAAACTTTGTGAAGCAGGATTTGTTGAAGTAAAAAATCAAAAAGAAGCCGATTTTTATATCCTAAATTCTTGTTCTGTTACTCAAACTAGTGATAATGAAGCTATGTATCTTTTGCGTCATGCTCATGGGTTAGGTTTAAAAACTATTTTGACTGGGTGCATAGCGCAAATAGAAAAAGAAAAACTTCTTCAAGAACCGTATATTGACTATGTTTACGGAAATGAAGATAAGTTTAATATCGCAAATTTATTATTAAATAAAGAAAAGTTTGCGGTAAAAGATTTGATGTCGGAAAACGAGTTTTGTGAAATTGTTCTGGATGATACCTCTAAAACTCGAATTAGCCTAAAAATTCAAGACGGATGCGATAATCGTTGTTCATACTGTATAATTCCTTATGGACGTGGTAAATCAAGAAGTGCTAACTCTGATTTTATAATCAAAGAAATTAACCGTTATTCCGAATTAGGATATAAAGAAGTTGTCCTAACTGGTATCCATATCGGGCTTTGGGGAAAAGAACATAACAAAGAATTATTAGATTTGTTAATGGAAATAGAAAATAAAACAAAAATTCAGCGTTATCGTTTGGGCTCATTGAATCCTCACGAAATAACCGCAGAACTTTTAAATTTTCTACAACAAAGTGAAAAATTCTGCCCGCATTTTCATTTGTCTTTACAATCTGCATGTAATGCGACTTTGAAACGCATGAATAGACACTATACAGTAGAATATTATCTTGAACAAATCGAAGATATAGTTTCACGCTTCAACAAACCGTTTTTGGGTAGTGATATTATAGCAGGTTTTGTTGGCGAAACAGAAGACGAATTCTCAACGACTGTAGAGAATTTGAAAAAATCAAAGTTGAGCCAAATTCACACATTCCCTTATTCAATCAGAAAAGGTACAATTGCAGAAAAGCTTTCCGGACATTTAGATGAAAAAATTAAAGAAGAACGTGCGGCAGTTATTAAACAAATTTCTGCAGAAAAATTTATCGCTTTTCAAAAATCAAATATTGGAGATGTTGTAGAAGTCCTTATAGAAAAACATCCGGATAAGAAAACAGGCTTGTTTAAAGGTGTTACTGCAAATTATTTGAATGTTATTATGCCAAATGCTGAATTTAATACCCTGAAAAAAGTTAGACTAACAGGACTGGATGGTAATAGACTTATTGGCGAAGTTGTTGAATAAACTACTTATGCTTGATTAAATTTATTCCGGCAGTGAAATAGTTTTTTAATTCTTCAAAGCTACGCAAAGAAAGTAGTGTTTTTAAGATAAATTTAGGGCGCAAGTAAAATTGCTTAACTGCTTTTTTATGTAATTCAAAAATGCGTTCTTTGCTCAAAGCTTGCGAACGGACTACCGGCTCATAGTAAGCACTTGTGAAATCCAAGTTGCCTTCTACGAGCTTATTTGCCATTGCGTATGCAAAATATCTTGTCCCCGGAAGCGGAGTCGCCGTATAAAAGCTTATGAAATTGCTATCCAATTCTATTGCGAATTTTACTGTTTCTTTTACTGTTTCCTCTGTTTCCCAAGGCAAGCCGATTACGAAATAGTTATAAATCTTAATTCTGTTTTTCTTTAAAATTTTAACAGTCTTTCTAATATCGTCAAGCTTAATTTTTTTTCCGATATTATCAAGTATCATTTGCGAGCCGCTTTCAACTCCTATGCTTACGAGCCTGCAACCTGACTTGTACATAAGAGCTGCCATTTCGTCATCCATTGTGTCTGCACGAGTATTAGATGACCAAGTTATTTTTAGTCCGCTTTCAATAATTTTATTGCATAAATTGAGTGTCCACTCTCTATTGAAATTAAAAATATCTGACCAGAACACAAAGTTTGTGATGTTGTACTTTTCTACACATTCTTTAATTTCTGCAATAACATTTTCTGCAGAGCGAACTCGAACTTTAGCACCGGATACCGGTGTTGCCAAACAGAAAAAGCAATGAAACGGGCAGCCACGTGCAACTTTTATTACAGCTTGTACTTTGCCATTGTCGGGTCTTCTGTAAATAGTGTTATCTACCAAATGTCTGGCAGGAAACGGAATGCTGTCTAAATTTTCGATAAACGGACGCTTTTCTGTTTTTTCTGCCTGAAAGTTTTCTCTATAGCAAATACCTAAAATCTCATTATCAGGAACTCTGTTTAAAATATCTCGGAGCGTGAATTCAGCTTCACCTACAATTACATAATCCAAATACGTATTTTCATAAATAGCATTCTGGTTGTAAGTTAAGAACGGCGCTCCCTTTACAATTGTACAAAGTGAAGGATTTGTTTCTTTAGCTTGTCGTATCCAATCCATATCAGAAGAAAATGTAGGAGTTGCAATATTTGCAACTAAATAATGCGGTTCAAATTCTTTTAACTCAGCAATAAAATCGCCGCCTTGGCTGTAATCTTTTATTTTTGCCTCAAATCCACACTGCTCTGCTATTGCAGCCAAATACATTAAATCAGTCGGAGGAAGTGGCGGAATTACCAACAAATCCTTAGTCGGCTGTTGACACCTGTCTTCTCTGTTCAAAACAGGTGAAGGTGGATATATAAAGAATACACGACCTTTTGAACCACTTCTATTTGAATTCTGCATTTGATAAACCTCTGTTTTTAACCTTCAATTTCAGCCTTACTTTTAACGTTGTAAGCAATTGCAGAAGCCAAAACTAAACATAAAGCACCAATTACAAAAGTGTATTCCCAGTGGTAATTAACACCACCGATTACGTTAAAGCTGCATTTGTTGATGAACCAAGAAACCAGTGTGCAAACAAATACTTGCGGACCTGCAATAAAGATATTAAATATACCCATTACAGAACCTTCTGTTCCGGGTTTGATAAATTGAGAAAGCATTGCAAAAGGTAGTGCACATATGCTTGCCCAACCAATACCGGAAATTGCCATAAATAGTGCTACCAATTTTACGTTAACACAAAATGCCATGCCTAAATAAGCTAAAGCCATTGTCAACATTGATATCACGTGAACTTTTTTGTTACCGAATTTTACGGATAAAGCACCTATAGGAATTGCAACAATAAAACAAACGAAATTGAATATTGCAAAACATATAGAAGAAAAGTTTGTGCCGGCAAGTACTTTAGCATCATATCCGGATTTTACAACTTCGGAAACATTTGATAAATCAGGTACTCCAAATACTGTGTGGATAGAATATTGTGTAAAATAAATCATCATACACATTGTGCCAATCCAAGTGAAGAATTGCATCCAGCAAATTTTTCCAACTTCCGGAGATAGTGCGAAGAATTCTTTTAATGATTTTATAAAATCAAATTTTTCTTTCTTTTCGTCTTCTTTTGGCTGATATCTGCGTTCTTTAATTGTCATACAAGTCCAAATCATACCAAGTGAGAAAGCTAAAGCTGCCATAATAAATTGAGCATTGATTGACATTTGATAATTAAATGCCCATTTTAAAAATGGTGCAGTACCAGCTGCAACTACAGAACCAAGTCCGATTGCTAAACTTATATAAGAATTTGCAATGGAATGTTGCTCTTGTGGTACAACATCAGGAACTAATGCTCTGTAAGGACCTTGAGCAATATTGACACAAGCATCAAGGATCCATATCATGATTGCTGCGAAACCTAATGCTGCAAGAGCCGGTAATTTTATGTGTAAATTAGAAGAAATGAAGTTTGTGATTAATTCAGAATTAGGCAATGCCCAAAGAGCCACAGCTGAAAGTAAAGCGCCACCTAACAAGTAAGGTCTTCTTCTTCCGAAAGGAGAAGTAGTTTTGTCGCTCAAAGCGCCGATTAACGGTTGGACAACCATGCCGGTAAACGGCCCTGCTAACCAGATTAAACCAAATAAAAATGGTGATGCACCAAGGTTTTCTGTAACAGGTCCTGATAGGATAATTCTCATTTGCCACGCAAATTGTAACCCGAAAAATCCTAAAGCAAAACTTAAAAACTTAGCAGTACTAAATTTCTTTAAAACATTTTCTTCCATATTTATCTCCCCACACTTATAATATCTAAGTTTAAACGCAAAAAAGCTCTGCGTCAATGCCTTGGTTAATCTAATTGCTGTTTGATACCCGCCCGCATTCGTACGGCTCATATAATTCGCCTGCGACGGCGACCTCCATAACTAGGGCGATTTGGGAGATTTTACCTCTTTGTCTTAGGTTGAAATATTAAGTGTATTGATGTTTGTCTTAACAAAGCTTAAAAATAGGTGCCTGAAAGTATTATATCTATTGGGCTCATAACATTTTGTATAAAATGTTATGTTTGACTTGAAAACATCATATTTCTAATCACTATTATAGCATACATTATAGCGTTTGTGAACCCCTAGGTATAGAGTAGGAATATACTTTTTATATCGTTAGACATAAAGGTTAAAATGCAGTAATATTCGTATTTTTGCCATTTTTGTAACATAACATTTTATACAAAATGTTATGTTTGAAAAGCCTAACAAATAATACTCTAAAACTCAATAAAATCAATGGTTTGAGTTTTAGAAAGTGAAAAAGTTTGACACAATTAATATGGCTCCAAATGATTACATTCGATTTCATTACTTTAGTATATGGAGCCGGTATCGGCGGAGCGATACTTCCGATACCATTTCTTTTATTAGAGTAAGATCCCGCAAGTTGACAATTGAATTTGGCTTTATGAATTGGATAACGCAGTTCACGCTTCGCCCTTGATGGGAGAGCGGATTTTCGGTAGGGCGTTAGCCCGTAAGGTGGAGGTCA
>OIYO01000738.1_pt1 | contig 23854 bp, 37 predicted proteins | sample 1588191 | NCBI WGS metagenome assembly OIYO01 (sample SAMN03283275) | human gut metagenome | biome: human-associated habitat; material: feces | host: Homo sapiens | place: Peru | collected 2012 | reverse complement strand
TATTTTACTCACGAGCTGGCCGACGGCCACGCCGCGCTGACCGGCAGCGACGCCCACCATCTGGCCGACGTTATGCGCGCGAAACCGGGCGAGAAAGTCGTGCTCTGCGGCCCTGACGGGTTGGAATACCTGGGCACCGTCACTGCCATCCAGCCCGGCCGGGTGGAGTTCACCGTGACCGAGGGCACGACCAGCAAGGCCGAGCCTGACGTGGCCGTGACGCTGTTTGCGGGCTACCCCAAGCAGGGCAAGCTGGAAGAAGTCATCCGCCATAGTGTGGAACTGGGCGTGACCGAGATCGTGCCGTTTTTCAGCCGTTACTGCGTAGCCACGCCCAAAAAAGAGGACGCCAAGAACGAGCGCTACAACCGCATTGCCGCCGAAGCCGCCAAGCAGGCGGGCCGCGCGATGCTGCCGCATGTTTCGATGCCGCTGTTGAACTTTGCCGCCGTCTGTGATGCCTTGCAGGAAGATTACGACCTGGCGCTGTTTTTCTATGAGGGCGGCGGTGCGCCGCTGCGCAGTGTGCTGCGCCCCGGCTGCGCGAAAAAAATCGCCATCGTCACGGGCAGCGAGGGCGGCTTCTCGGTCGAGGAAGCAAAGACCTACCTTATAAACAATATCCGCGACGATGTTACCCACGAGATGGCCATGAAGGTCAAGGAGGTCGAGAGCCAGTACAAGGAAGAGGCTGACGAGCGCGCCCGCGAGATCATTGCGACTGCGATACAGCGCTGTGCCGCCGACCACGCCAGCGAGATAACCGTCTCTGTCGTACCACTCCCCAACGACGAGATGAAAGGCCGTATAATCGGCCGCGAAGGCCGCAATATCCGCAGCATAGAGACGCTCACCGGCTGCGATCTCATCATTGATGACACGCCGGAAGCCATTACGGTCTCCAGCTTTGACCCTGTGCGCCGCGAGGTCGCGCGTCTGGCGCTTGAAAAGCTCATTCAGGATGGGCGCATCCATCCGGCGCGCATAGAGGAAATGGTCGCCAAGGCGCAGCGCGAGGTCAATGCCACGATAAAGGCAGAGGGCGAGCGCGCGGTGTTCGAGACCAATATCCACGGCCTGCATCCCGAGCTTATAAAGCTCCTCGGCCGCATGAAGTACCGCACGAGCTACGGCCAGAATGTTCTCAATCACTCCATCGAGGTCTCCCATATCGCAGGACTTCTCGCTGCTGAGCTGGGCGTGGATGTCGCCACGGCAAAGCGCGCGGGTCTGCTGCATGATATAGGCAAGGCGATCGACCATGAGGTCGAGGGCAGCCACGTTACCATCGGTGTTGACATTGCACGCAAGTACAAGGAGTCCGAGGCCGTTATCCATGCGATAGAGGCGCACCATAACGACGTTGAGCCGCACACCGTGATCGCCTGCCTGATTCAGGCGGCGGATGCGATCTCCGCTTCACGGCCCGGCGCAAGGCGCGAGAATATCGAAAACTATGTCAAGCGTCTTGAAAAGCTTGAGGAAGTTTCCAAGAGCTTCCCCGGCATCGCAAGCTCCTATGCAATTCAGGCCGGCCGTGAGATACGCATCATGGTCAAGCCCGAGGAGGTCAGCGAGGATCAGATGGTCCTGCTGGCAAGGGACATCGCCAAGAAGATCGAGTCCGAGCTCACCTATCCCGGCCAGATCAAGGTCCATGTCCTGCGCGAGACCAAGGCCGTAGATTACGCAAAGTAAAAAAGACATTAAAAATGCTGTCTCCCATGGGAGGCAGCATTTTTGCGCGTATAAGAGACGGTCACGCCGCGGCGTATGCCGCCCTGACCGAGCCGGTCTTTACTATTATATATATGAACACACCTCCAAAGGGAAACTGAGAAAAGTCTGGGTGAATCATATCACAGCGGGGAAGAAAATACAAGCGCTGCGGTGCCGCGCGGCAGTTTATAAGCTTTGACGAAATTCACACGAAAATTTCTGCAAAAATAACGAAAAAACTTCTTGACAGATAGGGAATAAGTTGTTATATTTATATGGCGCGTGTGCGAGAGCATGGGCGTATTATGCGAAGAAGCAGGAGATTGCTCAAATTATGAGGTAACTTCTGTGGAGTATGTCCGGTGCCGGGGTTCCCCCAGCATGCAATCGGGCGGCTGAAGCCTATCTTATATACGCGTATATCGCGCGGACGGGAGATAGGGCCGGCTGAAAAGCCGGTTTGTTTTTCGGACGCGGCCTGATACGCACGGTTGGGTGTATAAGAAATCCGGGCTTCATCTGTACGCATAATGATGGCGGAGCCAATGCCGCCGAAAAAACGTACAAAAGGAGAAAACAGCATGGCAAGCACTACCAACAAGAACATGATCCGTATCCGCCTCAAGGCCTACGATCACCAGCTCATCGACAAGGCTGCCGAGACCATCGTGGAAGCTGCAAAGCGCACCGATGCAAAGGTTTCCGGCCCCATCCCCCTGCCCACCAAGACTGAGATAGTCACCATCCTTCGTGCCGTTCACAAGTACAAGGACAGCCGTGAGCAGTTCGAGCGCCGCACCCACAAGCGCCTTATCGACATCATGAGCCCCAACCAGAAGACCGTTGAAGCCCTGATGAGCCTCGAGGTTCCCGCAGGCGTCGAGATCGAGATCAAGCTCTGATCCCAGCACTTCCCTGACCCATGGCACCGGTCGGAAAGACCGGGAGACACAAGTCAAAGACCCATAGTCCGCAGCTTGCGTATGCGGACGGGTTAAGTTGCCAGCCTCTGGACAGGCTGACCCCCTGGGCTAAGCGAGGCAACCAATAACCAATAGGAGGAAATAAAATGAAGAAAGCCATCATTGGCAAGAAGGTCGGCATGACGCAGATCTTCGACGAGACTGGCAAGGTCATTCCCGTTACTGTCATTGAAGCCGGCCCCTGCGTGGTCGTAGCTAAGATGACCAAGGAAAAGGAAGGCTATGACGCAGTCCAGTTCGGTTACGAGGAAGTAGCCGAGAAGAAGCTCACCAAGCCTGAAAAGGGCCACCTCCAGAAGGCGGGCGTAGGCATGGTAAAGCACCTCAAGGAGTTCCGTCTTGAGGACAGCAGCAAGCTCGAGATCGGCGACATCGTCAAGGCCGACGTTTTCGCAGAGGGCGACAAGGTCGACGTCACCGGCACCAGCAAGGGCCACGGCTACGCAGGCGTTATCAAGCGCTTCGGCCAGGGCCGTACCCCCACCAGCCACGGCGGCGGTCCTGTTCACCGTCATGCAGGCTCCATGGGCTCCAGCACCGATCCTTCCCGTATATTCCCGGGCAAGAAGCAGGCGGGCCACATGGGCGTAGATCAGGTCACTGTGCAGAACCTCGACGTCGTCAAGGTCGATGCAGAGCTTAACCTCATCGCTATCCGCGGCGCCGTTCCCGGCCCCAAGGGCAGCCTTGTCTACATCAAGAACACCGTCAAGACCCAGCCCGTCAAGAAGGGCGAGGCAGCCGGTATCAGCCTCAACCCGCAGAAGGCATCTGCTCGTGTCAACCCGCAGAAGGCTTCCGCACGTACCAAGTAAAGAAAGGAGAGCAGCATAAATGCCTATTGCAAAAGTTTTTAACATGGCAGGCGAGAAGATCGGTGAGATCGAGCTCTCCGAGGCCATCTTCGGCATCGAGCCGAATAAGAGCGTTCTCCACGATTCCGTTAAGAATCACCTGGCGAATTGCCGTCAGGGCACTCAGAGCGCGCTCACCAAGGGCGAAGTATCCTACACCACCAGAAAACCCTGGCGTCAGAAGGGTACCGGCCGCGCCCGCGCCGGCTACGCAGGCTCCCCTGTGTGGACCCACGGCGGCGTAGCTTTTGCCCCCAAGCCCCGCGACTACAGCTACACCCTCAACAAGAAGGTCAAGCGCATAGCGCTCAAGTCCGCTCTCTCCGCAAAGGCAGCTGAGGACGAGATCATCGTCATCGACGGCCTGAAGATGGACGAGATCAAGACCAAGACCTTCAACACCTTCCTCAAGAAGGTCGGCGTTGACGGCAAGGCTCTGGTCGTCACTGAGAATGTTGATGAGAACGTCGTCAAGTCCGCGCGCAACATCGCAGGCGTGACCACCACCATCGCCACCATCCTCAGCCCCTATATGATACTCACCAGCGGCAAGATGGTAGTCGATAAGGCTGCACTTGCAAAGATCGAGGAGGTGTTCGCCTGATGAAGACCGCATACGATATAATCATCCGCCCCATCATCACCGAGCAGTCCATGGAAGATCTCGACATCAAAAAGTACGCGTTTGAGGTTGCCAAGGACGCGGGCAAGGTCGAGATAAAGAAGGCAATCGAGGAGATCTTCGGCGTCACCGTCATCAAGGTCACCACCCTCAATGTCCGCAGCAAGGCAAAGCGCACCGGCGCTTACCCCATGGGCAAGACCGCATCCTGGAAAAAGGCTGTTGTTAAGCTCAGCGCAGATTCGAAGAACATTGAGCTCTTCGAAGGCATGGCATAAGGAGGGAATGAAGAATGTCTATTAAAACCTACAGACCTACCACTCCCGCCCGCAGACAGATGACTGTCTCCGGCTTTGACGGAGTTGAGAAGCATGTCAAGCCTGAAAAGTCCCTCGTCGAGGTGCTCAAGAAGAACTCCGGCCGCAACAGCTACGGCCGCATCACCGTTCGCCATCAGGGCGGCGGCAACCGCCAGAAGTACCGTGTGATCGACTTCAAGCGCAGCAAGCTTGAGATGACCGCAAAGGTTCTCCGCCTTGAGTACGACCCCAACCGCAGCGCATTCATCGCACTGTGCGAGTATGAGGACGGCGAGCGCCGCTACATTCTGGCCCCTGTCGGCCTGAACGTCGGCGACACCATCCAGGCCTCCGCCGCAGCGGACATCAAGCCGGGCAACGCACTGCCTCTGGCAAATATCCCCGTCGGCACCGTTATCCACAACATCGAGCTCTACCCCGGCAAGGGCGCACAGCTTGTCCGTTCCGCCGGCGTCGCAGCTCAGCTGATGGCAAAGGAAAACGGCATGGGCACCATCCGCCTCCCGTCCGGTGAGTTCCGCAAGGTCCGTCTGGAGTGCTTTGCTACCATCGGTCAGGTCGGCAACATCGACCACGCAAACGTCCACATCGGTAAGGCCGGCCGCAAACGCCACATGGGCATCCGTCCTACGGTCCGCGGCTCCGTCATGAACCCCTGTGATCACCCCCACGGCGGTGGTGAAGGCAAGTCCCCTGTCGGCCGTCCCGGCCCTGTAACTCCTTGGGGTAAGCCCGCACTCGGTTACAAGACCCGCAAGACTAAGAACCGCACCGATAAGTTCATAGTCAAGCGCCGCAACGCAAAGTAAGGAGGGAATAGTAAATGAGCAGAAGTGTTAAAAAAGGCCCCTTCGCAGCTCCCGAGCTTCTGAAGAGAGTCGATGAAATGAACAAGACCGGCAACAAGCAGGTCATCAAGACATGGTCCCGTTCTTCCACTATTTTCCCGTCCTTCGTCGGCCACACTATCGCTGTGCATGACGGCCGCCGTCATGTTCCCGTGTATGTCACCGAGGATATGGTCGGTCACAAGCTGGGCGAGTTCGCCCCGACCCGTACCTTCCGCGGTCATTCCGGCGGAAAGACCGCTACGAAGTAAGGAGGAGAAAAGATGGACGAGAAGAAAATTGCCCGTGCGGAGCACAAATACGCCCGTATTTCTCCCCGCAAGGTTGAAATCATCTGCAACATGATCCGCGGCAAGGACGCCAACGTAGCAATGGCTCTTATGGAGAACACTCCGAAGGCCGGCTGCGAGCTGATGATCAAAGTGCTCAAGAGCGCAATGGCCAACGCAGAGAACAATTTTGAGATGGATCCCGAGAAGCTCTACGTCTGCCAGACCTACGCAAACGCGGGCCCCATCCTCAAGAGGGGCATGCCCAGAGCACAGGGCCGCATGTACCGTATAAACAAGCGTACCAGCCACATCATGATCGCTGTGGCTGAGAGAGACTAAGGGAAGGAGGCAGAATTATGGGACAGAAAGTTAATCCTCACGGCCTGCGCGTCGGCGTTATCAAGGACTGGGATTCCAGATGGTACGCAAGAGAAGACAAGGTCGGCGATCTTATAGTTGAAGATCACAAAATCCGCGAGTACCTCAAGAAGACCCTCTATTCCGCCGGTGTTCCCACCATTGAGATAGAGCGTGATTCCGCCAAGGTCCGCATCTATATCCACTGCTCCAGACCCGGTGTCGTCATCGGCAAGGGCGGTGCTGAGATAGAGCGCCTGCGCCTCGAGGTGGAGAAGATGATCGGCAAGCCCGTCGCACTCTCCATTGTTGAGGTTCGTACCCCCGATACCAATGCTCAGCTCGTCGCAGAGAACATTGCACAGCAGCTCGAGAAGCGCATCGGCTTCCGCCGCGCAATGAAGAACGCAATGGGCCGCGCAATGAGAATGGGCGCACGCGGCATCAAGGTCAAGTGCGGCGGCCGTCTGGGCGGCGCTGAGATCGCAAGATCCGAGTGCTACCACGAAGGCACCATTCCTCTTCAGACCATCCGTGCAGACATCGATTACGGCTTCGCAGAGGCTAACACCACCTACGGCCGCATCGGCGTTAAGGTTTGGATATACAAAGGCGAGGTCCTCTCTCAGACCCTGCGCACCACCCCGCGCACCATGGATCTGAGCAAGCCCGCAGGCGAGCGCCGCCGCAGAGACGACCGCCGGGGCGGTGACCGTCGTCAGGGCGGTTACAACCGCGACAACCGTGGCCCCTCCGGCGATCGCCGTCAGGGCGGTTACGGCAGCAGGCCCGCAGGCCAGGGCGGCTACAACCGCGGTCCCCGTGCGGCTGCACCCGCTAAGGAAGGAGGCAACAACTAATGTTAATGCCTAAGAGAGTTAAATACCGCAGAGTACAGCGCGGCCGCATGAAGGGCAAAGCTACCCGCGGCAACCTCGTTACCTACGGTGAATACGGCCTTGTGGCTCAGGAGCCCGGCTGGATCAAGTCCAATCAGATAGAAGCAGCCCGTATCGCCATGACGCGTTACACCAAGCGCGGCGGTCAGGTCTGGATCAAGATCTTCCCTGACAAGCCCGTCACTGCAAAGCCCGCCGAGACCCGTATGGGTTCCGGTAAAGGCGCGCCCGAGTTTTGGGTTGCTGTTGTTAAGCCCGGCAGAGTGATGTTTGAGATCGCAGGCGTTCCCGAAGAGACCGCACGCGAAGCTCTCCGCCTTGCCAGCCACAAATTGCCCATCAAGACCAAGATAGTCAAGAAGGGCTGCGAGTCCGAGAACGGTGGTGAATAAGATGAAGGCAAACGAAATACGCAACATGTCCGTCGAAGAGCTCCAGAGCAAGCTCGTCGACCTGAAGAAGGATCTTTTCATGCTCCGTATGCAGCACGCTACCAATCATCTTGACAATCCCACGAAGATTTCCGCCACGCGCCGTGACATTGCTCGCGTAAAGACCATACTGCGCGAGAAGCAGAACTGAGGAGGTAAGCGAAAATGAACGAAGAAAGAACTACTTCCCGTAAGACCCGCGTCGGCAAGGTCGTATCCGACAAGATGGACAAGACCGTGGTAGTCATTGTTGAGGACCGCGTTGCCCACAAGACCTACAAGAAGATCATTGGACGTACCTATCGTCTCAAGGCCCACGACGAGAACAACGAGTGCGGCGTCGGCGATATCGTGCGCGTGATGGAGACCCGCCCCCTGTCCAAGGACAAGAGATGGCGCGTGGTCGAGATCGTAGAGAAGGCTAAGTAAGGAGGCGCCAACAGAATGATACAGCAGGAAACTTATCTGAAGGTCGCCGACAATACCGGCGCCAAGGAATTGAAGTGCATCCGCGTGCTTGGCGGTTCCAAGCGCAAGTATGCAAGCATAGGTGACGTTATAGTTTGCTCCGTCCGCAAGGCAGCACCCGGCGGCAGCGTGAAGAAGGGCGATGTCGTTAAGGCAGTCGTCGTCCGCACTGTCAAGCCCGTCCGCCGCGCCGACGGCACCTACGTCCGTTTCGACGAGAACGCAGCAGTTCTTATCAACACCGGCGATAAGAACCCCCGCGGCACTCGTATCTTTGGACCCGTCGCCCGTGAGCTCCGTGACAAGGAATACATGAAGATCCTGTCCCTGGCTCCCGAAGTGATTTAAGGAGGTCGAAGAGAATGAACATTAAGAAAGACGATAAAGTCATAGTCCTCTCCGGCAAGGACAAGGGCAAGCAGGGCAAGATCCTTGCTGCCGACCCCAAGGGCATGAAGGTCACTGTTGAGGGCGTCAATGTTGCCACCAAGCATCAGAAGCCCCAGAGACAGGGCCAGGACGGCGGCATCATCAAGGTCGAGACACCGATCTATGCCTCCAAGGTCATGCTCGTCTGCCCCAAGTGCGGCAAGGCTACCCGCGTTGCCCACAAGATAACCGACGGCAAGAAGACCCGCGTCTGCAAGAAGTGCGGCGCAGAAATCTGAGAAAGGAGATAACTTACTATGACCACTATGAAGAAAAAGTACGTTGAGGAAGTTGCTCCTGCTCTGATGGAGAAGTTCCAGTACAAGTCCACCATGCAGATCCCCCGCATCGACAAGATCGTCGTCTCCGTCGGCTGCGGCGACTGCAAGGATAACGCCAAGGCGCTTGAAGCTGTCATCAAGGACATTTCCGCTATCACCGGCCAGCACGCAGTTGCTACCGTTGCAAGAAAGTCCGTCGCAAACTTCAAGCTCCGTGAAGGCATGAAGGTCGGCGTCAAGGTCACCCTGCGTCAGGATCGCATGTGGGAGTTCCTCGATCGTCTGTTCAACATCGCTCTGCCCCGTGTCCGCGACTTCCGCGGCATCTCCGCAGACGCATTTGACGGCCGCGGCAACTACTCCCTCGGCCTCAAGGAGCAGATCATCTTCCCTGAGATCGAGTACGACAAGATCGAGAAGCTGCGCGGTATGAATATTGCCATCACCACCACTGCCAAGACCGACGAAGAGGCCCGCGAGCTGCTCAGGCTCATGGGCGCTCCCTTCGTGAACTAAGGAGGAGAAAAAATATGGCTAAGAAATCTATGATCCTCAAGCAGCAGGCTCCTGCCAAGTTCTCCACCCGCAAGTACAACCGCTGCAAGATCTGCGGCCGTCCCCATGCTTACCTGCGCAACTACGGCATCTGCCGTATCTGCTTCCGCGAGCTGGCTTACAAGGGCCAGATCCCCGGCGTAAGGAAGGCAAGCTTCTGAGTTTTGCGTGACGCCTTGCCGGTCCGGCACCGTCTCACACAAAACCGGCGCTCCCTCAACGGCCTGTAAAGGGCTGCCGGGAAGAGAGCGCACATGAATCGTTTCATACGGCGGGAGCCGATCACTCCCGCCTTATGGATAAACAGATCAGGGCGAGCGAAAACCGTGAAAGCGGAGAGCAGCAAGCCCGGTCTGAGGATGGCGAAAGGCCGTGACCAATCAAGCATTGGCATGGAACCTCGCCGCCGAAACCGCATAACGCGGTAACTCTAAATCAGGAGGATAAAAACCTATGCAGATCACTGACCCCATTGCAGATATGCTTACCCGTGTCCGCAACGCCGGAAACGCGAAGCATGAATCCGTTGACGTCCCCGCGTCGAAGATGAAGAAGGCCATTGCTGAGATCATGCTCAACGAAGGCTACATCAAGAACTATCAGGTCATCGACGACGGCACCCAGGGCGTTATCCGCATCAACCTCAAGTATCTCCCCGGTAAGGAGAAAGCTATTCAGGGTCTCCGCCGCGTCAGCAAGCCCGGTCTCCGCGTTTACGCCGGTGCCGACGAGCTGCCCCGCGTGCTCAAGGGCCTGGGCATCGCTATCATTTCCACTTCCAAGGGCGTTATGACCGACAAGCAGGCTCGCAAAGAGCATGTTGGCGGCGAAGTCCTTGCGTTCATTTGGTAAGGAGGTAGCAGAATGTCTAGAATAGGAAGAGAACCCGTCACCATCCCCGCTGGCGTTGAAGTCAAGGTCGATGAGAACAACCACATTGTTGTCAAGGGACCCAAGGGCACTCTTGAGAGAACTCTCGTTCCCCAGATGTCCATTGAGATCGACGCAGGCGTCCTCCACGTCAAGCGCCCCGATGATACCAAGGAAAACCGCGCTCTCCACGGTCTGACCAGATCTCTGGTCAACGACATGGTCGTCGGCGTGACCCAGGGCTTTGAGAAGAAGCTCGAGATCAACGGCGTCGGCTACCGTGCATCCAAGGAAGGCAAGAATCTCGTCATGAATCTGGGCTACTCCCATCAGATCGTAGTATCCGAGACCGAGGATATCCAGATCGACGTTCCTGACGCCAACCACGTCACCATCAAGGGTATCGACAAGCAGAAGGTCGGCCAGTTTGCAGCAGAAGTTCGTGGTAAGAGACCTCCCGAACCCTACAAGGGCAAGGGCATCAAGTACGACTACGAAGTCATCCGCCGCAAAGAAGGCAAGACCGGTGCTAAGTAAACGGAGGTGTGCCTGAATGATTAAAAGACCTGATACCAGAGGACAGCGCATCAAGCGCCACAACAGAGTCCGCGGCAAGATCTCCGGCACTGCCGAGAGGCCCCGTCTCTGTGTTTTCCGCAGTGAGAACAACATTTATGCCCAGATCATCGACGATGTAGCCGGCAACACGCTCGTTTCCGCCTCCAGCGTTGAGAAGGCATTCGAAGGCAACGGCGGCAACTGCGAGGCCGCTAAGAAGATCGGTGCAGCAGTTGCAGAGCGCGCTCTGCAGAAGGGCATCGAAGAAGTAGTGTTCGACCGCGGCGGCTACATTTATCACGGCCGCGTGAAGGCACTGGCAGAAGGCGCCCGCGAGGGCGGCCTCAAGTTCTGAGGAAGGGGGATAAGACTTAAATGGCATACAATAACGACAGAAGAGACCGTCGCAAGGAAGAGACTGCTTCCGAGTATATCGAAAAGGTTGTTTCCCTCAACCGCGTCAGCAAGACCGTCAAGGGCGGCCGTGTCGCAAAGTTTGCAGCTCTCTGTGTCGTCGGTGACGGCAAGGGCCGCGTAGGCTTCGGCATGGGCAAGGCCAACGAGGTCTCCGAGGCTATCCGCAAGGGCCTCGAGGACGCAAAGAAGAACATTGGGACCGTTACCCTGCAGGGTACCACCATCCCTCACGAGGTCATCGGCAGCTTCGGCGCAGGCCGCGTGCTTCTCAAGCCCGCACCCGAAGGCACCGGCGTTATCGCCGGCGGCGCAGTCCGTGCAGTTGTTGAGGCAGCCGGCATCAAGAACATCCGTACAAAGTGCCTGCGCACCAACAACCCCGCAAACGTCGTTGCAGCCACAATGGAAGGCCTCAAGTCTCTCCGCGACGCCGCTCAGGTCGCCGCTGTCAGAGGCAAGACTGCTGAAGAGATTCAGGGTTAAGGAGGGCGAAACATGGCTAATCTTAGAATCAAGCTCGTCAAGAGCCTCAACGGCAGACACGATAAGCACATCGCAACTGCCTACTCCCTCGGCCTGCACAAGATCGGCAACGAGACCGTACAGCCCGACAATCCCCAGACCCGCGGCAAGCTCGCCCAGATCGGCTATCTTGTCAAGGTAACAGAAGAATAAGGAGGGCAAGAGAATGTATATCCATGAACTTTCTCCCGTGGCCGGCTCCACCCATGTCGACAAGCGCAAGGGCAGAGGCCATGCAACCGGTAACGGCAAGACCGCAGGCCGTGGTCACAAGGGTCAGAAGGCCCGTTCCGGCGGCGGCACCCGCATCGGCTTCGAAGGCGGCCAGATGCCCCTGGCACGCCGTATCCCGAAGAGAGGCTTCAACAACATCTTTGCAAAGCCCCTTGAGGCAGTCAACGTCTCCGTTCTCGACAAGTTCGACGACGGCGCAGTCGTAGACGCACAGGCTCTGCTCGATGCAGGCATCCTCTCCAAGTGCAAGTACGGCGTCAAGTTCCTTGGCAATGGCGAGATCACCAAAAAGCTGACTGTAAAGGCTGCTGCTTTCTCCGAAACCGCAAAAGAGAAGATCGAGGCGGCCGGCGGAAAGGCAGAGGTGGTATAAGTGCTTCAGACTCTGCGTAATGCATGGAAGCTTGAAGATGTCCGCAGAAAGATACTCTTCACGCTGCTTATAATCCTGCTTTATCGTCTTGGCAACTCCATACCTGTACCTTACGTCAATGTCGCGGCTCTGCAGCAGTACTTCACGTACATGCAGAACACCGTTCTCGGCCTGCTGGATGTCATGTCCGGCGGCGCCTTCTCGAATGCGACTATCTTCGCTCTGTCCATCCAGCCCTACATCAATGCATCCATTATCATTCAGCTCCTGTGCATCGCAATCCCTGCACTTGAGCGTCTGAGCAAGGACGAGGGCGAGGAAGGCAAGAAGAAGATCGCATCCATCACCCGTTACTCCACCGTGGCGATCGGCCTTCTTCAGGGCTTCGCCTACTACATGCTCATCAAGAACAACAACATTCTTGTTTCCGATGCTGTCGGTAATGTCTGGACGGCAATTGTCATCATCCTGACCTTTACCTCCGGCTCTGCCCTCATCATGTGGCTTGGCGAGCAGATAACGGAGCATGGTATCGGCAACGGCATCTCCATGATACTGTTTGCAAGCATCATCTCCCGCTTCCCCTCCAGCATCGTGTCCACGGTCCGCAACTGCATCACCGGCAACCTCCAGTGGTGGGTCGCGGTACTGATGTACCTCGGCGCGCTGGCGATCATTGTCCTCATCGTCTATGTCAACGACGCTGAGCGCAGGATCCCCGTGCAGTATGCAAAGAGAGTTGTGGGACGCAAGATGTACGGCGGCCAGAGCACGCACCTCCCCATGAAGGTGAACATGTCCGGCGTTATGCCCATAATCTTCGCTCAGTCCATCGCCTCTCTGCCTGCGACTATCGCAGCATTCAGCGGCAAGGGCTCCGACAGCTGGTTTATGAAGGCGTTCGATACAAGCTCCATCACCTATGCGATTATCTACTTCCTGTTGATAATCTTCTTTGCCTACTTCTACTCCACCATTCAGTTCAATCCGATTGAAGTGGCAAATAACCTCAAGAAGAACGGCGGTTACATCCCCGGCTTCCGTCCGGGCAAGCCCACCAGTGAGTTCATCCAGAGAGTCCTCAACAAGGTCACCCTCTTCGGTGCGATCTATCTGGGCATCATCGCCGTGGTACCCATACTCGTATCCCACTTCAGCTCTTCGGCCTCCCTTACAGGTCTGTCCCTCGGCGGCACTTCTATCATAATCGTCGTTGGCGTTGCACTTGAGACTGTCCGCACCCTCGAGGGTGAGCTGCTCATGCGCAACTATAAGGGCTTCCTGTCCTGATCGGCGAGGTGTCTATGAGACTTATTCTTCTCGGCGCACCCGGCGCCGGCAAAGGTACTCAGGCAGAGATCTTGAGCAGGATACTCAACGTACCGACAATTTCCACAGGCAACATCCTGCGGGCGGCCATCAAAAACGGCACGCCCGTGGGACTCCAGGCGGAGTCGTATATCAACGCCGGCAAGCTCGTTCCCGACGAGGTCATAATAGGCATCATCAAGGAGCGTCTGGCTGAAGCTGACTGCAAAAACGGCTATATCCTCGACGGCGTGCCCCGCACCATTCCCCAGGCTGAGGCCATGGAGAAGATGGGCATAGCGATTGACTGTGCACTGTCCATCGAGGCAGAGGATCACGTCATCGTCAAGCGCATGTCCGGCCGCCGCACCTGCAAGGATTGCAGCGCCACGTTCCATGTCGTATCTAACCCGCCGAAGGCGGAGGGAAAATGCGACTTCTGCGGCGGCGAGCTGACGATCCGCAAGGACGACGCAGAGGAGACCGTGAAAGCCCGCCTTGAGACCTACCACAGGGATACCGAGCCCCTCAAGGCCTTCTATGAGGCAAGAGGCGTTCTCAAGACTGTGGAGAATCAGCCAAGTATTGAGGCCACAACGGCAGCAATAAAGAAAGAACTGGGGCTTTGATATGTCTGACTGTATATATATTAAATCCCCGCATGAGATTGAGCTGATGCGTCAGGCCGGAAAGCTCACCGCGGGTGCGCGCAGTATTGCGCGTCAGGCGATTGCAGACGGCGTGACAACAAAGCAGATAGACAAATGCGTACATGAATTCATTGTGAAATCGCATGCGATCCCGACCTTCCTCGGGTACGGCGGGTTCCCCGCCAGCGCCTGCGTTTCCGTCAATGAGGAGATCATACACGGTATTCCCGGTAAGCGGGTCATCCGCAATGGCGACATTGTGTCCGTCGATGTGGGAGCGACCTTCAAGGGCTTCGTAGGAGACTGCGCGGGCACCTTCCCCTGCGGCGAAGTAAGCGAAGAGGCGAAAAAACTCATGGAAGTCACACGTCAGTGCTTCTTTGAGGGCCTCAAGTTCGCCAGAGTGGGCTACCGTATCTCCGATATTGGCGCAGCGATACAGGACTATGCGGAGAGCCACGGCTACTCCGTTGTCAGGGAGTATGTGGGGCACGGTGTAGGCCGCGTGATGCACGAGGCGCCGGAAGTCCCCAACTACCGCGCAAGACGCCATCCGGACCCCAGACTTCTCAAGGGCATGACGATAGCCATAGAGCCGATGATATGCGCCGGCGGCTATGACGTCAAGGTGCTCGGCAACGACTGGACTGTGGTCACGGCGGACGGCTCACTCGCAGCGCACTATGAGAATACCATAGCGATCACCGACGGAGAAGCAGAGATACTCACAATGGCAGAGGACATTTAAAACCGACTTTGGAGGAAAATTTACTTTGGCAAAAGACGATGTAATAGAACTCGAGGGCACGGTAGTTGAATCCCTGCCCAACACCATGTTCCAGGTGGATATCGGCAACGGTCACATCATACTGGCGCATATTTCCGGAAAGCTCCGGATGAACTTTATCAGGATTCTCCCCGGCGATAAGGTCACGGTGCAGATGTCGCCATACGACGTCACCCGCGGCAGGATCACATGGAGAAGTAAGTAGGAGGTATTCAAATGAAAGTCAGACCTTCCGTGAAGCCCATGTGCGAAAAGTGCAAAATCATCAAGCGCAAGGGTAAAGTCATGGTTATCTGTGAAAACCCCAAGCACAAGCAGCGCCAGGGTTGATCAGAGACTGGGGAGAGATCCCCGCTTAAAACAGTAAGACAAGGTAAAAAGCCTGTCCTAAAAACAAAACCCGCATGGAACGGGGACTCCCTCCGGCGGGAATAAGTCCCCGCTTCGCAAAAATGCGGAAACAATTATCGAAAGGATGATCGTATAATATGGCACGTATAGCCGGCGTTGACCTGCCCAAGGACAAGAGAATAGAGATCGGTCTCACTTATGTCTATGGTATAGGCAGAACCAGCGCAAAGAAGATTCTTGAAGCAACCGGAATTAACCCCGACACCAGAGTCAAGGACCTCACCGATGAGGACGAAGCAAAGCTGCGTGAGTGCATCGACCACCACTACATCGTGGAGGGCGACCTGCGCCGCCAGACCGCGCTTGACATCAAGCGTCTGACCGAGATCGGCTGCTACCGCGGCATGCGTCATCGCCGCGGCCTGCCCGTGCGCGGACAGAGAAGCAAGACCAACGCCCGTACCCGCAAGGGTCCGAAACGCACCATCGCAAATAAGAAGAAGTAAGGAGGGATATGAATTATGGCTGCAGCAAATAACGCAAAGAAAAAGGTCAGAACCCGCAGAAGAGAGCGCAAGAACATTGAAAAGGGTCAGGTTCATATCAGCTCTTCCTTCAACAACACCATGGTAACCATCACCGACACTCAGGGCAACGCAATATCCTGGGCATCCGCCGGTGGCCTCGGCTTCCGTGGCAGCAAGAAGTCTACCCCCTTCGCAGCACAGACCGCCGCTGAGACTGCCGCAAAGGCAGCTATGGAGCACGGCCTGAAGACCGTCGAAGTGTTTGTCAAGGGACCCGGTTCCGGCCGCGAGGCAGCGATCCGCGCCCTGCAGACCGCAGGTCTTGAAGTGACGATGATCAAGGACGTTACCCCCATCCCCCACAATGGCTGCCGTCCTCCGAAACGTCGCCGCGTCTAATTGAAGGAGGGTACAGATAATGGCAAAGAATACACAGCCCGTAGTAAAGCGTGCGAAAGCTCTCGGCGTTACCCCGGCATCCCTGGGCTACACCGGCAAGAGCAAGATCGACACCATACGCAATCCCAAGGCTCAGGTCCGCAAAAAGCAGAGTGAGTATGGCATGCAGCTCAATGAGAAGCAGAAGGTCAAATTCATCTACGGTGTTCTTGAGAAGCAGTTCCGTCTCTACTATGAGAGAGCCGAGAAAATGCCCGGCATCACCGGTGAAAACCTCCTTGCGATCCTCGAGCAGCGCCTTGACAACGTCGTGTTCAGACTCGGTTTCGGCATGACCCGCCGCGAGGCCCGTCAGCTCGTCAACCACGGCCACGTCACTGTCAACGGCCGCAAGGTCAACATCCCCAGCTTCCAGGTCAAGCCCGGCATGGTCGTTTCCCTCACCGATAAGGCAAAGGCTATGCAGAAGATCAAGGATAACATTGAGGATAATGCTTTCCGCGCCGCTCCCAAGTGGATTGAGTATGACAAGAACAATATGACGGCAAAGATAGTTGCAGTTCCTGCGCGCGATGACATTGATATGCCTATCGAAGAGCATCTTATCGTCGAGTTGTACTCCAAGTAATAAAGACACCCTCAAATTGGTAAGCTGAATCATTGCAGCGCCGCCTGGCGCTAGACTTAAAAGGAGGGTTATATAACTATATGATCGAAATTAAGAAGCCGCGTATCGAATGCATTGAGACCCCGGCAGACAATTCCTACGGCAAGTATATAATCGAACCGTTGGAGCGCGGCTACGGCACAACTCTTGGTAACTCTCTTCGCAGGGTACTCCTCTCCTCACTTCCCGGCACTGCCTGCACCAGCATCAAGATCGCGGGTGTACAGCATGAGTTTTCCACCATCCCCGGCGTCAAGGAGGACGTTACGGAGATCGTGCTCAACGTAAAGAGCATCATCGCCCGCCTCCACAGCACCGGACCCAAGACCGTCTACATTGAAGCCTCCGGCGAGGGCGTTGTCACCGCCGGCGACATCAAGGCAGACGCCGAGGTGGAGATCCTCAATCCCGAGCAGCCCATTGCCACTCTCGGCCCGGACGGCGCTCTGAACATGGAGCTCGTTCTCGACCACGGCAGAGGCTATGTGTCCGCTGAGAAGAACAAGAACCCTCAGATGCCCATCGGAACCATCCCTGTCGACTCCATATACACCCCTGTCCTCAAGGTCAATTACACCGTTGAGAATACCCGTGTCGGTAATCAGACGGACTTTGACAAGCTGACGATAGAGGTATGGACCGATAAGACGATGACTGCACGCGATGCGGTTTCGCTGGGCGCAAAGATACTCTGCGATCACTTTACGCTCTTCACGGATCTGTCCGACACCATCTCCAACAACCCCACCGTTGTTGAGAAGGTCGAAAAAGAGCCGGACACCATGCTCAAGATGACAATCGAAGAGCTGGATCTCAGTGTAAGAAGCTTCAACTGCCTCAAACGCGCAAATATAAATACTGTCGAGGATCTGGTCAGCAAGACTCAGGATGAGATGATCAAGGTCCGTAATCTCGGCCGCAAGTCCCTTGAAGAGGTTGAGCACAAGCTCACCATGATGGGTCTGACTCTGGCGGACGACGACGATAGCAAACAGTAAGCTCTCAAGAAGGAGGAAATGCAATTATGCCCGGAACAAGAAAACTCGGCAAGGCTACCGATGCCCGCATGGCAATGCTCCGTCAGCAGGTCACTGATTTCCTGGCCCTCGGCCGCATGGAGACCACTGTCACCCGCGCCAAGGAGATCGCGCCTATGGCTGAGAAGATGATAACTCTTGGCAAGGCAAAGGACCTGAACGCATACCGTCAGGCTCTGGCCTTCATCACCCGCGAGGATGTCGCCAAGAAGGTTTTCGATGAGATCGCTCCCAAGTATGCAGACCGCAACGGCGGCTATACGCGCATTACCCGCGTTGGCGTCCGCCGCGGCGACGCAGCTGAGACCGCAGTCATCGAGCTTGTCTGATAAGCAAAAAAACGTTAAAGTCGGAAGTGAATTTTCACTTCCGACTTTTTCAAAAGGACGGTTATCTGAACATGAATAAAAATACGGAAGAATTTGAGCAGCTCAAAGAGACGACGCTCTCAAGCACGGAGACCTACCACGGCCCGCTGCTGCATGTCTACCATGACCGTGTGCGCCTGCCGAACGGGCATGAGTCCGGCAGGGATTATATAAAGCATCTGGGCGCTGTTTGCGTGGTGCCCGTGACGGACGACGGAAAGGTGATAATCGAACGGCAGTACCGCTACCCGCTGGACATGGTGATAACGGAGATTCCGGCAGGAAAGCTCGACAGCCCGCAGGAGGACAGGCTCTCCGCCGCAAAACGCGAGCTGCATGAAGAGACGGGGCTATCGGCCGACAAGTGGACGGACATGGGATATTTCTACAGCGCAGTGGCCTACAGCACGGAGAAAATAAGCATGTATCTGGCGCAGGGGCTGCATCAGGGCGAGCAGAAGCTCGACCCGGACGAATTCCTGAATGTTGAAATGGTACCGCTGACAGAGCTGGTAGAGCAGGTCATGGCGGGGGAGATAGTGGACATAAAGACACAGGCGGCTATCCTCAAGGCGGCGCGCATACTTGGAGTCTGACCGGGAGGGAGAACGATGAAAAAAGTTTTGTGCCTGGTGCCGGTAGATGAAGCGCACAGAAAAAAGCTCGAAGAGGCAGGCAGGGGCTGTGAATTTGTGTACAGCTCCGAAACCGAAGTAACGGAGGGGCAGGTCGCGGCAGCGAATGCCATACTCGGCTGCCCGCCGCCGGAGATGATAAAATGCTCTGAAAAGCTTGAACTGCTCCAGCTCAATATAGCGGGCGCCGACCGCTACATAAAGCCCGGAATTCTGGCGGAGAGCACGGCGCTCACAAATTCGACGGGAGCGTACAGCAAGGCCGTAGCGGAGCACGGCGCGGCAATGCTGTTCATGCTGCAAAAGAAGCTGCACCTCTATAGAGATGCGCAGAAGCGCAGAGAGTGGACGGATTACGGCACGGTCAGCTCGATAGATGAGTGCACGGTGCTCATAGTGGGGCTTGGGGACATAGGCTGTCATTTTGCGCGTATAATAAAGGCGCTGGGCGGATATGTGATAGGCGTCAAGCGCCGCAGCTCCGCAAAGCCCGAGTGCGTGGATGAGCTTTACACCATGGAAAAGCTCGACGAGCTGCTGCCACGGGCGGACGTTGTGTTTTCCGTGCTGCCCGGCACGAGCGCGACATACCACATGTACACGGCCGAGAGATTCGACAGGATGAAAAAAAGCGCGATATTCATAAACTGCGGCCGTGGCGCCGCCGTGGAGAACAGCGTGCTGTATGACGCGGTAAAAAGCGGGAAGATAGCGGCCGCAGGCGTGGACGTTTCGGAGGTCGAGCCGCTGCCGGAGGACAGCCCGCTGTGGTCGCTCGACAACCTTATGATAACGCCGCATGTCTCAGGCTACTATCATCTGCCGTACACATATGAGCGCGTTGTGGACATAGCAGCGGATAATCTCCGCCGCTGGACACACGGTGAAGAGCTCATAAACAACGTGGACCGCAGCACAGGCTATAAGAAATAAGAAAAAGCAGGTTTTCCACACAGAAAACCTGCTTTTTTATGATCGAGCTTATTTATCCGCGCTGTTCTGGATATCCTCTCCGGAGGGAGAGCCGGAATTCCGCGCGGCAGCATCCTTTTTTGCACGGCGCTTTCCGCGGCAGCGCTTGACGATAATTACAATGACAGCGGCGGCGGCTGCGAGCACAAGCAGCACCGGCAGAGCGGAGACGAGCCACACGAGAAGCTCGCTGAAAAATTCGCCGATATCTCGCAGACTGGAGCTGAGCGCATTCAGCAGACGCTGACCGTAGCTGGGCTTGACCGCCGGCGACTCCGGCGTATACTCGCACACCTCCTCGATGTCGAGGGAGATGGTGCTGTAGCTTACCTGACGGTCCCAGTTTTTCAGCGTAGACTGGAGGGCCTCTATCTGATAACGGAGTTCCGTGAGCTTATCCTCGATTTTTATCGTATCCTCAACGGTATCGGCCTTCTCCATCATCTCAAGAAGCCGCGCCTCCTGCGTCTGATATGCGGTCAGGCGGGCGGAGGTGTCGTAGTACTGACTCGTGACATTCTCGGTGTAGGTATGGGTATAGGGGACATTGCCGAGCGTGGAGAGACTGTTCATGATCTCATTGAAGCTCGTGCTGGGGATGCGTATGGTGTAATATGCCGAACGGGAGCTCATATCGCCGCGGGAGCTGCTGTAGTAGTTAGAGCCGTTTATACTGCTGGACTCTATCCAGCCCTTGTACTGCCCGACAAGCTCTGCGACCTGAGAGACTGTCGTGTCGAAGTCGGTGGTCTCGACCGTGGCGTCTGCGGAATATATTATCTTATCCGGGTCGACGTCCGGCAGGGCGTCACTGCCGGAGGCGGATTCCTCCGGGGCGGCGCTGGCTTCGGCGGTCATGCCGAAGCCGCCGAAATCAGCGTTGATGGTTTCGGCGCTGACGGCTGTGTCGTACACGGCCGCAGGCGCCTCAGACGCGCTTTCGAGACGGCTGCTTTGCGACACGGCGGCATACGTCGTCGAACCGCAGGCGCAAAGCGAGAGCAGCATTACAAGCGCAAGCAGGATACTGCATGTTCTTTTCATCATGTCATCCTCCGTTTTGTTGTTATTTGTCCTTGTTAACTGATAGAATTGCAAGCATTTATATGACGCACGCAGCGCCGCAAAGTTTCCGGAAAAAGAGAAACTGTCAGCAAAAATTAGAACAAATTTTTGTTGTTTACAATTTATTCACATCCTGATATACTCAAATCAAATAAAGAAATTAACACGACATCCGAACTGAAAGGAGCGGAGAAATATGCTGAGCGTGATTTCGATCGCGTCCGGGCTGATACTGAGCGCGGGATGTGCCACCTGCGGCAGGAGGTTTTTGAACGCATGCGAGAGAGAGGCCTATGAACGGGCGTTCTGGCTCAAGGGCACGGCGGGACTGTGCTTTCTGGCGCTGGGGATCCTTTCGGCGGGCATCGGGCATGATCCGGATTTCGCATGGAGGATCTGCCTTGGACTGCTGTTCGGCCTGACGGGCGACGAGCTGCTTGCCATGCGTTTTATCCGCAGGGATAAGCACGACTTTTTCTTCTCCATCGGCGCAGGCTCGTTTGCGATCGGGCATGTGCTGTACATTTGGGCGCTTATGAAGCTCAGCGGGGCGCGGCCGGTGGAAGCGCTGCCGGTCACGGTGCTGGGCGCGGTGCTCTCGGCTGTATATGCGCGAATAAGAAAAACCGACGCGGGTAAGCTCACGCCGTGCGCGGCGCTCTATATAGTCCTCGTCGTGTTCATGGCGGCGACGGCCTGTACGGCGGCTGTGCGCTCATTCAGCATAGGCGCGCTGATGTTCGCCGTCGCCGGGATATGCTTTGCCGTCAGCGACAATATACTCTGCGCCTACTGCTACGGCAATAAAAAAACGCCCGTGATGAACAGCCTTGTGCACATAACCTATTACGCGGCGCAGCTTCTTATAGCGTGGAGCATCGCGTTTGTATAACACGCATGAGATAAATATATACAGCCCCTGCCGGTGTTCTTCCTGCGCCGGCAGGGGCTTTTTACCGTTATTTATGGAAAAGCTTTTTCGCCTGATACCTGGGCTCACAGGTGAGATTAACGCCGAGCTTTTTGAACTGCTCCTGATCGACGTGTGAGAGTATGACTGTGGAATGAGCCTCGCAGCCGCGGAGCTTTTCAAGCTGATCGATAGCGTAGCCCGCGATAGGATTCGTGACGGCGCAGATCGAGAGGGCTATAAGCAGCTCGTCCGTATGCAGGCGCGGGTTATGGTTGCCCATATGCTCGACCTTGAGGTGCTGGATGGGCTCTATGATGCTCGGCGGGATAAGAAGCATCTTCTTGTCGATGCCGGCCAGAGCCTTGAGCGCGTTCATCAGGCAGGCGGAGGCGGCGCCGAGCAGGGAACTGGTCTTGCCGGTGATGATCCGGCCGTCGGCAAGCTGTATGGACATGGCGGGCGCGCCGGTCGCGGCGGCGCGGTCAAGTGCGGCGGCAACGACAGGGCGGTCGGTGCTGCTGAGACCGGCAGAGCTCATGACAAGCTCGATACGCCGCGTCTCGACAGCGTCGGAAAATCCCTGATGCACGGCGCATGCGGTGGTGTAATAGCGTCGGACGATCTCCTGCTTTGCGGCCTCGCAGCATACCGCATCGTCGGAAATGCAGAAGCCTATCATGTTAACGCCCATATCGGTCGGGCTCTTGTACGGGCTCTCGCCGTAAATGCGGCGGAACATGGCGTCAAGCACGGGGAAAATCTCAACGTCGCGGTTATAATTGACGGTGGTTTTACCGTAGGCCTCGAGATGGAAGGGGTCTATCATGTTCACATCGTCAAGATCGGCGGTCGCGGCCTCGTAGGCGAGGTTGACCGGGTGCTTGAGCGGGAGGTTCCACACGGGGAAGGTCTCGAACTTCGCATAGCCGGCCTTGACGCCGCGCTTGTGTTCATGGTAGAGCTGGCTGAGACAGGTGGCCATTTTGCCGCTGCCGGGGCCGGGCGCCGTGACGACGACAAGACTGCGTTCCGTCTCGATAAAGTCGTTTTTGCCGAAGCCGTCGTCAGAGACGATGAGGGAGACGTTCGAAGGATAGTCGGGGATTATATAGTGGCGGTAGACCTTGATGCCAAGGGCCTCAAGCCGCTTCTGGAACTGATCGGCTACGGCCTGACCACGGTAGTGCGTGATGACCACGCTGCCGAAGTATAGCCCGATGCCGCGGAAAGCGTCGATAAGACGCAGCGTGTCCTCGTCATATGTGATGCCGAGATCGCCGCGGTGCTTGCTGCGCTCTATATCGTCGGCAGAGATCGCAATGACGACCTCGGCCTCGTCCTTCATCTCAAGCAGCATGCGCACCTTGCTGTCCGGCAGGAAGCCGGGCAGAACACGAGAGGCATGAAAATCGTCAAAAAGCTTCCCGCCGAATTCGAGGTACAGCTTTCCGCCGAATTTTGAGATCCTGTCACGTATGTTCTGAGACTGAAGCTTTACATATTTCTCATTGTCAAAGCCCAAAGCGCCCATAAAACCACATCAACCCCCATTATAATTTTCCGATTTTACAAGAGCATATTTTATCATAGGCCATATCCGATTACAAGATACTACTTTTTTTATTCATAATCTTGTGCTACAATATAACCTTGTATAAGTATCTAATAAAATCTAATCCACGAAAGGTCAAGATCATGGGATTATTCAATAAAATATTCGGCAGTTACTCCGACAGAGAGCTTAAAAGGATCTATCCGATAGCGGACGCTATCGAGAGGCTGGACGGCGAGTACAGCAAGCTGAGCGACGATGAGCTCAGAGCAAAGACAGACGAATTCAAGACGCGCCTCGGCAAGGGCGAGACGCTTGACGGCATACTGCCGGAGGCTTTCGCGGCAGTGCGCGAGGCGGCATGGCGTGTGCTGGGCATGAAGCCGTTCCGCGTTCAGCTCATCGGCGGCATCGTGCTGCATCAGGGGCGCATCGCCGAGATGAAGACCGGCGAAGGCAAGACGCTCGTCGCCGTGCTTCCGGCCTACCTCAATGCGCTCACCGGCGAGGGTGTGCATATAGTCACGGTGAACGACTATCTTGCAAGGCGCGACAGCGAGTGGATGGGCAAGGTCCACCGCTTCATGGGACTGTCCGTCGGCCTGATAGTA
>OIYO01000735.1_pt1 | contig 23950 bp, 22 predicted proteins | sample 1588191 | NCBI WGS metagenome assembly OIYO01 (sample SAMN03283275) | human gut metagenome | biome: human-associated habitat; material: feces | host: Homo sapiens | place: Peru | collected 2012 | reverse complement strand
TAGTAAGCGCAGTAGCCAAGAAGGATTTCGTTGAGAATCCCGGCATACATCGCACCATGCTCGGTGACGGATGCGCCTGCCTTGCCTCGGCATTGCTCGGCGGTCCTCCTGAGACTACTTACTCTGAGGTGACCGGAGCCATGTCTATCACCAAGGTTACATCGCCTGCCGTAATACGCATTTCGGCTGCCACAGCCATCTGCTTCTCTATCATCGGCAAGCTCAGCGCATTGCTGCAGTCAATCCCGCAGGCAGTACTCGGTGGCATAATGCTGCTTCTATTCGGTACCATCGCCAGCGTTGGCATACAGAACCTCATGCAGCACAAGGTCGACATGAACGACACCCGCAACGTCATCATCATCTCCGTAATGCTCACCATGGGTCTCGGCGGCGCAGTGCTCTCATCAGGTTCGTTCGCAATCTCAGGCATCGGACTCGCCGCCGTCATCGGCGTAGTGCTCAATCTGGTATTGCCGAAGACCAAACAAGAAGAAAAGGAATAAGCCCAATCCACAATTCCTCCACATAGTGAGGTAAGTAATATACACACATTAAAACAAAAGCGGAGGTCACAGCCTCCGCTTTTTTATTCACCCAACACAAATACAAACCCTCAACAGGAGCGAAGCTCCACACCATCTCACCATAACAACGGGGGCAAAGCCCCCTGTTTTCCCACACAGCGAAAAAAGTAATATATTTTTCGCAAAAATGTTTGTTCGTTTCGTAAACATTCGCTATATTTGCAGTCGAAAAGTTCGAGGCAATGTACTTTGTCTTGCACTTTGACTATGAAGACTTAACGCAGACTAAAGAAACGTAAGACAAAACGTGATTTAACTAACGTGACACAATAAAACTATATTAACTAAAACGCAAAATAATAAACTTGACAAATAAAAGACGATTGCCTATGATACGATTTATAGCACTCATCTTCTTGGCGCTCGGAATGCAGACTGCCTCCGCCCAAGAAAACGACAAGGAAGTTTGCATTGAATTTAGGGTAGGATCAAGTGTTCTTGACCCAAATTTCGGCAACAACGCTTCTAATCTGAACGACGTGATTAAGTTTCTTAACGAAATAAGAAACGACAACTCCATTGAACTTACCAAGGTGACGTTCTGTGGCTCTGCTTCGCCCGAAGGCGACAAGGCTCGCAACATCAAGCTTGCACAAAACCGTTGTGCCAGCATGGAGCAGTATGTGCGTCAGCGCATCAACCTGCCCGACAACATCATCAACCGTCAGGAATGGTCCGACTCATGGCGCAAGCTCGCCTACTACGTTGAGCACTCGGACATGCCCGAAAAGAAAGAGGTGTTGCACGAACTGCTCGAAACTCAAGAGTACACCTATAATAAACAGGGCAAACTCATCGACAGCCGCAAGAAGCGACTCATGGAGCTTAACTACGGACGTACATGGAAATACATGCTCGACGAGTTCTTCCCATCGGTACGCAACGCCAGCGCCATACTCGTCACTATACGCAACAAGAAGGAAGTGGCTGCTGCTCCGGTGGTTGAGACTCCGGTGGTTGAACAACCAGCACCCGTAGCCGAGACTCCTGCCCAGCCCGAACCTATCGTGGACTCAAAGAGTTCAGCATACTTCGCACTCAAGACCAACATGCTCTACGACGCACTCCTCGTGCCTAACATCGGCGTTGAGTTCTCGCTTGGCAACCGCTGGAGCATAGCTGCCGACTGGATGTACGGATGGTGGAGCCGCAACAAGAGCCATCGCTACTGGCGCATATACGGTGGCGGACTCAGCCTTCGCAAGTATTTCGGTGCTATAGCTGCCGAGAAGCCGTTGCAGGGACACCACATCGGCATCAATGCACAGATGCTCACCTACGACTTCGAGTTTGGTGGCACAGGATATATGGGTGGCGAGCCTGGCGGCACACTGTGGGATCGTATGAACTATACCATCGGTGCTGAATACGGCTACTCTCTGCCTATAGCACGCCGACTGAACATCGACTTCAGTATCGCTGCAGGATATATGGGCGGACGCTACTATGAGTATATTCCGCTCGACGGCCACTACGTATGGCAAGCCACAAAGAACCGCCACTGGGTAGGCCCTACTAAGGTTGAGGTATCGCTCGTTTGGCTTCTTGGACATGGCAACTACAACACGAAAACGAAGAAAGGAGGCGAGAAATGATTAACTGCAAGAAATCAGCCAAGTTAATACTCGGCACACTATGCGCTATGGCACTCGCCATGCCGACACTCACATCGTGCGAGCACAAGGACTTGTGCTTCGACCACGACGTTCATGCACCTAAGTTCGACTTCCGCGTCACAGCTACCTACCAGCAGGAATGGGAACTTAACGAAAATCAGAAGGTATGGGCTTCGGAAGCTGAATGGCCCGAAAAATACGGTATGGCATACGACGACCTCCGACCGAAGGTTCCTGCCGGACTCCGTATGCACGTGTTCAGCGAGACGGGAGTCAGCGACATGATCAACATGCCGGCACAAGGCGAAATCGTAGGTTTGCAGCCTGGCAACCACCAGTTGCTGTTCTACAACAACGATACTGAGTATATCCTCTTCGACGACATGTACTCGTTCGCTTCGGCAAAGGCTACTACACGTACACGAACACGCTCTACGTATATGGGCAATCCGTTCAAGGCAAACAATGCCAAGGGCGAACCTACAGTGACAATGCCCGATATGCTCTATGGCAACTACAACGAGAAGTATACATCGGAGCGTACCAATGAGACTCCGGAGATGAAGGTCACGATGCACCCTATGGTGTTCAAGTATCTCGTAAGATACGAGTTCAGCAAGGGTCTGGAGTATGTAGGTCTGGTACGAGGAGCCCTCTCGGGCATGGCTTCAGCAGTATACATGCACAGCGGCCGCACCTCGTCAGAGGCAGCAACACTACTCTACGACTGCTCACTCACACCGTGGGGAGCACAGGCGATAGTTACATCGTTCGGAGTACCCGACTGGCCCAACGCTCTCTATCAGCCCACACGTGGACAGCGCAGCTATGCCCTGAACCTTGAGGTACGACTCAAGAACGGAAAAATCAAAAACTTCGACTTCGACGTGACTAAGCAGGTTGAGGCCCAACCTCAGGGTGGTGTCATCGTAGTGAAGGGTCTTGAAATCACCGATAAGGAAGGATGGGAAGGCGGTTCTGGCTTCGACGTAAACGTTGACGGTTGGGGCGAATTTAAAGATATCATCATTCCGCTGAAATAACCAGACAAGGCAATACAAAAAACAACGGCTAACATTTTAAGCAAATTATATTACTACATTTATTTTATTTATCATCAACACAAAATTAAAAAACTATGAAAAAATTATTAGTTATGGGTTTGGCAGCTATGGGCTTGGCGCTCACAGCTTGCAACAGCGACGAGACAGTAGAAGTGGCTAAGGGTAATGCTATCGGCTTCAAGACATTCGTTAACAACTCAACACGTGCAGCTAATGACGTAACTACCGACAACCTCGATGCTTTCAAGGTATGGGGTTTGATGAACAAGGGCGATCAGACAGGTACACCGTTCGTTGCTAAGGAAGTGACAAAGGCAAATGGCGCATGGTCGTACGCACCACCGGTTTATTGGGAGAAAGGCTATGCTTATAGCTTCGTAGCACTCGCTCCGAATGATACCTACACATTCACAGCTCCTACAGCAATCAACAATTGGGGTTCGCTTACATTTGAGAATGGTACTGGTGAGACTGACCTTATCTATGCTACACACAAACAGGCTACAGTAACAGGCGATGGATGCCCAGCACCCGTTAACTTGACTTTCAACCACATGCTTTCACGCGTTCGCTTCCAGTTTGAGAACGGAATGGCTGACGGTTCTGTACTCACAGTTTCGGATGTTAAGATTAGTGATGCCTACACTTCAGGTACAGCTACACTCGCAGAACAGCTTGCTGGCCTCACATGGGCTCCTGGTCAGGCAACTGGCACACTTGAATTCGGTAATGCAGCTGAAATGGAGAAGGATGCCAAGGAAAAAACAGCTCACAAGTACATGATTCCTGCCATTAAGACTTATAAGTTGTCATTCACTGTTACACGCAAACACCATGGCATTACAGACGTTTACAATCACAATGTAAATCTGCAAGAACTCACATTTGAGCCTGGCAAGAGCTATCAGCTTACAGCAAAGTTCACTGCTGAAAACATTGATCCTGCTGGAGAACTTTGCCCGATTGAATTCACTGCAACTGTTGGTAACTGGGGAGATTGGACAGACAACCCATTCAATCTGAAGTAATAGTAATAAACTAACACACTACAGGGTGTAAGGGGTTGAATGTTCCCCTTACACTCACTAATATTATTAATCACAAAAACGAACAAAGATGAAAGGAAAAATGAATATACACAAATTGACAGCCAGCATCGCTGCTGTGCTCCTGTCAGCGTCGCTCTTTTCATGCAGCAGCGACGACTTCTTCGGCAAGCCCGAAAGCGGATCTACTAACGGTATCAGCTTCGGCGTGTCAACAGAAAACAGTGCCGCTACACGCGCCAACAAAACAGACGACGGACTCACCGTAGCTCGCTACACCCTGCGCTCCGACAACTCGGCCGACACTCTCTGCGTGCGTGCCGTTGTAACCGACGGCATCGGCAACAACGCCAACAAACCTGCAACACGTGCAGCCATGCAGACAAGCATGTACAACGACTTTAAGGTTGTGGCTGCCGTCAAGGAGAATGGCAACGTCGGCTCACAGTACTATATGAACGATGTTGCAACGAAGACAGGCACTAACTGGGTGCCTTCCAAAGTCTACTATTGGCCAGGCTCCAACCGTCAGCTCCGCTTCTTGGCGTGGGCTCCAACAGATGCTACATTTGAGGCTGTTCCCAACACACCAAACGCAACAACTCTCAAGTACACAACTCCTGCCGAAGCAAAGAACCAGCGCGACCTCGTTGCTGCCGCTACCGATTTCATCGATAGCCCTGCTAACAACGGCACATGCACACCCGTGTCTCTGAATTTCAAGCACCTGTGCACCGCAGTCATCATCAAGACAGGCGAGACAATGACTGCCGGAACTATCAAGAGCGTATCGCTTAAGGGCGTAAAGAACTCTGGTACATACGATATGGTAAACTCTGCATGGACGCTGACCGACTCAAAGGCAGACTTCACCATTTCGCCGAACCAGGCAACAACAAGCACCACTCCTAACGGTACCGACCTCAACGCCGGTGAATCTACATTCATGCTCCTGCCCCAGACTTTAGGCGCAGACAGTAAGCTCGAAGTAGAGTTCCACGACAACATATCTGGCAAAGACCGCATTCTGAGCGCATCACTCAACGGAGCCGAATGGCCTATGGGCAAAACCGTGACCTATCGACTCTCGATTACACCAGAGTATGAGCTGAACATTGATAATGTATCAGAAATTGTTGATGCTCACTATGTGATAGAACCAATAAAGATAAGATTGTCAAACTTGGAATCCAACACCAAATGGACACTCTCAGCCAAAATAGACGGAGAGAAATACAACGGCATTGACGTATCTGTACTGTTGGACAACCCTGAAGACGGCGCACTCAGTGTCGCTAAACAGGGATTCTGGATAGATAAATATGTAGCCATAAAAAGAAATGACAATGGTGAAATCATCAGTAAAACGTTAACAAACCAAAGCGCAAGAGGAACTGCAACTGTCTCTGGCACAGGTAATATTGAAACAGACGCATACGTTTTCATACCTGAGAACATAGGAAATAGCGACCGCAACATTACCATTACACTGAAAGTTGACGGTACTTCAGACGCAGATGCTGCAACAAAGACAATAATACAGAAGTGTCCAAGTTGGAATGGCAGCAATGTTGGATATGAACGCTTTGAGGAAAACAATGGCGGTAACTATCCATTCGGATTCTCATGGGACAGAAAAAAGACATATGTATATGATGGCTTTTTGGGCTTATTGTTCAAATGGATTGCTCAGTCATACCAAACACAAGAATCAAAAAAATATGTGTCTATAGATTGGTATATTAGCGGTTTCTTTGTTTCAAAGGCAACAGTAATCATAGACTATGGTCAGCTTAATGAAAGCTTAGATGTGGGTATGAGTAAAGACAATGGCTTGGCAAACACAAGGCAATTGTACACATTCAAGGGCATTGGTTCTATTAGTGAAATGGAAACAACACTCGATAATATACATGTTGGTAAATACACATGGCATGAAAAGAAAGAAGAAGGAGGAGATTACCAAACTGTAAAGAATTTTGCAGCTAAAATGGCTGTAATGAAAAACAAATTTAACATAGAAAAAAGAGAGCAAAAGGATTCTGATGGAAATACAGTTGTATTCTACGTTCCTGATATAGAGGAAAAGGATATATTATGGTATCTACCTGCAAGCAATGAGCAAATGGGAATTACAGATACTGAATATCCGTTATCAGGTACATACTGGAGTTCTACTGCAGCTCAAGCTAATAAACAAGCATATGTTTATTCAAGCGAAAGCAGTAGCATTGAAACAGACAGAATGGCAACACATAAGATTCGTGCTGCACGTAGAAAATAATCAAATAACGGGCTGAAAGCCCAAAAGCGCATAGCCCAGGGCAAGCGCCCTGGGAAACAATAAAAAGGTAATGTCGCCCTGCATGGGCAAAAGCATTATAAATTAAGTTACGTTATTGTGCAAGTTGCTCATACATGGCGCATTGCAAAATGCAACCAATAAGCATAGGCAATAAAACAGATATAAAAATCCAGCACAGAAACGCACAAGACTAAGATCTTATCGTATTACACGTTTTAATAGTTATCAAGTTAGGCTACCGTGAGGTAGCCTAACTTTTTTTTGCCCTATTGCTTCACCAATACGAATAAAAAGGTTAACTTTGCGAAACAATTATAACCCATAACCCAACAACAACTTATGAAAAAGCTATTGGCTGCGGTCATGCTGGCTCTATCGCTGACAGCATCCGCTAACACTAATCAAACCTACACACCCTCTGCCGACAACATCGCGGCACGCAAACACTTCCAGGACTCCAAGTTCGGAATCTTCCTTCACTGGGGACTCTACGCCATGCTCGCCACCGGCGAATGGACTATGACCAACAACGACCTCAACTACAAGGAGTACGCCAAACTGGCTGGAGGCTTCTATCCCTCTCGCTTCAGCGCCAAGGAGTGGGTATCGCAGATAAAGGCATCGGGTGCCAAGTATATCTGCTTCACCACACGTCACCACGAGGGATTCTCTATGTTCAAGTCGAAATATTCCGACTATAACGTTGTAGACGCTTCTCCATTCAAGCGCGACATCGTGAAGGAGCTCGCCGACGAATGCCACCGTCAGGGCATCGACATCCACTTCTACTACTCGCACATCGACTGGCAGCGCGAGGATGCTCCGCTTGGCCGTACAGGTCTCGGCACTGGTCGCCCCGTGGAGAAGCAGAACTGGGACTCGTACTATACATTCATGAACAATCAGCTCACCGAACTCCTTACCAATTACGGCAAGGTAGGAGCTATATGGTTTGACGGATGGTGGGATCAGGACCAGAACCCCTCGTTCGACTGGCGTCTGCCCGAGCAGTATGCTCTCATCCATCGTCTGCAGCCCGCCTGCCTCATCGGCAACAACCACCATCATACACCATTCGAAGGCGAAGACTTCCAGATGTTTGAGCGCGACCTGCCAGGCGAGAACACAGCCGGACTCTCTGGTCAGTCAATCTCACAACTGCCGCTTGAAACATGCGAAACAATGAACGGTATGTGGGGATATAAGATTACCGACCAGAACTATAAGTCGACAAAAACACTCATACATTATCTTGTAAAGGCAGCAGGTCGCAACGCCAACCTCCTCATGAACATCGGCCCGCAACCCGACGGTTGTCTGCCCGCAGTGGCTGTGCAGCGTCTGAAGGAGATGGGCGACTGGATGAAGACCTACGGAGAGACAATATACGGTACACGTGGCGGACGTGTCACTCCACGCGACTGGGGCGTAACAACCGAGAAGGACAACAAGATATTCGTACATATCCTCAACATCAAGGACCGCTCACTCTTCCTCCCAATCACCGACAAGAACGCAAAGCGCGCTGTCGACTACGTTTCGCGCAAGGCGGTGAAGATGCAGAAGTGTCAAGGCGGTGTGCTCATTACACTCGACAGCGTGCCTACTGATGTGGATAAGGTAGTGGAGATACAGCTGTAAAGTTACACACAAAAGCCCCACCCAAAGCCCCACCCCCGACCCCTCCCCCGTAGGGAGGGGAGTGGTATGCTTTGAAAACTTGGGAAGAGGAATAAAAGGGAAAACTCAAAATTCAAAACTCAAAATCGCAGGCGTAGCCGAGAATAATTCAAAACTCAAAATTGCCGTAGGCAACAATTCAAAACTCAAAATTCAAAACTCAAAATTGCCGTAGGCAACAATTCAAAATTCAAAAATCAAAACTCAAAAATCAAAATATGAAATTCAACAGAATTCTTCTTAAGCTCAGTGGCGAGAGCCTTATGGGCAAACAGAGCTTCGGCATCGACCCGGTTCGTCTGGGCGAGTATGCCCAGCAGATTAAGGAAGTACACGAAATGGGTGTACAGATTGGCATCGTTATTGGCGGTGGCAACATATTCCGTGGACTTAGCGGAGCATCAAAGGGCTTCGATCGTGTCAAAGGCGACCAGATGGGAATGTGTGCTACAGTAATCAACTCATTGGCTCTCAGCTCTGCTCTTGGCGCTATCGGCGTTAAGACCAAGGTGCTTACAGCTATCCGCATGGAGCCTATCGGCGAGTTCTACTCTAAGTGGAAAGCCATCGAGGCTATGGAGAACGGCTACGTTTGCATCTTCTCTGCCGGAACAGGTTCGCCTTACTTCACTACCGACACCGGTTCAAGTCTGCGTGGCATCGAGATTGAGGCTGACGTTATGCTCAAGGGCACACGCGTTGACGGCATCTACACCGCCGACCCTGAGAAAGATCCGACCGCAACCAAGTTCAGCGACATCACATACGACGAGATTTACACTCGCGGCTTGAAAGTGATGGACCTCACAGCCACAACAATGTGCAAGGAAAACAACCTCCCCATCTATGTGTTCAACATGGACGTTGTGGGCAATTTGAAGAAGGTTATGGACGGCGAACCGATTGGAACGCTTGTGCATAATTAAGAAAGAAAGCCCTACCCCCGACCCCCACAAAGCCCTACCCCCACAAAGCCCTACCCCCACAAAGCCCTACCCCCAACCCCTCCCCCGTAGGGAGGGGAGTGGTATGCTTTATTAGCTTAGGGGGTAGGGATTAACTAAATATCAAATTTAAGATATTCAATTGATGACCCACTGCCATACCGTCTTTCGCCTTTTTGCTCTTCTTATAGCATTATTTCCCGCTGTCACTCATGCGCAATATACATGGCAAGAGACCGACCGCGAGCCTTCCAAACCCCACCTCACTTCTTCGCTCACCTACCGCATTGAGACGCAGGCTACGCTGTCGAAGGGACAGACACCTCTGTGGCTCAACGCCAACCGCTATGGTCTTAGTTCACTCGACAAAACGAACGGATATGTTCGTGCTGCCGTTATGCGACCGTTGTCTGCCGACTCGGCACGACGATGGGCTATAGGCTATTGCGCCGATGTGGCAGTTCCGCTTCACTATACCAGCAACGTCGTGTTGCAGCAGGCTTATGTCGAGGCACGATGGTTGCACGGTGTGATTACAGCAGGAGCCAAGGAGTGGCCCTTGCAATTGAAAAACCAGACACTCAGTTCGGGTTCGCAGACGCTGGGCATCAATGCACGTCCCGTTCCACAAGTACGTATCGCCCTGCCAGAATACTGGCAGTTGCCCTTCGGAGGCGGTTGGCTGCACCTGAAGGGCCATATAGCCTATGGCATGATGACCGACGACGCTTGGCAGCACGACTTCACAAACCGTCAATCTAAATATGCTGACCACGTACTCTATCACTCCAAGGCCGGATATCTGAAGATTGGCAACGAATACTCCACCTTCCCCCTATCCGTAGAACTCGGACTGGAAATGGCTACACTGTTTGGCGGCACACCATATCGTCCCTCCAACGACGGCACAATGCAACCCATACCTACCAATCACGGACTGAAAAGTTTCTGGCACGCATTCTTTCCTGGCGGTCAGGACGCTACCGATGGAATGTATGCCAATAACGAGGGCAACATAGTGGGCAGTTGGCTGATGCGCGTCAACTACGACAGCGAGCTGTGGCGATTCTCTGTATATGCCGACCACTTCTTCGAAGATCACAGCCAGATGTTCCATATCAACAACAACGGCTACGGCTCGGGCAACGACTGGAACAAGCGCGTACATCGCCGCTACTTCCTCTACGACCTTAAGGACATCATGCTGGGCGGCGAACTGGCACTGAAGTACGGACGATGGTTGCACCACATCGTAGCCGAATACATCTACACAAAATACCAAAGCGGTCCGTACAGCCACGACCACACACAGAACATCAGCGACCAGATAGCCGGTATGGACAACTATTACAACCACAGCATCTATCCAGGTTGGCAACACTGGGGCCAGGTGATGGGCAATCCGCTCTACCGCTCACCCATATACAACACCGACGGACAGCTGTACATCTACAACAACCGCTTCGTAGCGTGGCATCTCGGCATTGACGGTGCTCCCACATCTCACCTCGCCTACCGTGCATTGGCTACCTATCAGGAAGGTTGGGGCACCTACGCTGTTCCGTTCAACCACAAGCACCACAACATAAGTTTCCTTGCCGAGTCGTCCTACCGATTCAATAAGGGCTGGAAAATCACTGCTACCTACGCTATGGACTTCGGTAGCCGTATGATGTTCGGTCACAACGCCGGTGGACAGATAACTGTAAGTAAGACGGGATTGATAAAATAATTATGAAGCAACTGACTATAAAAAGCCTGCTGGCTGCACTTGCCACCACTCTTCTGCTCGCATCATGCAACGTCGAGACAAGCGACAACGGATCTCTTGACGGATTCTGGCACCTTGAGCGAGTAGACACTCTTGCCACGGGAGGCACCACCGACTATTCCTCCGGTTTCGTATTCTGGGGAGTCCAGAAGGATCTTATCTACATCAAGGACAGTTCCAACGGCAGCGTTGGCGCCTACTATCTGCGCTTCAACCAGACCCACGACAGTCTCCACGTCACCAAGATATACCTCGACCACGGTCATGAGGACAATCCCAACCACGAGCAGGGCGGCGACATTCCCGTTGAAGCTATCGACAACAATCTGCGCCAACTTGGCATCAACGCCTTGCCCGAGCACTTCAAGAAGGAAGCGCTCAACGGCAACCGCATGATACTGTCAACAGAAAAGCTACGTCTGAAATTCAAGAAATTCTAAGAACACGAAGTCACTTCGTGAATGTTGAGTTTTGAATGTTGAATGTTGAGTTGTTGGCGGCTAACGCCTGCCATGAAGAATTATGGAATTTTGAATTTATTGTTTGGCATTGTCACGAATTATCGTGAATTGTCCATAAATTTATCCACGAATTATTTCTTGTTTGTCACGAATTATCATGAATTGTCCGTGAATTTACCCATGAATTCAACATTCAACACTTAACATTAATAATGGTAATTCGTGAATAATTCATGGTAATTCGTGACTAAGATCCTCATCGCAGCCTTAAAACTTCTTTCCTATAGCGAGATTGACAAACGTCTTGAACAGTATCGTGATGTCAAACCACCACGAGCGGTGCTTCAAGTAATACAAGTCAAGCTCCAGACGCTTCAGCATTTTCTCCATCGTGTCCGTATAGCCGTTATAAAGCGTAGCGTACGACGTTACGCCAGGGCGAATCTGATAGAGATATTCATAACGGGCATCATACAGCATAATCTGGTCGATATAGAATTTACGCTCGGGTCGCGGACCAATAAACGACATATCACCTCGCACGACATTCCACAACTGAGGCAACTCGTCCAAGTGATGCACACGCAAGAACTTTCCCACCTTCGTCATACGAGTGTCGCGTTCATGCTGATATAAAGCCGGACCATTCTTCTCGGCATCCACACGCATACTCCTGAACTTATATAGATAAAAAGGTCTGCCGAAACGCCCTATGCGCTCCTGCTTGAATATAGCCGGGCCTCCATCCTCGTGCTTCACAGCAAAATAACAAACTATGAAAAGAGGCGAGAAAACCACCAATGCCACAAAGGCTACAAGAAAGTCAAATACACGCTTAACATTTCTCTCCATCTCATTCATTCCGTCATATATAAAAGTATCCTCCATATTTTTTCTACGATATAATAATTAAGTTGCAAACTTATATATACATTAACGGCCTTTTACGAAAATATTGTAAAAAGACGAGACAAAAACTTTGTATACACAATTACACGAACAACTTTTCATTATTTATTATTGCCAATACAAAACAAAGTAGTAAATTTGCATAAAACGCAAAGCTTATGGAATACGACATTAAAGACAAAATAGAATGGACTGTGATATTTCTCACAGAATTTGGCAAACGGCATGGTCTTACACTAAAACAAGCCTTCAACTATCTGCTGCGTTACAAAGGCATTAACTTTGTAGAGCAGCATTACGACTATCTACATACACAATCATTCATATCAGCAGTAGACGATCTGACACAATACTGCCATAAATTGGGAGGAGGCATTGCATGAGACTGTATCACGGCACCAATAAAACGTTTGATGAAATTGATTTGCACAAATCAAAACCTAATAAAGATTTCGGACAAGGGTTCTATCTGTCACCCAACTTCGAACAGGCTCTTAACATGGCCAAAATAAAGACAGAACAACAACAAGAAGGAACACCTATTGTAATGGAGTTTGAAGCAGACGAAGCAGAAATCAAGAAAATGCACACGCTCCATTTTGACGATTACAGCAAACAATGGGCAGAATTCATTCTTGCCAACCGTAACAACCCCACCCCTCAGTCAATACACGACTACGACATCGTAATAGGTCCGATTGCCAACGACCGCGTAGGTGTACAATTGTGGAAATACGAAAATCAATTGATAGACCTTCCGACACTCGTCTGCAAGTTAAAATATATGAAAGGTTTGACAATACAGTACTTTTTCGGAACAGAAAAAGCCCTTTCAATATTAAAGAGAATAAAATGATGAAAAACGATAAAGAAATAATGAAAGACGATATGGTAACAAAGCTTGCCATACTGCTCTTTGAAAGCGGCAAGGCTTCGACAATGACCGAAGCACTTGACATCGTCATCAACTCAGAGACCTATTTACGGTTGATTGACGACAAAACAGCGTTATATTATCAGAGTCCACGTTATGTCTACGATTTCTTGCTCAACGAACTAATAACGGGGAAGTCAAAATAAATTGAATACGTATTCAAAGGCGAAGTAATACGTATTCGTTGGCGAAGTAATATATATTATATAGGCAAGTATATTGAATATACTTTGCGAGGTATATTGAATAAACTTTTTCTGCTTAATCAAAAGGACTCCTTTTAGATTGCAAAAGGATTCGTTTTAGGCTGCAAAAGGACTACATTTTGACAAACTATTTTCTCCTATGTGTCGGAACAACATTTTTTCAGGTTAACATTGCCGATTCAAAACAAAGTTGTACTTTTGCAGCAAAGCATAACAAATAAGAAAAGAAATGTCAAAGAAAGAAACGTTAGAAGCCATAAAAGAGGCAAAGGAGCATATTGCTTCTATAAAAAACGGAGCGCAAATAACAGAAACAGTAGACCTTAGCAATGTTGACGCAATGCTAAAATCTTGCGGAGCGTGAAAAACCGTCATGTCCCGAAAAACTCCATTCTCCAAAATAAAATTCGTTGTTCATTCTTGTATTTATGAACAACGAGTTTTATTTTGTAAATCTACAATGACAAACAAAAAGCCAAAGCTCTCAATTGGATTTAAATATTACTCTTTAGAAAAGCCTTAATAGCATAATTAACGAAATGGTAGGCAGAACGCAGCAAACTCAAATGTTCAATGTCACGGTATATTTTCCATTGCCATGGCAACACTTGCAGTTTATTGGCAGAAATAGAATTGCTAACTATTCTGTAGGCTGCGGTGGTAGTGTTGGTATTCTTGGCAATAAAACCTTTCTTAAGTATTGATAACCACAACACATAGTCTTCGTGATGGATATCAAGGAACTCTAATTTGCCAACCTTCTTCTGGTCGTAGACACCTGTGAGATTGCCTATAACATTGCCCGACAACAACATATTGTATGTAGCCGTAACCGGTGCTTTAACTATTCTGCAGGAACGATGTCCATCTTCATCCATTTTCTCGTAGTTGCTATATACTATAGCTACATTATCATCATCAAATAGAGGTATCTGTTGTTCCAATTTTTCTGGAAACCACATATCATCACTGTCAAGAAATGCAATATATCTACCTTTAGCATAGTTCACGCCCATGTTGCGCGGAGAAGAAGGGCGCCCTGTATGGTTGTCATTGAACAGAAGATGTATTCTATTATCTCGTTTTATGTATTCACGCACAATATCACAAGAATTATCTTTTGATGCATCGTCAATAACAAGCAGTTCCCAATTATCATAGGTTTGCTTGATGACAGATGTTATCGCTTCGCCAACATATTTGGCGGAGTTGTGCATTGGCATAATGATGGATACTAATTCTTTGTGCATATAATACGACTATTTCATTCCTTAATTCCAGCTTTTTATATACAGCACACATATGGTGGCTTAACAAATGACATCATATTCAACAGCAGAAGTTGTGCTTGGTTAAATATAAATGCCCAACCTTATCATTGTTCTCTATTTTTCACAAATATACGAATTTTATTAACCCACACAAAATTTCATTCATAGTCTTTGCCATTTTTCTGGGATTTCAAACTTTGACCCTTTAATATTATTCCACTTCTTGGGACTGATAACAATCTTGTCTTTATTACGATTTAGCCACGCTCCCCACCATGAAAATGAAGAATTTGCTATAATATTGTGTCGACAATGGCTCATTAGATATATATCCATATAACTATTTGTCCCTGTATTCCAGTCTACATATCTGATAGCTTTATTGCCAATGATCTTCGGTAAGTTTTCCTTACACCATACAATATCGTTGCTAAAGACGCAATATACATCTACATTTATATAAGACTGTATTTTTTTTATAGCATTGTTATAGTAAGTCTCATCACAAATACCGCCAAATAAAGGGTGTTTATTATAATCACCTCTTCTTACGTGCAGCGATACGCTATTGCATGATGATAACTCTTTGGCAAACAAAGCATTTCTCACATCTATAACTTTTGGCGTGAAAATCTCATATAGTTGTTCTTTTACTTCTATAAAGTATTTCTCGTTCTGCCAATATCCGTCATAATAGCAGTCACTTGTGACATTCAATACAGAAGCGTCATATTCTTCATTATCTTTTTCGGTATGCATTGTATGCCTTTTGGGCAACAAACGTTTGCCTATCTGCCACATACGATAATGACAATATGGGTAAGCCAAACGCAGCAAATCATACCAATTTGCATGCTCAGGTTTAACATTGAATACGCGCTCCAACTCATATCCATTATGCAATGGATAGCCACGGAAACATGATGTGTCAATCTTTACAGTTTCTCCATTACACTTATGTTTCAATGAGATATAAAGAGCATATTGGAACATTTGATTACCAAGACCTCCCAATATTTTCACTATTTTCATAAATCTAAGATTTTGTAGACTTAATTATTCTCCAAGATTCTCTTGTATGTTTTACTATATCATTTCCCCATATTGCCCATATAGAACTCAGAATGAAGCCCAACATACCATACATTATCACAACTATTGCTCTGCTCGAATTTGCCTTATTCGGATATACAGCTGGCTCAAGTACAACAAATACGGGTTTCTTGTCCTGCAATTCCATTTCTGCAGATATTCTTTGCTTCTCAATTGTAGAATAAGCATTTTCTGCTAATATTGCATCCTGTTCTAAACGGTCTATATTCCCTTTTACACTTTGCAATTGAACAAAGAAGTTTTCGTCAGCAGCTGCAGCATAGCGTTTTTGTAGATGTAAAAGATGTATTCGTGCTTCTTTTGACATTTTTGTATAATACGCCAATTTTTCTTTAGCTTTAATCGTTTTATAGTCTGTCACCATCTGCTGAAGACGTACACTAATTGTGTCAGCCATCTGTTGGGCTATAAATGGATCGTCTATTGTAAACGATATTGTAGTTATACCCGTTTTTTTGTTAATTACAATGTCTGTACTCTTGTCAAGCAACTTTATCAGACCTTCTTGCTTTTTAGTGAAATGAGTAAAATTAATGACCTTACTGTTCTCCAATGAATCCATTTTAGTAAAATGAATCATTTTAGCAACAGATTCAATTAATCTTTCCGACAATGACATTTTAGAAGGGTCTGTGTAATAATCATACAAAGTTACAGGTTTTTGTTTTGTATCATTACCAAACATATTACCTTTCCTTTTGGGCGATGGAATCACCTTCACTTTTAGAAGCGATGCTAAAAAAGGTTTACTTGAAGCCATTTCTGGGAATATGGCAACATTATAGGCACCTTCTTCAGAACCTACAGCAGTACTTATATCCATAAAACTGGACAAACTGTTCATTAACGAACTTTTCATATCTTGCTCCTGCTCTGGCACAACTACTTCACTTGCAGTATATTTTCTATCTGAAGTCAATGCTACTATGATACCAAGAATGCCGAAAGCTATTGAAAAAGTACATACAAACAGTTTCTTATGATATAACTTGGCTAACAAAGGCAGAATATCTATATTCAACTTCTGTGAATTAGCCTTCTCTTTCTCATATAATTCTTGATCTTTCATCTTTTAGATTTTATATATTTTAATGTCGTTAATAACTCATTTTTAAACAATGGATATATAATACAGAGTGTTACTATATATAACATCAATGCATAGCCTATACCCCAATAGTAATATACAGCAACAAATAAACAATTGAATGTGGTTTCAAATTTTGCTACCCTACCAGTTGAAACACTGAATTCGTTAGACAAATACCACCTCATCATCCAGACTTTAACAAACTCAGCAAACAACAGTCCCAATGCCATTATATATATATTATGCTGTGCAATAGCTATTAAATACAAACATAACGCACAAACAACAGACAAGGCATTCATTGTCAAGAGTTGCTTTATAGCTCCAATTTTCTTAAAATAAGTATTGTACAACATACACACTTTTATCTCATAGCAAATAAACGGAGCCGTAAATCCAAGATATAGGAGCGAGTCCATGTATTTTGGAAGCCAATATCTTACGAAACAATACATCACGAAGAAAAACAAATATGACATTATTGGCAGCAATGTAAGCAAGAAGTCAAGTCTTTCGAACAATAGCTTTTGTTTTTCCTCTTTCATTCGCTTCAAAACTGGAAACAAAACATATCCAATCTGTGAAATGAATACAAGAAAAAATGATGCTATTGTAATGGAGAAAGAGAACTTAGAGAAAGTTTCTATATCCCAATAATGTTCAACTGCAAATCTACATGCCCCAACAAGAAGTATCGACATTATATTGGACATCATTAAAACTATACCAATTCCACATATAGCCAATGTAGTCATAAATACGCTTTTAGAAAACACATCGCACATAAATTCGTATGGTTTTGTTTTAAACCATACTATGAAAAACACTACAGCATGCGCCAAAACATAGCTGGCGATAACAGTATATGCATCTGCACCCCCAAAAACAATTAACGCCACAATAGCTAATGACATCAACACCTTGTCTACAATTACCGTTTTAGAAACAAATTGCATTTGGTCTGTAGACATCATTGCCATTGTCATGATTTTATAGCAATTCTCAATAGACAAATAAACAGCAAGCCAGAGATATATAGCACAATATATGGAAGCATTTGACAACAAAAACAAGGTTACTATTGTCAAAATAAGAGAAAGACTGAACTGGAAAATAAAACACAGCATTATTTTAGGCATCCATTCTCTTCGATTAATACAATTCCAGTATTGACCTCCAAGTTGCAAATATATGCCATCACCAAAACCAAAATGCAATACACCTACATAACTTGCCACTAACAAGAAATACTGCCAATATCCAAAGTCTGCTATTGGAATGTATTTAGGAAGAACAAAAGACACAATAACACTGGTCAGCAAGGATACAGCCTGTGCCCCTACTGCCCAATAAGAGTCTTTAATAAAGTTAGATTGTGTACTCATTCTTATTATTCTAAACACTCACATTTTATCAACCTCTCCATCCAACTATAAAAAGAATACTTGTGTTTAAGATTCTCATTATATGGAACCTCTGGCTTTAATATAAACGATTTTAATCCTTTTAAATTGTATTTGTCTAATATATAAATATTCTCATTCGAGGAAAAATCTTCATCTTTAGCAAGATATTTATTGGTAGATATTACTTTCTTACCAAATAATATAGCTTCCATTATTCTGAGCGTCAAACCATACTGTCCTTCTTGTACGACATCAAGTATAATCTTTGAATTACATATCAACTTACATAAATCCAAATATGATACCTCACGCGAATAGCCAGTATAGAACAACGACTTAAAATTGTCTACAATACGGAAATCACATTTTAGACCTTCGTTTGTTAGTATATTCTCCAATTCATTTACATATATTTTACGACCTTTGTCTGTACCAACAAACAACACATCCGTTTGTTTAGACTCTCTGTTTTCTTTTTCTGTAAGTTTCAATAAATGAGGATTATAGAATGTTCCCCCATACCGAAATCCATATTTCTCAGAGTCCACCTTTGCAAATGTCCATATCTCCCAACGATTGGATAATTTAGTATAATCGTCAGAGAAAAAAGCAGGATTCAAGAGATATAATATCAGTCGCGTGTCTTCTGAAACAGTACGTTCAATCTTATGCGCATATTCGGAATAATGCGCATAAGTATCAAAGAGTACAACCGTCTTATATCCAATACAATCAAGTTCCCACATAGAACGCTCCTTTGTATTGGATATATATCTAGAGAATACTGGCAACTTACGCAGAAAGCGTATTATTTTTGGCAGTCTTCTTCTAACTATTATATTCTGTAAACCTAAGTATTGTAAATACTGGTTTATTGGAAAATCAATAAAAATACTTTTTCTCATTCTGATACTTCCATTGAATTATTATATATTTCTCTTCTTCGAGAAATAACCTCATTGCTCGGTGTCTCAAAAATACTATAATAAGGATAATATCTTTCATAGAAATAATACCTATCAGAAGATGGCTTTGAAACAACTTGAGATGTTACATCTAAAAAATAAGTCCTCGTAAAAGTGATACACATGAAAACACAATAAATTGAAGTTACAATTTTATTGCGCATTATATACAAAAACTCTACCCATGATATATAATAAAATAAAGTGAAACAATTACTAACACGACTTGAGAATATAGGCATGACAAGTCCCATAATGTGTAAAACAAAAAACATCTTCAGACCCGTATAAACTTTATAACTAACCTTTCCACGCACGACGACTATAATGTAATAAACTAGGAATACATCTATTACACCACGAATAATTCCTAAGACAGAACCTATTTCCATAGTAGAATATGCCTCTTTAAAAGAATCAATACGACCTTCTGGTAAAAAGAATAATAGTTTAGACAATATTATAGGATTTGTAAATACTAGCATAATTACACTTATCATCAACGCATATTTAGGAGTAAATTCTTTGTTAATGATAGGATAAAAAAATGGCATAATAAAATAAAATAATGCTGCATCATGAAACAAAAAAGCTAAAAATGAAATTGCATAATATGAAATCCATTTACGTTTTATATAAAAATCAAAAGCGAAATAAAACAAACAGATAGAAATAGAATCTCTCATTATCTCGCAATTAAAGTACAAAAACTGAAAAAGCAGATAGAGAATTGCAACTTCATATTTTTTTTCGGTTTCCTTTTTTATTATATAAAAAGCGATAGGATTTATAATACATGCCAATATAATCTGAACTACAAAAAATTCAGGATAAATAGTTTTTGCTGCACAATTAAATAAAATCCATAAAGGTTGATAGCGAAATATTGCAAAATGAAAAATTGACAATTCATCTAAAGTTGGATATGTATCGAAATCCATCATGTATGTTTGCGTATCTCCACCGACAACAAGACGCAGTCCGGCAACAAGAATCAAGAGGATACACTCTCCCCAATACCAATAAGTTTTTTCAAAGAACGGTAACTTATCTTTGAAAAAAACTGGAAAGGAAAATACTATTAATAGAAATAAATATATCATTTGTAATACTTACGTTTGTCTTTATCGGAATAATACCATTGCAATGGTACATAATACAAAGGCTTTAATAAAAAGTTTTTGACAACTCTTTTAAAAGCACGTACAACCTTAATTTTATAAGTTTCGAGTTCTCCACAACGTAGCCTCGTTGCCCTTATAGCCTGCTTGCAGAAAACATCAAGGTCTTCAATATGCTCCCATGTTGTATATATCTTTTTGTTTTGGATATATTTGCATATCAGAGCTGAATACACAGCTTGATCATGCCTGTTCTCTACAAAACACTTATGCTCATTACTTCGTTCCTTTTCTGTTACATCACCAACTAATTCTTGATGACAGACCATTAGATGTCGCCATTCAGAAACAAACATTCTTGTAAAAGGAGTAATTTTCAATATTATGACAGTAGCAAGATACTGATATTGCTTTTCCCAACTCTCTCCATTAGTACACCTAAACATTTCAAGAATGTTTTTGCGTGTCCATCTGTCTGTTCGTTGGAATAAACGCTGAGCATATATATCATATTTTTCAAGTTTCTTCCATATACGGCTCCATTCTTTACTTTGCTGTAATGTACAGCCTGCATCACAATACACAAGAATATCGCCATCTTGCATTTGCTGCATAGCTGTATATATTATGTCAGGCTTCCATGTCCAATAACCTCCACCACGCTCTTGCTTAAACATTTTAGTCTTTGCAAGTTCTTCTGTTACATCAAATTCAGAATATCCACATACATTATCAAAAACGCCAATTTCTTTTGCTTTATAGACAAACATATCTCTTGCGTTCTTGAACTTTTCATTTCCATATGTTATAAGATATTTGCTCATATTCTCTTTCCCTTGCGCCAGTCATTACCTTTGCAATGCCCCAAGGCGTTCTTTGGCTTGTTTACATACTTTTATGTTGCATGCTCAATTATAAATCTTTTAAGAGGCTCCAGATATTCAGCATCCAAATTCCAACATTCAGCATTCGAGAAATTCCAATCTCCACTTTTTATCTTCTCGTTTTCTTTTCTACTATGCTTGAACGTTGTAATATATGAATAAATCTTGGCTTTCTTATTTGGAGTTTCATATAGTTCTTCATTGGGGTCATGACCTCTTAGACACATCTCATAACCTTCAAAGCATTCCAACACACCTTGATGCTTCTTGTTTATAATATTAAGAAGCAAATCCTCAAAAGCCCCCTCGTCTTTATTGTTGGGGAACAGAAACAAGTCGAAGTTCACGCCAAGCTTTGTCTGCAAAGAATTCAATTCACATGATCGTGCAGCATATCCTCCTCCAGTAGATTGTTCATCGCAATCGAAAATGACAAGATTAATATCTCCTGCTTCCGTATTTTGTTTCATCGCATTGTCGAACATCCACAATTTGTCTTTGCCACCGACATCTGTTATATCATAATCAATGGCACTTATATCAGGTAATATATATTTAAGGTATTGCTCAACAAAATGATATTCATTTGTATACAATCCTTGCTTCTTCTTTGCTGACGATATTGAAGTTTCAATAAATACATGCAGTTTCCTCATCTTATTTCCTCCTCCCTATCAAGCAAATAGTTGAATTTTTCGAATTGATAATCATAAGATTTCAACTCATCCTGCATATTCTTACGTAACGTGAATATCTTGACATTACTCTGACATTCCGGCATTTCGTCTTCAAGCAAACTGTTTAATGCATTTAGGGAGTCTACACTATGAGTAGAAAGGAATACCTGTATATCATATTCTTGCGACATCTTTAATATTGATTTCCACAAGGATTTCATAGACTTATAATAAAGTCCATTGTCCACTTCATCAATTATAAGAATTCCATTCTTTGCATTATACAACGCTGTCACTATAGTAAACAACTTACGTGTACCATCACCCATAAGATTTATCGGTATAAGCTTGTCAAGGCCAGTGTCAACCATAACATTGTGACCTATTACCGTTACGTCTTTTATTCTCGGCTCTATAGAATTCAACACTTCTACTACCTTGGCTTTTTCCTTGTCTGTTACAATTTGATTGAAATGGCTAATGTAGTCATTGAAGTTATAACGTGGTGCCATGTAGAATGCAGAAGGACACTTCGCATTTTCTTCTGCAGGAACAAAAGACAATTTAGAATCTTTTGCGTTATACACCAATGCTGTACGATACTCTTTTGCGCCATATGTATATTTCTGATTGAGAGTGTATCTTTTCAACGTTTCAATTATACCATTCTGCATATCAGAAACGGGAATCTCATCAATCGTAGATTCCGAATACGTCATATCCAAACGCATATATGTATTGTCAGCAAGGCATGCTTCTATATTTATGACATTGGCAACATCACAATTATGGAAGAACAAGGCAAAGTCGTTTTTGTCTACTGTAGAATAGTTTCTGTTCACGTTTACCGCCAAAGGCAACGCAGGACTGTTTGCACCCAAAAGCATGAGCACAGACTCCAATACAGAAGATTTACCACAGTTGTTGTTACCGAGGAACACATTCACCCTCGCCATGCCATTCACTTCGGCATAGCGGATTCCGCGGTAATTTCTTATTGTTATGTCCTTTATATTATTCATTCTATTCTATTTTTATTGCTTGCCACCTGCCCTTACTCAATAATCCACTGCTCTACTCCACGTGTCTGGCTTGAGAAGTTGACACCTATTTTAAATATACGGCGCTTGTCCATTGCGAAGGGAGCAGCATAGTCGGAGTCATTGATTTGGCGAAGAGCCTCTTCTGCCGTACGGTCGAGTTTGCACTCTATAATATAAATATAGTCGGGAGTCTGAATGACGGCATCGATGCGACCGTCGCTTGTGGGACGCTCCACCTGAGTGTAGAATCCCATTATCTTAAAAATCAGATACATCACATTATGGAAATACAGTTCGGCATTGCCTATAACCTTATAGTCGGTATCAGCAAGCATTGTGGAGAGACGCTTCATAAAACGCTCCGGATTTCCAGACTCTACATCCTTCACAAACTCCTCTATGAAATAGGGAGACTTGGAACCTGCAGTAGAATAGAACGGCAAAAGGAAATTGAGGAAGCCTTCTTCTACTTCCTTGTTAGGAAAGCCAAGTCGGTATTTCTTGAAACGCTCATCGTAACCTTTTATAGTAAGGTAACCGCTCTGATATATCACAGGAATCGGATTGGTAGACATCGAATCAACGCTGTTTATAACGTCGGCAGATATCTGCTCCTTTGTGAGGTTCTCCAACTCGTAATGATGAAGCTTTAAGAGTTCTACAAGGAATGTTGGAGTACCAGTTTCAAACCAATAATCTTTGAATCTTAACTTTGAGAAAGTATTCAATACACTAAACGGATTGTATATTCCAACAGAGTGTTCTTCAAAATGATACCCATCATAATTAATCCTCAGTTCTTCAAGAGTCTCCTCTTCCGTCTTACCGGTAGCATCGCTCAGTTCTTCTATTCCCTC
>OIYO01000734.1_pt1 | contig 23974 bp, 19 predicted proteins | sample 1588191 | NCBI WGS metagenome assembly OIYO01 (sample SAMN03283275) | human gut metagenome | biome: human-associated habitat; material: feces | host: Homo sapiens | place: Peru | collected 2012 | reverse complement strand
GAAATCATCTCGCAATGAAAGCCCTAAATCATTTCAAAATGAGCCCGATAATTAAACTGTAAAAATCTAATATTAACCTAAAAAATGCTTATCATTTCGAAATGACAGGCATTTTTTAATATCATAATGACACTCATTTTAAATTTAATTCCAATAATGACGTAATGACACCATATTTTTTAAAAAGCTATAACAAGGCGGGGACTGAGGATTACTCCCAAGTCTCCGCCTTGCCCGCATTATTATATCTGAATTGTTTTTTGAGATATTCTACGCGTTCTTTGCTTGCACCGCCAGCGTTTTGTGATAACATTTCGGGGTATTGCTTTCCGTATTCTTTCAAAAGAGCGGTTATAGCCTTAATATTACAAGATGCCACTTCTGAAATTTGCGTAAGTGTAAGGTTTTCTTTTACATATAGTCTGAAAAATTCATCGGCAGGCAATAAACGGCTGAAATCTGTTTGTCTCGCAGAATATACTTTGTTTTTCCTGCGGCATTCGTTAATTGCTGAAACCGGCAGCTTTAATATTTCTGCAATTTCTGTGCTGCTTAAATGCTTTTCTATATATAGGTATTTTACTATGTCGACATCGGCTTTTGCGTTATCCGAAGTGCTGCCGCATTTGCCTGCAAGTCTTTTCACAACGGCGACCGGGAGATGAAAAAGCTCGACAATTTCATCGGTTGTATAATTCTGACTTACCTTTTTAAACCATTTTTCCGTGCCTAATTCGTATTCCGCATAACCGCTTGGTATAATTTTATAAATTTCCGCAATTTGGGTTAATGTGTGGTCGTGGAGTAGTTCAAATAGTACGGTGGGTTCTATTTTTTCAAGGAGAAGGCTATTTATGTTGCGATATAACGGTAGGATGCTGCGGAATGCCTTGTTTGAAAATTCGGGATGAAGCTCCGCGTAATCGGAAAACAATTTAAAAATACTCCAGGGCTGAACATGCACCATTTGAGCAATCTGTGCATTAGAAAAACCGTACTTAATATGAATTTCAGCAATGAAATCAACCTCGGCGGGCTTATGAAATTCCGTTCTGTTTCGGCGACCTATGCCGTACTTCTTTTTAAGACCTTTAACTGCTTCTACCGAACAACTGTATTTATTTGCAATTTCACGGTCGGTCATATCCTGTTCGACAAAGCAGGCAAACAGAACCTCCGGCGTTAAAACATCTTTTAGCGTTGGCTTATAAAGACCGTAAATATTCATCAGCCGTTTTATAGGGGTGACAGAAACCTTATATTTAACGCTTATTTGCAATACCGAAGAGTTTTCGAGTTCGTGAGCCAAGAGTTGTTTGTTAATTGCTTTTTCAAGCGGAAAAGACCTGAAATCTTTTGAATAACAGTTAATATAAAATTCAAGTAATTCTTTTTCGTTTACGGATGTCATTTCTGCAATTTTGGTAACATTATAACCGCTATCTACATATTCCTTTAACTGATTTTTTGAAATCATACTTTTTTAAGGCTTCTTTCTGTAAATTGTTATTTAATTATACACTATCACAAAAGTGAAATCAATAGGCTGAGGTTCATTATTTGATTGGGTATTTGCCATTAAAAACAAGCATCTGACAAAACTTTGGAAACAAAAAAAGGCATATGTTATGATTATGCGAATTTATTCGCAGCCTTTTGCCGTACACAAAATATAACCTGTTATGTTATTGATGGTTATAAACGGACTGACCCTAATGCCAAGCATAGATCAATCGTCCGATCTTGTTGCGGTGGCGGCCTGGGGTTTAAAAGAAGGACAAAGCGGATCCGATATGCGGAAAATGACAGCGGACTTAAAGGGAAGATTTGTTGTTTGCTATGTATTGGCACGAAAAAAGATTAAAGACGGAAAGGTTTATATCAATTACGACTTAAAATATATTATAAAAGCTCCGATAGGGAATAACGCTTAATTAAAGAGCACCGGACAGATATTGATGTGACCCCAAAAAGTTAGACTTTGAAACGGGGGTGCAGACATATTCTTGGACTGTTTAAACAGCTAATCCAAGACTATGTCTGTACTCTACCGGGCTCATATATCCCAGAGATTGTTTAATACGTTTGGTGTTATACCAGATGATATCCTCATAAAAAAATTTACAACTGAATATCTGAACGAAACTCAAGGTAGCCGCCGAAAGAGATTGCGGCTGCGCTTTTCTACCGCAGCGTTTGCCTACGGATCGGAAAAAGCAGACATTCAAGGTTTCTGATTTTTTAGAGACGTTCAATTTTTTTGAAAAGGGTTAATTTACAGTGCTTTTCGCAGCCTACCAATTGAGTGGCAAATTAAAAAACTGAACGACCGTCCGAATGTGATATGCCCGTTTGATTTTTTGCTGTATGCTTTATTGACATCAGTCCAGAACACCGTCTCAGAAGAGTCTCAAACTTCACCCGAAAATGAGTTCTATTTGCTCAAGGCCCTCTATTTCCTTTCGACAAAATTATTTGCAATGGATTTTTCTGCATTACTCATTTATGTTGAAAAATTCCATTTAATTCTGCCATTTTTTCTTTGGAAGGAATGTTGAATGATGTCATATCCATTCCAAGCGCATTGTATTTATGTTCTCCCATTTTATGATATGCTAAAAGTTCGACATTAGGCTTATACGGTGTAAGAAAATCTTTGATGCTTTTCATTTCTTCTGTCGAATCATTAACCGTTGGAACAACGGGTATTCTTATCAAAATGTTCGCCCCAGTCTCAAAGAGTTTCTTTAGATTGTTTAAAATTAATCTGTTTTCTACACCGACAAATTCTTTGTGTACATCATTGTTAAAAGCTTTGACGTCGTATAAAAACAGATCTGTATATGGGAGTATTTTCGCAAAACTCTCCCACGGAATAAATCCTGCGGTATCAACAGCGGTATGTATGTTGTTTTCTTTGCATTTTTTCAGTATTTCGAACAGAAAATCAATTTGAAGCATACATTCACCGCCTGAAAAGGTGACGCCGCCGTTTGACGTTTCGTAAAACAATTTATCCTTTTGTATAATATTAAAAATTTCTTCGACAGTATATTCCTTTCCGCAAATTTGTTTTGCATCATTAAAACAGACAAATTCAGTATTTTTTACGGTTAGGCCGCTGCATCTGCCGCAGCCGGTGCATTTGTCTTTATAAAACATTATCTGCGGTTTTGATGACTGGCTTTCGGGATTATGACACCATTTGCATTTTAAGTTGCAACCTTTAAAAAACACTGTAGTTCGTATTCCGGGACCGTCAACAAATGAATTTCTTTGAATATCAAAAATTATTGCTGTGTTCATAATCAAAACATCCTATCTTGCATGCGTCGTTCTTTGTATTATTTCATCTTGCAAACCTTCGTTTAAAAACACGAAATAATCGGAAAAACCTGAAACTCTTACACGCAAATTCTTGTATTTATCGGGTGTTTTTTTCGCGTTAATTAAATCCTCCTTCGAAACATATGTGAGTTGGAAATGAGTTCCGCCCATTTTGAAATATGCTTCAAACAGGTAAACAAGCTTTTCGAAATTTTCATCTTTTTTCACCAATTGTTCATCAAGCAAAACATTTGTAACACTCGGGCCTGTCAATATCGAATATGGATCGCATTTTGCCACTGATGATAGAAGTGCCGTAAGTCCGTTTCTGTCTTTACCCTCAGACTGACCTATACCGAAATTTATCATATCCCCGTCAAATCTTCCGTCCGGAGTAGCTTTTGTATTATTACCGAAAAATTTATTATGTTCGTTATATCCGATAAGATTGCCGAACACCCACGGTTTTTTTAAATAATTATCGCCGGTATTCCAATTATCAAGACTTTTAAAGAATCTGTTGGCAATACTATTTGAACAATCATCGTCATTGCCGAAAAACATTCCTTTTTTTAGGATGTATTCTCTTAAATCCTCATAGCCGTTCCAATTGTTTTGCAGAGCGTCAATCAATTTTTCCATTGTTATTTTCTTTTCATCAAAAACCAACTGCTTTGTCACGGAGAGTGAATCTATTACGTTTGATATACCTATAAGCACTCCGACAGCAATATATGTATCGGTTCCTCCTTGTGTAACACTTTTTGCATTTTCTATGCAGCCGTCAATAAATATATTGCTCACCAAATTACAGTCACGACTGCGTATGGTTTGTAATCCCCGGCCGATTTTGTCGGCTTCCCATAAATCATTGAACATTTCTTCTTGGAATATATCATAAAACTCATCAAATGTTTTTGTTTTAACAATATCCTCTCTCCGATTAAAGAAAGTATTTTGTACGCATCTGACAATATTCATCTGATCAAAACCGAAAACAATTCCTCCGGGAAGTGCAATTTCATTGCAGCCGATCATTGAGTAAGTTATCGCTTTTTTATATGAAAAACCTGTGTATTTCATCAAGCCGTTTATGCGTGGTTCATCATTAACAAATGCAATACGCTTGTTGGGATCCTTTCTCTCGCAATCCATCATATAATGCAACACCTCATGCGAAGTTTTCCGTGTCCATCGCAGAGAAATCTGCGGTATCCATGTAGGCAACTCCATAAGAGAATCAACAATCAACTTAGATAATTCATTGAAACCGTCCTCGCCGTTTTCAAGATATCCACCCACACAAAAATGACTTTCACCTCCGCGATAAAATCTATCACTGGATATATGTATTCTTGCTTGCAGCATTAAGAATAATTCCTGCAAATATTCAGACGCTTCCTCTTTGGTCAAATTCCCGCTTTCTATGTCCTTTTTGTAAAAAGGATATAAATATCTGTCAATTAATCCAATACTGTCGGGAATGAATCCATAGCAAACATATAGTGACAGTACAGCCTCATAAAAATTATTTGCCGGATTTTCGGGGACATGTTCAAGTGCTTGTGATAATCTTTTCAGGTTTTTTTTATATTCTGTGTTATTTGTGCTCTCAGAAACGATCAATGCCTTTTTCGAGCATTTTTTAGCCCAGTCAATAATTGCATCACAAATGTCGGATTGAGTTTCCAAAAATTGAAGAGCGTTTTCATCTTCTTTATGTTTTTGGATTGATTTATTGATTTCGTCCTTAACACCGGTTATACCGCCGGCAATAATTTTACCGAAATTTCCTACCGAATGCTGCCACTCAAACGTAAGCAGATTATCAACGGGACGGTTATAGAAGTACTCACAAGCTATGCTGTTATTTTTATGCCCCGTTCGCCCGAAAATATCACCCTCCACACTGCCGTCAAATTTAATTAGTCCCGTAAAGCGTGACTCGGGAACAATTAACGGCTCTTGATTTCTTATATACTCACATACTCTTTTACCTGACATTTTTATCGGCGGCAAAAATAAGTCACATCGGTCATATTCTGTTTTTACCGGGTAAACATACATTTCACCCGACACTGTTTTGTTAGCCAAGCTTTCTATTCTCTCATTCATTTCGTTTGTCCCTCCGCGTCACCTGATTGAATATCCACCGTCTAAAATAACGGTTTCCCCACAGATCATCTTTGCATTGTCGCTCAAAAGGTACATTGCAAGATCGGCAATTTCATCTATTGTTGCAAAGCGTCCGAAGGGTATTCTGTCATGCTTCATAGAATCCCCTTCATGCCAGTTGTTCATTTCTGTCGCCACAGGTCCCGGTGCAATTCCGTTTATGGTTATCCCATCGGCGGCAAACATCCTGCCCCAGCCGCGTGTCAAGGCGGTTGCAAGAATTTTTGAGCCTCCGTATGCACCGTAAACCGGCTCTTCTCCCGCTACCGATGTGATATTTAGTATATTGCCTGTTGTTTTGTTTTTTAGCATATGATTGACTGCTGCCTGCATTGTGAAAAACACCGCACTCGCATTAACATTTATAACACTCTGCCATTCTTTTTCCGTTGTGCTTAAAAGGCTGTTTTTATCCCATTCATTTCTTTGAGCAAAAATCCCGGCATTATTTACCACTATATCAAGTCCGCCAAGTATTGCTGCAGCTTCATTTATTTTTTCTTCTGCTTTATCAAATTCCGCCGCATCCCAAACCATAGGAAATACATTTCCTCCGAGCTCGTGAGAAACGCACTCAAGTGTTTTAATGTTACGCCCCGTTATAACTACCGCGTAACCGTTTTGGGAGAGTTTTTTTGCAATTGCATATCCTATTCCTCTGCTTGCACCTGTAACCAAAGTCTTTTTCATTTTATTCACCTTTCTAAAATTTATCATTGTATTTATTATATGGCAGAATTTTAAAATGTAAATGTTTTAAAAAAATAAATTTGTTTCAAACGGACATTATTATTGAAAAGCTAAAAATCTGTGATATAATAAAATCAAAAAGAGGAAAAGAAAAAATGCAAACAGAAATGATGATATATACTAATGATGCGGTGTTTTTTTGTGACACACTAACAAGCGGTAATCCTTATATTTCCGACAAACCCAGAAATCACGATAGTTTTGCCTTTGTTACAGGCGGAACACTCGGATACGAAAAACAAGGTAAGACCATGCAGATAAGACAGGGAGAGATTGTATATATAGCCAAAGGCTCTGTAGATAAAAGCAGTGCATACGGTTGCGATGCCGTTTCGTATATTGCAGTCAATTTTAATTTTGACACAAGCCCGACTTCATTAAATCGCAATCTGCCGTTTGAAACTGTTTGCTCGAAAATAAAGGCATACCAATACGAAAAATTGTTTCGGGAGGCTTTTAATGTGTATAGTCTGGATTTGCCCGGTTCTCGGATGATATGCAATGGAATTTTATATCAGATAATAGGTCAACTTTACAATGACCTTGTTTTTGATAAGATCAATTATAAAACGGCAAATAAAATTGAAATTGCTCTTGATTATTTTAACCGAAATTACAGCCGTTCTGATTTAAAAATCAGAGAGGTCGCAGAAATGACAGGCATGAGCGAAAGGCATTTCAGACGTGTTTTTTATGATGTATATAAAAAGAAACCACAAGAATTTTTAAGGGATGTTCGTATGAATAAAGCAGAACTATTAATTTTAAATACATCAAAGCCTGTTTCTGATATAGCAATTCAGTGCGGTTTTTCTGATGTGTATTCCTTCAGCCACTCTTTCAAACGAAATTTTGGAGTTTCTCCTAAGGCCTACAGAGAAATGTAAGCGTCATATATATAAACAAATTTTGTTTTGAGACTTTCTTTAAATAGCTTAAATGACAAAGTGAACGCAATCTGCCTTGCAAAGAAATATATTGCGGTCACTATCTGCAATTGGTTTAAGTTATCTTTTCAGAAGAGTCGGGGGGTTAAAATGAATTTTGGGTTTATCGACAAACCGAGTCATTGATATGCCTTGTTTTTTTGAATCAAGAATTGACAATTGTAAAATAGAAAAAGGAAAAATCGGCAGGATATTTTTTAGAATGATTTCCTTGAAAATGTCCTGCCGTTATTGTATCATTTTATATAAGAAGAATAAGGCTTGAAAAAACGACGGGGTTAAATTGCAATGCGGTATTTTTACGGCGCTTGAGAAATAATAAGCGAGGGGTGAGCTTTTGAGAAACACGGTACCGATAATAGTTCAGACTGTTGCAAAACACTCATATTGGGTTGAAAGCATTTTGACGGGTCTTAGAAAATCTGCGGAAAAAAGCTTTTATGAGCTTGATTTTATAGGGAGAACCGACACGCTTGACCGCTCGGATTATGCAGGTCACGGGTCGATAATAGTTATAGGCTATGTTGTTGACTGGCTGTACCGCACGCTTGATATTTTGCTTAAAAAGGGATTTGAACCGATAGTTGTAAATGCGGGCGTATCAGATACAATGCTGGAAAAATGCAGCTCCGTTTATTTCCGACTTGAAGAAAGCATAAAAAATGCCATTGAATACCTTACGTCTGCGGGCAGAAAAAATATCTGCCTTTTCGGCGTAAATAATATGTCGCTTGCCGACCGTATTAAAGAGGATACGTTTCTGCGGGTCATGAGCAGAGACAGCGAGGATCCCCGAGAGCTTGTTATAAGGGGCAAAAATCCGCTCAGTGAGCATGTGGAGGAATTTTTTAATTGTCTTGAGGAGCGGGAGATAGATGCGGTTATATGCTCGAACGATACGCTTGCAATACACCTTATGAGCTGTATGCTGAGAGACGGCTTTAAAATACCGGACGATCTTTACATTGTGGGCATGGGTAACTCTCTGCTCGGTCAGAAGATGGCTATTCCGCTCAGCTCCATTGAATTTGATTATGTGGAGCTTGGCTCTCAGGCATTCAGCATGTGGCGGTATCTTCAGCGCTCGGGCGCAAGGGTGCATGTTGAGGTGGCGATTCCGTGCAGATTTATTCCCAGAGCCTCAACCGGCATGTTTATTCAGACCGAAACGGACTATAACCGTTTTTTTGAGGATATACCCTACGACCGCGATATAGAAATTGACGGCGACGAATTTTATGACGATGAGGATATTCAGAAGGTCCTGAAATTTGAAATTTTTCTGCGCTCATGCGATAAAATCGACAACTATGTTTTAGAGGGTATATTTCAGGGTATGAGCGATGCTAAAATGGCGGATATGTACAACATATCCGACCGTGCCATACGTTACAGAATAAATAAAATGACTAAAAAGCTGGGCGTTCAGTCACGCGATGAAATAGTGAGCATAATTAAGGATTTGCGTATGTTCAGCGACTTTATAGATGAATCGGATGTGTAATTATGATAAGTTATGAGGAGTATATAATTAATTCTGCGGATCTCGGGCGGTGTAATCCGCTGCCCGACATAAAAAACGTTTCGTATATTCATGCGGGGTACGAAATGACCGACAGGATAACCGAAGAGGAGCGCCGCGGTATAGGCAAGGGTATGATAAGCACCATGCTTCCGTATACTTTGCAGGACGGCTACAACCGCGACCGCAAGCCGCGCGCTTTCAAGGCGGTAAGGGTTGAAAACGAATATTTAAGGGCGATTTTTTTACCCGAACTGGGCGGCAGGCTCTGGTCGCTTTTTGATAAGAAAAAGGGGCGTGAGCTGCTTTACAAAAACCCGGTATTTCAGCCGGCGAACCTTGCGCTCAGAAATGCGTGGTTTTCGGGCGGCGTGGAGTTCAATGTGGGAATAAAGGGACATAATCCGCTTACCTGTTCACCGCTTTTTGCCGAAATAATAACAGGGGACGACGGCGAACAGATACTCAGAATGTACGAATACGAGCGCATACGCGAAATAACCTATTCGGTAAGCGTTTGTCTGCCCGCAGGCTCCGAATTACTTTACATACAAAACTGTGTTGAAAACACATCGGACGACGCTAAGTATTCATACTGGTGGAGCAATATAGCGGTTCCCGAGAGCGAGAAGACCCGTATAATTGTTCCGGCTGACGAATCATTTCTGTCATCATACAACGAGGGGCAGTATCTGGTAGATAAAATACCGCTGCCGATATACATGGGCAAGGACTTAAGCTACCCGAAAAATTCGGTGCGCTCTCAGGACTTTTTTTACAAGATACCTAAGGACGAGGCAAAGTGGATAGCCGCCGTAGGAGAGGACGGCTACGGACTTTTGCAGCTTTCCGACAGGAAAATGATAGGAAGAAAGCTCTTTGTATGGGGGCAGGGTCAAGGCGGCAGACATTGGGGCGAGTGGCTTTCGGAAGAGGGCCAGTCGTATGTTGAAATACAGGCGGGGCTTGCGTATACCCAGCTTGAGCATATCCCCATGGCGGCGGGAGAATGCTGGAAATGGACCGAGGCATACGGCGCGGTAGATTGCGGGGCTTCTGCTCACAGCAGCAACTGGAAAACCGCACAGCAGGCGGTAAAGAACGCTTTTTGCGGCGACCTTGAGGCAGATAAAATAGAAAAAATGCTTTCGGGCATATTCAAAATATCGGGGAATGCCACAGTCGAAAGGCTTTGCGACGGCTCGGGCTGGGGCGCTCTTGAAAATATTATGCGGAAGCGCAGCGGCAATGCGCCTGCAAGCCGCATTTGTGAATACTACGAAACCTCGCTCGGAGAAGAGCAAAAGCCTTGGCTGGAGCTTATAAAGAACGGCTGCTTCGGTGATGTTTCGCCGTCTGCCGAGCCTGTGAGCTATGTTAAAGCCAAAGATTTCAGACCGCTTTTGGAAAATGCGAGCCGAAAGCCGGGCGGCGGTCGGTGGTATGCCCTTTTACAGCTCGGCGTTCATTATTACATATACGGCGAAAACGATAACGCGAGAGACGCGTGGCTTGAATCGGTTTCGGAATGTGAATCGGCGTGGGGCTACCGGAATCTTGCGGTTTTATACAAAAACGAATACGGCGACGCCGCTAAAGCCATAGAGTATATCGGCAAGGCGGCGGCACTCGGCGGCAGCTGCCGCGCAATACTTGTGGACTGCGCAAGACTGTATACCGATAACGGGCTTGACCGTGAATGGCTGGAGCTTTTTGAAAACCTTTCGGAGGAGCTTAAAAATGTGGGAAGACTGCGGCTTTTCAAAGCGATTGCGCTTATTAATCTCGGCAGGCTTGAAGAAGCCGGGGGAATAGTAAACAAGGATTTTGTTATGTACGATATTCAGGAGGGCGAGGTTTCCATATCGCATATATGGAAACGGCTGTATAAAGAAATAATAAAAAAAGAAACGGGGATTACCGATGAGGCGGAGCTTATCCGTCTTACGGCGGAAAAATATCCCTTGCCGCGCAGCCTTGATTTCAGGATGCACGAATAAAAAATATCTAATAAGTGTAATAAATATAAAGTCTAACGAATTTGTTGAAAAAAGAAAGGTAATGTCCCTATAAACATTAGGCTTTTTAGTGATTTTTGATTTGACTGCGGTTTCAAACCTATCATTATGCAAAAAAACTTGAAAAAAGGGTGAAATATATGTGTGATAAATTTAAAAAAAATGTTCCTTCTCCATGGTGTCCCGTACATGCCGTGGAAAATGAAAGCGGCTGCATCGCAGAGGTGTGGGGAAGAACCTATAAAATAGAGAATAATCTGCTTTTCTCATCTGTAACGTCGCTCGGGGACGAGCTGCTTTCGTCGCCCATAAGGGTTTCTGCCTCGGAAAACGGTAAAAAAATCGACTGGCGGGATACCGATGCATTTTTGTCAGAGGCAGATAATGAAAAAGCGGTTATTTACGCCACGGCACAGAGCGAGGCATTTATTGTAAATACCTGCACTACGCTGGAATTTGACGGCTGCGCTACGGTTGACATAAAGCTTATGCCGCGCGGCTTTACCGTTCCTCAGCTTTTCGGGCTTGAAAAGAAAGAGACGCCCAAAACATATCTCGATTATTTTCACATTGAAATACCCATAAAAAAAGAATTTGCAACTCTCTACCATTCTTATCCCTGCGGGGTTTTACCCGACGCGTCGGGCGCGAGTGGAGATTCAGCTGCAAATATGTATTCGGGCAGCGGCAAAATAGCCGATTCCGATATGGCTTCGGGCTTTTCTTCGGTCATATTCATCGGAAACGATGAAAAGGGATTTTTTACGTATCTTGATACCGATGAGGGCTGGCAGCCTGCGGATATAAATAGAATGATAGAATACGATGTAAAGGACGACGAGGTAGTAATAAGGCTGCGTATTATAGACGGTCAGCCTAAGGCGTGGGAAGAAACAGAAACACCTGAGGGACAGTATGAATACCCCGATCTTTCTTACAGGGTGTTCTTTCAGGCATCTCCTTTAAAGCCGTTTCCGAAAAATCCGTTTGAGGAAAAGCGGCTTCATATTGACTGCTTTAAAAAGATAGAACCCGATTATATAGATTTCCTTGCAAACCCGGTGGTTCCCGGCAGCAATGAAACAGGTTATGACCGTATCAAAAGACTCGGTGTCACTACACTTATACTCCATGAAAAGTGGAATCAGGTACAAAACTACTGGAAGCTGACATACCGCACTCGGCATCAGATAAAAACGATTATTGAGGAATGCCACAAAAGAGGTATTAAGGTAGTGCCGTATTTCGGTTATGAGATATCCACGCTTGCGGATATCTGGAACGATAAGCGTGATGAATACAGGCGTATAGGCGGAGAACAAAATAAGGGGCTTGGCTGGTACCGTTTTCCAGCGCAGAGGGAACTGTGCGTTTGCTACAACAGTCCCATTGCCGATGAATTTGCCGACGGGCTTGAAAAACTTGTGGACGAATACGGCTTTGACGGAATTTATCTTGACGGCACAGGCATGGTGTGGAACTGCCGCAACACAGCCCACGGCTGCGGATATTACGACAGCGAGGGCAACCTTAAATCCACCTATCCGATACTCGGCGTAAGGAGACTTATGCGCCGCCTATACGAAATATTTGAAAGCCGCGGAAAGACTATAAACTGCCATGTGTCCGACTGCATTTGCGGTGCGGGTATGGCGTTTACCCATGGGCTGTGGCTCGGCGAGTACATTCAGTACACGCTTGTTAAAACCGGCGCCGATAAAATGCCCGAGGGCTATATGCGTGCAACCCACAGCGGAAGAAATTTCGGTATTCCCGCAGAGTTTCTGGTTTACGAAAATAAGCCGATATGGGGCTTTGACGACGCCTTTGCCTTTACCCTTATTCACGGCGTTCTGCCACGACCGAACGATATAGGCGAGCCGCTTGAGAAAATGTCGAAGCTGTGGAAAATAATCGACAGCTTCCCCATAGGTGAGTCGGAGTGGTGCCCGTATTTTAGGGAGGGCTCGCACCCGTTTAAGGCGGATAACAACGCCGTTAAAATAAGCGCATATAAATATACAGCGGACGACAGACATAAATGGCTTATATTTATTGCAAACAGCGAAACCGCCGAGATAGAGGCATGCGTTGTATCGGGCTTTGCGGGCGGAAAGCTTACAAATGCGCAGACCGGTGAACCGGTTTATATATCCGGAGACGGCATAACACTTGATTTTGGACGCTTTGACCACTATATATTTATTTTTGAAAATTGATTTTCATTGCTGAACAGGCATATCCGAATTGCCTTGCGGATCTTATTTTTAATCATTAGGGCAATGAATTACGCGAAAACGAACCTGTCGGTTTTTTGGAGTGGAAACGCCGAGACGAATCTGTATAGAAAACAGGGCTTAATACCATTACTGAAAAAATATTTATTTTTCTAAATGAATTGATGAAAACTTATACCGACCATACTGTTAACCTTTTATTGTGTGCGGGTAAAGCTTTTTGAATATTGCAGATTACCGGATTCACGTATAATAAACAGTAATTATATTGCAATTAAATCAGATTTGTCGGCGATACTCCGAAATGCTTTTTAAAGGCGCGGCTGAAATATGAAATATCGTTAAAGCCGGATTTTTCAGCTGCCGCCGTTACCGAAAAATCACCGGAATAAATCATTTCCTTAGCGTATTCAAGGCGCAGATTTATTATGTACTCTATTGGGGACACGCCGTAGCACCTTGAAAAAAGTCTGCGCAGATAGGAAACACTTATTCCGCATACATCGGCGAGGGTTTCTGCCGTTATTTTTTTCGCGGTGTAATTATTACGGATATAGCTTATCGCCGGCGAGATTATTTCTCTGTACCTGCTGCCGTAATATTCCGAACGGTAATCCTTTTTAATGAGTGAAAGTATTTTATATAAATCAGAAAAAACCGCGTCTGCATAGCCAATGTCTTTTTTTACCCATTCCCTCTCGGCAGATTCAAACAGAGCTTCAATTTTTGCGGGATTTTTCAGGGTGATTTTAAACGGTTCGAACTTTTCGTCCGTAGAAATGAGAAAATTTATTGCAAAAACATTTTTCGGAGCATTTTTATTGTGTGTCATTTGATAAACCGTATAGTTACTGTTTTGCGGCAAATAAATTAAATCACCTTTTTTACATATTATCTTTTTCTTTTTTTCAAAAGTATAAAGATGCTCGCCGTCTGCAATATAAGCGAGACCATGCGATGGGCGGTTATTGTGTATCGGCTCGTCCTTGACGAACGGTACATGAATGGCCAGCACGGGCTTGGTTACATAAAAAGCTGTTTCCAAAAAGTTCATATTATCATTCCCTTCATAATCATATTATAATATCTGTAGCGAATAAGTCAAGTGTGGCGTTTCGTTCATTTGATTTTACAGTCCGGTATGATATAATGCTGTAAGTGAAGGAGTGATTAAAAATGCTTATAAATAAAACCGACAGAGAATTTATAGAAAATAAATACCACCGTACAGACGAACCCTTTAATTCCTTAAACCGTATGGCATACCACGGCATAGGCTATGCCGAGGAAACCGGCAAGGACGATGAGGAGATATTGGCGGGACTTAAAGCGATGCAGCCGGAGCTGAGCGTTATGCCGCATCCGGCGGCGAGAGCCACGGCAATAAAATATGTGTTGGAAAATGAAAGACTGTATATTAACGAACACGATTATTTTGTGGGGCTTTATTCGCTCGGGAGGCTTGCAAATTCAGTTACCTTCAATGTGTGGCGGAACGAAACACTTGATAAACGCAAGCCGGAAACATTAAAAAATTCCGATTTGTTCAACAGGTCCGGCGCGGTTGCCAACTGGACCGACTACGACCATGTGGTGCCTGATTGGGAGTCCTTAATGAATTTGGGCTTTAAAGGGATAAGGGAACGTGCGCGGCAATACAGAGAAAAACATGCGCAAAACGGCACCCTGACCAATGAAACCGCGGCATTTTTTGACGGGATAGATATAGAATACGGGGCGATTATATCCGTTATTGACCGAATGTATAAATACGCCGCGGCTGCCGATAATGAAAAATCCGCAAAAGTGGCAAAATGCCTTAAAGCCTTGCGCGACGGCGCGCCGACAGATATTTACGAGGCAATGCAGTTAATTTTTATTTATTTCATTATATCGGAATGCGTGGACAGCTTTCAGGTGCGCTCGCTCGGCAACGGACTTGACAGAACGCTTTACAGATTTTATGAAAATGATTTAAAAACGGGAAGATACTCAAGGGACGAAATACGCTCGTTTTTAGCCTATTTTCTTTTGCAATGGTCTGCAATAGGCAATTACTGGGGGCAGCCGTTTTATCTGGGCGGAACAAATAAGGACGGCAGCACAAAATATAACGACCTTTCTTATGATATTCTTGATGTTTACGATGAGCTTGGGATATACAATCCCAAAATCCAGCTTAAAATCAACCGTAACACACCCGAAAGACTTTTAAATAAAGCCTTTGATATGGTGCGCCGCAAAAACGCAAGCTTTGTTTTTTGCTGTGAGCCGGGAATGATAAAGGCGGTTATGGGCAACGGCGCTACATATGAGGAAGCGCTGGATATGGATATTCGCGGTTGCTATGAAACCGGTATAAGGGCGAACGAATCAAACACCGAGGAAGGATATATAAACTGTGCCAAGGCGGTTGAATATGTTTTTTCAAACGGCTTTGATAAGGGTATAAACGAACAAGTGGGAATTAAAACCGGAGAGCTTGCCAAATTTGCCTCATTTGAGGATTTTTATGCGGCATTTATAAAGCAGCTGGATTATCTTATTGAAAAGGCGATTGAAATATCCGACGACCAGGATAGATTTCTAAGCTATGTAAACCCATCCTCAATGTTTTCCGCAACAACGGAGCATGCTTTGAAATGCGGAAAAGACGGCTATTTCAACGGCTTGAAATTCAATAACACCACATTGCTTTGCTGTGCGTTTGCAAGCGCTGTTGACAGTCTTATGGCGGTTAAAAAATTTGTTTATGACGATAAAAGAGTGACCTTAAGGGAACTTTCCGCCGCGCTTGACGCTGATTGGAACGGTTATGAAAAGTTGTGCCTTAAAATACGAAATGATGCCCATAAATACGGAAATCATGACAAAGAAACAGATATTTATGCTGCGGCGATTGCCGACTTTTTCTCATCGCGGGTAAACAATATACCGAACGGACGCGGCGGTGTTTATGAAGTTGATATGCACTCGGCGCGCATGTTTATTGAACAGGGCAAAAAAACGCTTGCCTCGGCGGACGGCAGAAAAAGCGGCGATATTCTTTCCAAAAACGGTTCTCCCTGCGACGGTATGGATAAAAACGGTGCGACTGCGCTTATTGAGTCTGCTCTTAATTTAACGCCTACCAACTTCCGTGCGTCTTTCTGTCTTGATATGATGCTCCACCCGTCAGCCGTGGAGGGAGACGACGGTCTGCGTGTTTTAAAAGCATTGCTTGAGACTTATATGGAAAGCGGCGGTATGACAATGCAATTCAACATCTTTAATTCTGAAACATTGCGCGACGCGCAGAAAAATCCGGAAAAATACAGAAATTTGCAGGTGAGAGTTTGCGGCTGGAACGTGCTTTGGAACAATTTAAGTGAAAAAGAGCAAAATGCATACATTATCAGAGCGGAAAATATAAGATAATTTAGGAGGGCAAGAAGCCGTATACCGGGCTAAAACCATTATGAAAAACAAAAATATAATGAATATAGTTTTGCCCATTATTCCGATGATTTTATGGGGATCGCTTTTCCCGTTTGTGAAGATTGGCTATAATGCATTTTCAATTGATACCGAGCGTATCGGCGACATATTAATGCTTGCGGCAATGCGTTTTTCGGTATGCGGAATAATCGGATGTATTATTGCTTTCATTACCGGTGCAAAATTAGAAAAACCTATAGGTAAGAATATATTAAATCTCTTCTGCGTTGGATTGTTTTCTGTAGTTCTGCAATATGCGTTTGTCTATATCGGACTGACATTGACAAACAGCTCGAAAGCCGCAATTTTACAACAGCTCGGTCCTCTGATATACGCCTGCTTTTCGTTTTTATTTATTAAATCCGAAAAGTTTGGTATTTATAAAATATTCGGAGCGGTTATCGGTTTTTGCGGAATATTTATAATAAATACCGGTGGAAATATGAACGGCATATCAAAAGGTGATATTCTTATCTTACTTTCATCGCTATGTACGGTTATATCTTTGATTATGAGCGAAAAAACTGTATGCGGCACATCGCCGCTTTGGGTAACGGGAATATCACAATTTCTCGGCGGTGTGGTGCTGTTCGCATTGGCTTTGATTATGGGTGGAAAAATCCCCGAATTTAGCATATATTCGTCTGCAGTATTTGCATATATTTGTTTTGCTTCGACTGTTGCATATACTCTGTTCTTTTATGTTCAGAAAAATATATCGTTATCTAAGCTCTTTATTATTAAGTTTGCAGAACCGTTTTTCGCATGTATATTCAGTGCAATTTTGCTTAAAGAAAATATATTTCAAATACAGTATCCGATTGCGTTTGTTTTAATATCGGCAGGAATCGTTCTGGCATATAAAGAGGATACAAGCAGGGAGAAAATACAATGAATGCAAATATATTTGATATAAAACGCTTTGCCGTGCATGACGGCGACGGAATACGCACAACGGTATTCTTTAAAGGTTGTCCGCTGAAATGCCTTTGGTGCCACAACCCGGAGGGTATAGGCTTTAAGCGGCAGCTTGCATTTTATGAAAATAAATGCATAAACTGCGGCGAATGTGCGTCTGTATGTCCTGTCGGGGCGCAAAAAATAACGGCGGCGGGTCATACGTATAACCGTGAAGAATGTGTATTATGCGGCAGTTGTGAAGGGGCTTGTCTCGGTAATGCGCTTAAAGTCTACGGAAAGATAATGACCGTGGAGGAGCTTATGCCGATACTGCTTGAAGATAAATCGTTTTATGATAATTCCGGCGGCGGCATAACTCTTTCCGGCGGCGAGTGCCTGTGCCAGTCCGATTTTTGCGCCGAGCTTTTAAAAAACGCCAAGGAAAACGGGCTTAACACCGCAGTCGATACCTGCGGCTTTGTGCCGCGTGCGGCAATAGATAAGGTTATGCCGTTTACCGATATGTTTTTGTATGATATTAAGGCGATAGATGAAAGCGTGCATATAAAATGCACGGGACAGTCAAACCGGCTGATACTTGAAAATCTTAAATATATTGACGCCGCCGGTAAGAAAACGGAAATACGCTACCCGTATGTGCCGGGATATAATTCCGGAGAGGCTGAAAGCATAGCAGAGTTTGTAAGCAGTCTCAAAAATGTTACAGGGGTCAGAGTTTTGCCGTACCATAATTATGCCGGCTCAAAATATTTATCGCTTGGAATGAAAAACACACTGCCCGATAAACTGCCGGACAACGAGGAAATTGAAAACATAAAAAGGCTTTTTAAAAGCTGATCATTTGCGCCTCCGTAATGCGCTTAAACGTATTGGCTGCAATGCTCACAGCGATGATGAGTGCTATAATTTGGATACCTTGGTGCTTGCCGCCAAAATGTTCGCAAAGGCAATGATTGAGCTCTGCAAATAGGATATAGGATGCTAACCACGTATAACATTTATTTTGCTTTTCCGGTATTCCGACGGTGATTTTCCTAAGGTCTTTTTAAAAGCTCTGCTGAAGTAGTAAGGGTCTGAAAAGCCGCACAGCTCCGCAATATTGCTTACCGAGTAATCGGTCGCCTTTAAAAGATTACTCGCCGTCTCAATGCGCACCGATATTACATATTGCCAGCAGGGAACACCGTATTTTTCTTTGAATATACCGTTGAGCTTATGAATTTCCGTGCTGCATACAGAGGAAAGCTCGCTCATATTAAGCTCCGGATTTGCGTAATGCTTATGAATATAACGACAGATGTTTTCTGCTGTCGGCTGCGACGCAGAGGAGACGCTTTTCTTCTCTTTTTCCTTAAGTATTTTTCCGAACAGTTCATACATAATACCTATGGCAGTGTAACGGTTGCTTGCAATCGATGTATCGGAGAGTAAGAGCAATGAATTGAAAAGCTTGCCGAAGGATTTGTCGTTTTCTGTATCAAAAACAAACGAATCCGGGGCGTTTTCAATTTCAATTACGGCACAGATTGCGTCTCCGCAGATTTTTTCCGTTACATCGTAGGAATCATTATTGTTTAAAAAAAGAATCGCTCCGGGGAATGTTGTCAATTCCTTATCCTTTAATATATGTTTATAACTGCCGCTCTTTTGAAATGTAAAATAGCAGCCCCGTCTCGGCGCTTTTGTTGTCCATTTGTGTTTTTCGGTTCGGTATATATGTAACGAGTATATTTTTTTAATTTCCATATTTTCCATTATATTCACCGTCCTTAAAAAGATTATATCAGTTAAACGGAGAATTTCAAGCATATTTTATTTTCAAATAATCCATTTTTTATTTTTTTTGCATTGTATTAAAGACTGAAAACCGATATAATAGCGGTGTCGTAAGACAAATATTATGACGGTGAGGAAGATATAATATGAAATACAATTCATTGCGCGAAGAATTAAAGCAGTATTATTGGTATGAAGCGGATAAAAAAGCGGATGATTTTGCCGACGAATGTTTTAAAATATTGGATAATTCGGATTGGGAAAAAATGAATCCCTACCAAATGAAGATTTTTCAGTATAAAACGATTACCGAAATGTTTGAACCTGTGATTTTTGATAATTCTCCGTTTTATTTTGAAACAGGTACAATGTGCGCAACATGCGACGGCGCGTTTTTTTGGGGCAAAACTAAGTTGGCAAAAGATGCGCCGGAAAATTCCGATCATATTCATCCCGGCGGCTGGACATATGAAAAAAACAAGCATAGGTTTGTTGATCAGAACCCCGAATTATGGGAAAAACGGTGTGCGCAAATGGCGGAAATTTTCTATTTGATTTGCGGTCCGTATAATGATGTCACACAGCATTTCAATTTAAATTACAGACCGGTTTTTGAAACGGGGCTTAAGGGTGTTTACGAAAGAGCGGTAGAACAATCGGAAAATGCCGAAACAGACGAAGAAAAGGATTTTTTATCGGCTGTGGCAGAAGGAATGCTGCAGCTCAAAAAAATGTCGGAAAAATTCGGCAAAGCAGCGGAAAAAAGGCTTGAAAGCGCAACCGACGAAAATGTCAGAAACAACCTAAGACTTGTAGCCGAAACCGCTAAACGCGTACCGTGGGAAAAACCCGACAGCTTTTACAGCGCCTTGAATTTTCTGGCATTTTTCCGAAAGACCGTAGGCTCGCTTGAGGGGATAGGTCCCAACACCTTCGGCAGGATTGATGTTGATTTGTACCCGTTTTATAAGCATGATATTGAAAACGGGATTATTACAGAGGCGGAAGCATACGACCTTATATGCAAATTTCTCCTTGGCTTTGACTGTATTTATGATCACGACAAGAAAATGGTAGGATACTCCGACCATGAATTTGAAAACACATATGTTTTGGGCGGTTGTGATAAGGATGGGAAACCTGTATTCAATGAGATTACAAAACTGTTTTTGCTTGCAACAGAAAATGAAAAAATCATATTTCCGAAAATAATCTGCCGTTTTTCAAAAAACTCGCCTAAGGAATATCTTGATTTAATTGACAGACCGGTTATTAACGGCACAAGCGTTATTCTTTATGAGAATGACGACGCTATTATTCCTGCGTTGATTAAGGCGGGGCGTCCTATCGGGGAAGCGCGCGATTATTTGGTTTCCGGATGCTGGGACGTTACAGACAACGGTTGCGGAAAACATGATGGCGGTTCTTATGTGAATTTATCCAAGGTATTGGAATTTTCGGTTCACGACCTTAAAGAACGCAGAGAAAAAACGGGATTAGATTTTAAGCTTTTCGATGGCGCAGATAACTTTGATAAAGTCTATAACACTATGTGTGAAAATATTTTTGCTTTACTCAAAGAGCGCATGCGGATAACCGTAGGCGGCGGGAGAATTTGGAATAAGGTGTCCCCTCTGCCTATCTTTTCATCGACCATGGGTGACTGTATAAAAAATAAAAAGGATTACACGGCCGGAGGCGGCAAATACAGAGATGATATACTCAAATTTTTCGGTTTTCCTATTGTTGTTGATTCTTTAATGGCAATTAAGCAACTGGTGTTTGAAACAAAAAAATACACCCTTGATGAGTTCCTTAATGCTGTAAGAAATAACTGGAAAGATAATGAAAATATGCGAATAGACGCAATACGCTGCAACGGCTGGGGAGACGGAAGCGCTGCTTCCTGCGAGTTGGCATCGCGTCTGCAAAATGATTTGTTTGATATGTGCGGCAGGCTGACCGGAACATACGGCGGCAAGATTCTTATGGGACATTTCGGTTATACCGAGCTAAGATTCTGGGGCGAAAAAACTCTTGCCACTCCCGACGGAAGATATAACGGAGACTATCTTGCCCAGGGTTTAACACCGTCTCGTTTGAAAAAAATACCGTTTGCAACCGATGTTATAAACAGTATTTCGGCACTTGATAAAACAACCATGGCAGGCGGATGCGTAGTTAATATTATTCTGCCGTCCGACAGAATAAACATGGATATTTGCGAGGGATTTATAAGAACGGTTGCGGACAGCTCTATCGGCTCTTTGCAGCTTAACTGCACAACAAAAGAACAGCTGTTAGACGCACAGAAGCATCCTGAAAAATACCCAGATTTAATCGTCCGTGTTTGCGGCTTTTCCGCAAGGTTTACGGCGCTTTCACCCGAATGGCAGCAAGAGGTATTGACAAGGAATTATTATAAATAAAGATTAAAAAGGGATGTGTTATGATTGCCGAAAGCAATGATTTTTGATATTCAAAGAAATTCTTTTGTTGACGGACCGGGAATACGGACAACGGTGTTTTTCAAAGGTTGCAATCTGCGGTGCAAATGGTGCCATAATCCCGAAAGTCAGTCATTTGATAAACAAATGATGTTTTATAAGGATAAGTGTACTCATTGCGGCAAATGTATTGAAGTATGCCCTAATAGTCTTAAAAAATGCGATTTTTGCGGCAGGTGCGAGCTGTATTGCCCTTCGGATGCTCGAAAAATCTGCGGAAAAGATTATACGGTCGACGAGGTTTTTGAAGAAATCATAAAGGATAAAGCGTTTTATGATAATTCGGGAGGCGGAGTCACCTTTTCGGGCGGAGAATGTATGCTGCAGCTTGATTTTCTTTGTGAAATTCTTAAAAAATGTAAGGCTGCCGGAATACATACCGCCGTTGATACTGCCGGTAATGTTCCGTGGGAAAGCTTTGAAAAAATACTGCCGTTTACGGATTTGTTTTTATATGATATTAAAGCTTTCGGAGCAGAATTGCACAGAAAAGGAACAGGCGTATCAAATGAACTTATAATAAGCAATTTCAAAAAGCTTTCAAAAATCACGGATATGATTATAAGAGTTCCTGTTATAGGCGGATTTAATGACAGTTTTGAAGAAATGCAAAAAATAATAGACCTGGTAAAAGAAAACGGTATCAAAAAGGCCGAATTCTTACCTTATCACAAAATGGGTGAAAATAAATATTACGCTTTAAATTCTCAGCCCGAAAAATTCTATATTCCCGATAAGGATTTTATGGATAATTTAAATGATATCATGGCCGAAAAATGCTCAGAGAGTTTCTGAACTCTCTGAGCATTTTTAATTCTATTAAGACTAAGAAATAAGCTTGATTGAAAACTCAAAATCTATATCCTTTTCTTTCAGTCTGTACTCATCTTTAAGCTCGGGACCGCAGGCGGCTGAGCCTATTCCCGAATTCTTATAATCAATTCTTATATGAGTAAAAGGCGATTTTTTAAGCTCGTCTGTATGAGCAGCATTATAAATGCTTTCCATTGAATGATGAAGTACGCTTATTTCCATTCTGTCGGACTCAAATAAAAGCTTATCGGCTACTTTTAAATACTTGACATCAATATGATTTCCGTGCTCCTGAGGAACGGGGTAAGGAACATATTCTGAGTCGGCGGTGCTTTTATACTTTGAGATAAGTCCGTGATGAGACATATCGCAATAGCTGTCAAAGGGTCCGTTTCCCATTGCATGGGAATATTCGCACAAAAAGATGGTATATATAGAGATATTTCAAGATTTTCAGAGCCTAAGGAAGCAGCCATCGACAAAGTCGGCTTGGCCTTGACAGGTTGCTGATGAAAATGCTATAATGCCGGCTTTGAAGGCGAGAAAAGTACAGATATTTCTGAGTTTCCGTCGCCTTCGGTGAAAACCGAACAGCATTTTTATCAGCGTTCAGTCAAGGTTGGCGGCGGATATGGTAAAATACAATCGGTTACTGTCTGCGGAAAGCAGGAAAATATGAATCGTTTTACATTAGTCGAAAGGATATTGGTAGCTTTGCGAGGTGAGCTTTACTGCTATGAGTATCTAAGCATCGCCTGCGCCATAATAACGCATATTCATTATCAGTAGGCGTAAGCAGTGCAATAATAGATTTCGGGCAGTCGCATTCCCCCAGAACCATTGTTTCATCCATATCCTTATAACCGAAGTTAAGATAATCCCTTTTAAAGGTTGCGGTTGCGAAGATTGCTCCGAAAACCTTTTGTTTATCGGGCGGCAGGTCTGTAAACTGACTTTTTCCGTCAGCATTTTCGCCGCAATACTGTTTTAATTTTCTTACGGCAGCATAGTATACTCCGCCTACCATAGTCGATTTTAAAATTTCGTATTGACCTTCGTTCAGTCCCTCTGTAAAATATGCGTCGCATTCCGCCTTACGGTCTATATTGCCGTTCGGATAATAATGTGACGCTCTATGCCATGTCCAACCCATTTTTTGCTCCTTTTTAATATATTTTTTATGTTTCAATATCCACATACTCGCGGATTATTTCCAAAGCCTTTTCGTAATCATCCGCCCTTAAAACTCTTTTCTTCATTTCGGCAATATATTTGTCACCGTTATGAATATTGTACCGCTTTATGGCGTTTGCGGCGCTTGCCAACACAACAAAAATATTACCGTCCGGAGACTCAAGGTTTATGCGGATTTTAGGCTTACTCTGACATTCGTACATTGTTAATCCTCCTTCGGCACAATAATCAGCTTGCCGTTAATCTTTATAAACACCTTCGGTGTTTTGAATAATTCGGAGTATTTCTGTATCAGCTCATCGGGCAGGCT
>OIYO01000730.1_pt1 | contig 23998 bp, 21 predicted proteins | sample 1588191 | NCBI WGS metagenome assembly OIYO01 (sample SAMN03283275) | human gut metagenome | biome: human-associated habitat; material: feces | host: Homo sapiens | place: Peru | collected 2012 | reverse complement strand
ACTCTTCGGCCAGTGCCACGCCGTTGGCGGCGCAGGTGTTGGCGTTGCCGCTGTTTACCACAATGGCCTGTGCATAGCCATCGGCCAGATGGGCGCGGTCCACCTTGATGGGAGCACCGCAGACCTTGTTGGTGGTGTACACTCCGGCGGCGGCGCAGTGCACATCGGCCTTGATGAGTGCAAGGTCGTATTTTTCCGTATGGTTGGCGCGGATGCCGCAATGGACACCGGCGGCTGCAAATCCTTTGGGCGCGCAGATGCCGCCCGCAACTTCCTTATACTGCATAACGATTTTCCTTTCCCACAAAGAAAAACAAGTTTATTCCAACCCTTTGGTCTCTTCCAGACCCAGCATCAGGTTCATGCACTGGACGGCGGCACCGGAAGACCCCTTGCCCAGATTATCGAACAGGGAGACCAGCATCATCTGGTCCCCGGCGGCGTTCACGGTCAGATACAGCTCCATGCGGTCGGTGCCGGCCATTGCGTTGGCATACAGGCCGTTTTCCGGCAGCGGCTCGTTCAGGGCGTGGACCGAAATGGTCGCGCCGTCCTTGTAATAGTCGGCGATCCCCGCGGCCACCTGCTCGGCGGTGGAACCCGCCAGCTTCAAGTCCAGCGGAACGAGGACCTGCATTCCGGAATAGTAATCGCAGACCACCGGAACAAAGGCCGGCGTATGGGCCAGACCACTGATCTTCTGCATCTCCGGCAGGTGCTTGTGCGCCAGCGTCAGGCCGTAGCTCTTGGGCGCGTCGATCTTGCTGTGAGCCGGACGGTCCACACTCTCATACTCGGCGATCATCTTCTTTCCGCCGCCGGAATAGCCGGAAATGCCGGTACAGCTGAACGGATATTCCGCCGGAGCCAGACCCAGCTCGACCAGCGGCCGCGCAATGCTGATAAAACCGCTGGCATAGCAGCCGGGAACCGCCACGCGGTAGGAATTTTTGATCTTTTCCTTCTGGCCCTTCAGCTCCGGGAAGCCATAGTCCCAAGCCGGGTCGGTGCGGAACGCCGTGGAGGTATCCAGCACCTTGACATCCGGGCGGAGCAGGGGCATGACTTCTTTGGACGCCGCATCCGGCAGACACAGAAACGCCAAGTCGGCCGAGTTGATGACCTTGGCCCGCTCGTTCACGTCCTTGCGGCCCTCGGCGGAGATGCTCAGCAGCTCGATCTCGGGGCGGGCGGCCAGACGGTCCGCGATGCGCAGACCGGTCGTGCCGGAAGAGCCGTCAATAAAAACTTTCACGCTCATGCGTTGTTCGCCTCCCATGCGTCCAGCTGCTCCGAAGCCAGCGCGATCTGATTCTTGACGCTTGCTTCCGAGGGGCCGCCGTAGCTGGTGCGGCCCTCACAGCACTTGATGAGATCGATGGCATCATAGATGTCGTTCTCGAACAGATCACTGTAGGTCTTGAACTCGTCGAGGGTCAGCTCTTCGAGGGTCTTGTCCTTGCTGATGCAGTCCGACACCATGCAGCCGGTCAGCTTGTAGGCATCGCGGAAGGGCATTTCCTTTTTGGTCAGGTAGTCGGCGCAGTCGGTGGCGTTGATGAAACCCTTTGCAGCGGCGCGGCGCATATTGGCGGGCAGGGTCTTCATGGTATCCAGCATCGGAGTGACCGTTTTCAGGCAGAGGTCCAGCGTATCCACCGCATCAAAGATGGCCTCTTTGTCCTCCTGCATGTCCTTGTTGTAGGCCAGCGGGATGCCCTTCATCATGACGAGCAGGGTGTTCAAATCGCCGTAGACGCGGCCTGTCTTGCCGCGGATCAGCTCGGTGACGTCCGGGTTCTTCTTCTGGGGCATGATGGACGAACCGGTGGTGAAGGCGTCGTCCAGCTCGATGAACTTGAACTCCCAGCTGCACCAGAGGATGATCTCTTCCGACAGGCGGGACAGATGCATCATGCAGGTCGAGATGGCCGCTGCCAGCTCGATGCAGAAGTCACGGTCCGACACACCGTCCAGACTGTTGGCGCAGGGCGCGGCAAAACCCAGCTTCTCGGCGGTGAACTGGCGGTCCAGCGGGTAGGTCGTGCCAGCCAGCGCGCCGCTGCCCAGCGGGCACTGTGCATCCATGCGGGCGGTGGCATCCTCAAAGCGCTGCAGGTCGCGCAGGAGCATCCACGCATAGGCCATCAGAGCGTGACCGAAGGTGATGGGCTGGGCACGCTGCAGATGAGTGTAACCGGGCATGACGGCGGTGGTGTTCTCCGCCGCCTTTTTGCAGATGACCCGCACCAGATCGACGATGCGGCCCTGCAGCAGTTTGCTGTAATCGCGCAGGGTCAGGCGGATGTCCAGCGCCACCTGATCGTTGCGGCTGCGGCCGGTGTGCAGACGCTTGCCCGCGTCGCCGATCCGGGCGGTCAGGGTCTGCTCCACAAAGGTGTGCACATCTTCGGCGTTGGGGTCGATCTCCAGCTTGCCGGACGCCAGATCATCGGCGATGGAAGCCAGACCGTTGAGGATATCCTCGCAGTCCTTTTCGGAGATGATGCCCTGCTTTGCCAGCATGGTGGCATGGACGCCGCTGCCGCGCATATCCTGCGCGGTCATCCGCTGATCGAAACGGATGGAAGAGTTGAAATCGTTGACGCGCGAATCGACCGCCTTGGAAAAACGGCCCTTCCAGAGTTGTTCTGCCATTTTTTAATTCCCTTATCTGTTCAATCTATTGCTCCGTCAGCGGGCTTACCCTCTCCGTCAGCGCAAATGCGCTGACACCTCTCCCAAAGTGAGAGGCATTGGCATGTCGGGAAGAAAATACTTCTCCCGAAAGCGGTTGGGCGCCGTCCTCATTTACAGCGGAGCTATGTATTTTTCAAAAAGAAAAGCCTTTTTCAGTCTGCTCAGACTTTCCCGGTCTGCCAAAGGCTCCCACTCTGGGGGAGCTGGCGAGCGAAGCGAGACTGAGAGGGCTATAAAAACGGCAAAGCCGCCGCAGGGGAAAACGCTCCTGCGGCGGTGCCGCCGGCAACTATGCCGGTTTTTGAAACCTCAGCGTGAAAGTGTAGAAAACACGCCGAGGGGAAAGTTGGCTTTGGATAGCCGCTTAGTCCTCGACCTTCGGCCAGCTCTTGGACAGCTTTGCGCGCTCCTTGATGGACAGGCCGAACAGGTTGATGAAGCCGGCTGCATCGGCCTGATTGTAATCTTCATCCTCGCCGAAGGAAGCGGTCTGCTCGTCGTACAGGGTGTACGGAGAGGTGACGCCGGCGTTGATCATGTTGCCCTTGTAGAGCTTCAGCTTGACATCGCCGGTAACGGTCTTTTCGAGGCTGTCTGCAAAGGCATCCAGAGCCTCACGCAGCGGGGTGAACCACTGGCCGTTGTACACGATGTCGGCATACTTCTGAGCCAGCTGCTCCTTGAAGTGTGCGCTCTCCTTGTCGAGGGTGATGGTCTCCAGAACGTTGATGGCCTTGTACAGGATCGCACCGCCCGGAGTCTCATACACGCCGCGGCTCTTCATGCCGACCAGACGGTTCTCCACGATGTCCAGCAGACCGATGCCGTTCTCGCCGCCGACCTTGTTCAGGTACTCGACCAGCTCGACAGCGCCCATCTCCTTGCCGTCAACGGCGGTAGGAACACCCTTCTCGAAGTGGATGGTGATGTAGGTCGGGGTGTCGGGAGCCTGCTCAGGAGACACGCCCAGCTCGAGGAAGCCGGGTTTGTTGTACTGCGGCTCGTTGGCGGGGCTTTCGAGGTCCAGACCCTCGTGGCTCAGATGCCACAGGTTCTTATCCTTGGAGTAGTTGGTCTCACGGTTGATCTTCAGGGGGATGTGGTGAGCCTCGGCGTAGTCGATCTCTTCGTCACGGCTCTTGATGTCCCACTCACGCCACGGAGCGATGATGGCCATATCGGGGCAGAAAGCCTTCAGGGTCAGCTCAAAGCGGACCTGATCGTTGCCCTTGCCGGTGCAGCCATGGCAGATGGCGTCTGCGCCTTCCTTGATGGCGATGTCGGCCAGAGCCTTTGCGATGCAGGGACGTGCAAAGCTCGTGCCCAGCAGGTAATCTTCATATTTTGCACCGAACTTCAGGGTGGGGAAGATGTAGTTCTCCACAAAGTCCTTCTTCAGGTCCAGAACGTACAGCTTGGAAGCACCGGTCGCCTTGGCCTTCTCTTCCAGACCGTCCAGCTCCGTGCCCTGGCCCACGTCGCCAGAGACTGCGATGACTTCGCAGTTGTTGTAGTTTTCCTTCAGCCAGGGAATGATGATGGAGGTATCCAAACCACCGGAATAGGCCAGAACGACTTTTTTGATGTTTTCCTTTTTCATGATGAAACGCTCCTTTGTTTTCATGCGTACACTTTTGTTTTTTCGCGCCGGGCGTCCCTCCCGGCACACTCGATCGTTCGGTTTCGTATCACGCCTTTTATTATACGCGGCGCGGCTTTTCCGTCAATGCGGAAAACCGCCAAACCTTCCGCCGTTTTCCGGGGCGATTTGGTTCACTTTGTATGTTTATGCAATTATTTTTGTTTATATTCAAATTTTATGCATTTTCAGCGTATAAATCCGAACCGAAAGATAAACGCTTCTCAACCATCCTCTGCTCTGGATGCCGAAGTTTCAGCCCTGTAGTCATACTCTAAAACAGCCCACCCGCATTTCATGACAGTTTCCTGCAATTTATGACAGTTTATTCAATTTTTGTCCACATTTCAAAACATTTATGGTATAATCAAAATGCTTTCAGCAAGCATCCGATTCGATAAGGAGTGAGAGATTTCATGAAAAAACGCATGGTCAGCCTGATCGTCGCACTGTGTATGATGATCTCGCTGTTCCCGGTCAGTGTTTTTGCAGACGAGGGCGTGGCACTGTGTGCTGGACAGCCCGAGCTGACACTTGACAGCAGCGGCCGTCCCAACGGCTCTTCCGGGTACGGCTGGACCTACTCCGGCGGTGTTTTGACCCTGACCGATGGACGTTATAATTTCTACAGCTCGTCCACCAATCCTTCCAGTCGGCCAATCCCTGCCGATGTGCAGATTCATGTCACCGGCTCTGCCATTCTGGAAGATGGCCGCTTTTTGGGTCCGGTCACCAATCACGGCACTGTGGCTGGCGGCTGGTTTGAAAACACCTTTACCAATCACGGCACTGTGACCGGCGGTTATTTTGAAAACACCTTTACCAATTATTCGAACGTCTCCAACGCATCCTTTTCTGGTGCTGTCTCAAATCAGAGCGGCTCGATCAAGAACTGCGTTTTTTCTTCGACGGGAACCATCGCTTCCAACCGCGGCACGGTCCAAAACTGCCTGTTCTCCTCGAATCCGCAGAACAGCGGTCTGTCTGTTCTCACGCTGCAGTCGGAAAACGGAAACAGCATGGACGCCACGCTGAATGGCTGTTCTCTGTTAATTTCTGACCGTGAGCTGTATTTTGTCGGTTCGCCGGAGATCATTTTCGTGTATACGACTCCTGCGTCGGTCAAGATCACCGAAGCCGATGGCACATTCTGGACGCAGACGGTCGAGAATGGCAAGCTCACTCCCAAAGCCCCCAGCCTTGATCTGGTCATCAACAACGACCCTGCTTCGAAAGATGAGGGCCGTCCCATCACCACCGGCGCAAAACAGCGCGTGGAAAACGGCGTTACAACTTATATTGGAAACGGCTGGAAATACGACGGCAAGACCCTTTCTCTGACGCCGGATGCCCTGACCGATTATGACTTCAGCAAAGCTCCGCTCAACCCGGCCAACAGTACGATCATGTGCTACGTTCAGGTCGGTTCCAATGCAGTCCTTACAGGCGGCACGTTCGCGGTCACGGTCCAGAATGACGGCACGATCCGCGGCGGCATCTTCAATGGAAACCCGGGCCTTTCTGCGGATATCTACCATATTGATTTGAACGGCAGCGGCAGCATCACTTCGGTCAATGACAGCGATCAAGTCAGCTGGACCCCCTATGTCGTCGTGACCTCGGATTCCGCAGAACAGACCGTCACCCTTACCGCCGATGTGGATATCACCACCCTGAATTATGAGGATATCGGCAGCGTTTACAACAGCTCTTATCCCAACGGCGACCACAAGACGGTCACCTTCACGATGCCTGCTGAGGACGTGACGCTGAACCTCATCAAGCCCACTGTCACGGTCCGGAACAACATCGACTCCACCGAACAGGCTCCTGTTGCCGCAAAGCCGGGGGAGGAAGTTCAGATCACGGCAGAGTCCAAGCGCGGCTACACCTTCCTCTATTGGGAGAGCGACGACATCACTCTCTCTGACAAGACCCAGAACCCCCTGACCATCGCTTCCATGCCGGACCACGACATCACCCTGACCGCAAACTACGAGTGTTCCAAACTGGTCATCGGTGCAGACGGCGTTCCTACGCGGCCTTCCGGCAAAGACTGGTGGTATGATGAGGACAACAACACCCTGCATCTCGAGCCGACCACCCGCACCGAGTACGATTTCAGCCGCGAGCCGCTGAACCCGGACGGCTACGACATCAAGTGCAAGATCGTCGGCAACGAAAACACCATTCTCGTCGGCGGCACATTCGATAACGCCGTTGAGAACAACGGCGAGATCACCGGCGGCACTTACAACGATTCCGTGAAGAACAATGGCACGATCTCTGGCGGAACCTATAACGATTCTGTCGAGAACAACGGGACCATCAAGGATGGCACGTTCAATCGTCCGGTCGAAAACACGGAAAACGGCGTCATTGAGGGCGGGACCTTCAACGATACCGTCAAGAATGACGGCCTGATCAAAGACGGAACCTTTAATGGCGAGGTAGACAACAGCGAAAAGGGAACTATCGATGGCGGTACATTCAAAGACACCGTGAAGAACGATGGGACCATCAATGACGGAACCTTTAATGGTAAAGTTGAAAATACCGAGAACGGAACCATCAACGGCGGTACATTCAAGGACACCGTAGACAACGACGGCAAGATCACCGACGGCACATTTGACGGCGGTGTCAACAACGGCGAAAACGGCGATATCTCCGGCGGAACCTTCAATGGAAATGTCGATAACAAGGGCGATGTCACGGGCGGCGACTTCAACGGCAGCGTGGACAATCACCCGGGCAGCACGTTCGAGCCGGACTCTGACGTGAACAAGACCTACACCGTCACCATCGAGGGCGGAACCATCAACGGCAAGACCACGGTGAAGGCCAAGAAGGGCACAGAGCTGACCGCCGTGCTGGACACCAATGCCATTCCGGACGGCATGGCCTTTGACATGTGGTCCCTCTCCTCGAATGCCCTGACCGGCGACCCCTCTGTGGACCTCAAGGCCGGAAACATGACCTTCCTCATGCCCGCAGAAGATGTCACCATCCGGGCACAGTATATCTCTTCTGCGATCGCAGAAGATTCTCCGGGCCTTTCGCCGCTGGGCACGGCAGTTCTGATCACGGCCGGCACAGCCGTCACGGGCGTTGCCCTGTGGCAGGGCTACAAGATCGGCGTGGAGCTGTACATGGAGCGCGAACTGCCGCTGGGCACGCCCATTCCCACCAACCGCCGTGAGCTGGCGCTGTTGCTGTGGAACACGGCGGGCAAGCCCGAACCGGCTTCTGCGGAACTGTTCAGCGACATCGATGCACAGGACCTCGACCTGCAGAAGGCTTCTCACTGGGCACAGGAACATCAGCTTCTGGGCGTTGCCAACGGGTACAACCTCACGCTCTTTGAGCCGGAAAGTGCTGTGAACGAAACGGACATTCTGCTGGGCTGGCTCCGCACGAAAAAGCTTCTCCGCAATGTCGAGACGTCTTAATTTTCTAAAATGAGCGGCCGCAAAAACGCAGTAGCCGCTCGTACAGAAATCGTATAAAACAGAAACCCGGAACCTCTTTAGGGCCGTTTTGGCCTTGAAAAGGTTCCGGGTTTTATGCATTCTTGTTTCGGAGAACTGTTTTGCAGCAGTCTTTTGAAATCAGGCTTTTCCGTATTTTTTCAGCACGGCGGCAGTCTCTTCCGGGGTGACCATCCGGACGGGGTCCGGCTTCTGGTTTCCGGTGCGCAGGGCCAGCCACCAAGTGGAAAGTCCCAGCCAGCCGAATTTATAGGCCGTGTGCGGTGTGCGGCCCACGCAGGTGAAGCCCAGCTTTTCGTGGATGTGCTCGCTGGCCGGGTTCGGGTCTGCCACAAGGGCATACACGTTCCAATAGCCGCACTGTTCCAACAGCTCGAGCAGAGCGCGGTACAGCAGGTCACCCACACCGAAGCCGCGGGCATCCGGCGCACAGTAGATGGTGCTCTCCACCGACCAGTCATAGGCTTCGCGCGGATGCCACCGGTGCGCACAGGCATAACCCAGCAGCTTTCCGTTGGCGTCCCGCGCCAGCAGAAGCGGGGCAACTTTCAGGGTATTGTCCACCCAGTCCTCGTACTCCTCCACCGTGCTGGGTGTCACCTGAAAGGTCGCCGTGTGGTTCAGGACATACCAGTTGTAGATCTCCACGATGTCGGCGGCATCGGCGCGGGTCGCCACCGAAAGGCGGGGCAGATGCTGTTCTTCCCACTCGGCGCAGAGGGTTTCCTTTTTGGCCTTGGTCAGCTTTTTCAGGGCAGCTTCCCGCTTGAGCGCGTCGGACTTGTCCGCACAGCGTTCCAGATATGCAAACCGGACCGCGCCCATCGCGCGGGTGCTTTTGGCTCCCTTGCCCGATTTATGGGCGTGCAGCCGTGCGCCCGGGTCGTTGGTCCAGCCGGTATACAGCTGGCCGCCCGCGCACCGCACCATGTAGACATACGCCCGCTCTTCCGCTTCTTTTTCCATGTTAGAGTCTCCCGTTGTTCTTCAGGACCTGACGGCACGCCGCGAGAGCAGTCTCTTTGTCTTTGGCCGTGATGAGGAAGCGGCTGGCGTGGCAGAAGCTGATGCCCTCGATGCCGCTCTTCTGCTCAATGACTTCCTGCGGCTGGCCGGCCCACGACTGCGGGAAGGGCAGCTTCGGCTTTTTGGTCTTGTGGTCGGTCACGCACTGGGCGCTCCAGCCGCCGCGCTGGCTGGGATAGACCACGAACAGCGCATCGGTGCGGTACAGGCCGTTTTTCCACGGCAGATAGCAGGGAAGTACCACGATGCCGTCGCGGGAGTTTTTGTAGGCCTGTTGGACCTTTTCATCTGCGCGGTTGACTGCATTCGCGCTGTCGAGCTGGTGTTCCAGGATCTGCTTCGCCACGGCCACGGCCTTGAAGAAGCAGGTATCCTGATCTTCCTTGGAATCCCAGACCGGGTTGAAGAAGCCGATGGCATCGCACAGGCTGTTCTGCTCGCCGGTGTTGTCGTTCAGGTCGAGCGGCTGGATGAAGTTTTCATCGATGAGCCGCGCCTGACGCTCGCCCACAAGGCCGGGGCCGAGCACCCGCCACAGCAGACCGAACGCCGCATACGGGATGCCGTTGGGCCGCGTCTCGCGCGGCTCCTGATGGTGGTCGAACATGCCAAAGCCGATATCATACACGATGCCGTCAAAATCATCCGGGACCACAAAGCCGCGGGTGATCTTGATATCGGGTCGAACGATCTGCAGCAGCGCGGTGGCAAACACATCGTCTGCGTGGAACTTGCCGGCGTGCGTGAATCCATTTGCGGGAATTTTCATTGCTTGTACCTCATTCTGTCAGTGTCTTTGAGGACAGTATAGCACATTCTGCGGGCTGGGACAAATTTTTCATGGCGCAGCATTCAAAAATGGCTTTCTGCCGGGTTGACAGCCCGAAATCAGATTGCTATAATACAAATAGAAAAGGCGCTGCGACAAGCGGTTCAGCCCGATCCGTTAAGAGTTCTTAGAAATTCCAAGAACCGTCACCGGCCAGGGTGGCGGTTCTCGCTTTTCACTTTGATGGTGAATACCAGTCCAAAAATATGGAACGTCAAAGTAATCGGCATAGTCTCACCTCCTTTGTGGAGATGTGGCTGAACCGCCTGCCGTATGTGCAGCGCCTTTACCGCTTTGAAAAAAGCGGTATTTTTATTGTATCACACACTCGTTTTGTGTGCAACAAATTTCGACAAACCCGGCCCCGGGAACCTTTTGATTCCCGGGGCCGGGTTCTGTTTTTAGTTTTACTGCGTAAAACCTTCCGGCAGTTTCATGGGCAATTCCTCCTGTTTTTCACAAAGGGCTTTTTCTTATTTTTCCCCCCCCCGAACGGTTTTGTCAATGTTTTCCAGCTTTTTTGTTTCATCGAATTTTCGTCGATTTCTTTTGGTAAATCGACAACGCAAAAGGCTCTGCCGCCTTGTCAGCGGCAGAGCCTTTTGCTCTAAGTTGATTTGATTTTACAGCTGGGGGAAATAGGCAGGGTCGCACTTCGTCAAAGTCTTCGGCCAGAGGGTATAGACTCTCTTTTCACCATTGATCTCGACCGCAGAGGACATCGTGATCAAATCTCCATCGCTGTCATAGCCGTAGGTGTGGCTTCCGTTCGGGGTGATCACGACCTCATACAGGATGCTCTGTCCCTGAATCGTCATCGTGTAGGCAGAGAAGCTCACGACTGTCTCAGGCACTTCGAACACCTTGTCCACCAGTACAAGATACGACTTCACACGGTCCGCAGGAACTTCATTCCAGCCAGTCTCCGTATATTCATAGAACTTTCCATCATTGCTCTGGTAGAACGTTACGCCGTCTTTGGTCTTGGCATCCTCAAAAGAGCCTTCTCTCTGATTGCCGAGATATGCAAGCTTCAGGGTTCCAGCATTTACAGCCTGATTATCCTTGATCTCTGCAACGATGGCATCCAGATAGTAGTTGGTCGAGGTCAGGCCCTTGTTTGCAAAATACACCTTCGTCGTGGAATCTGCCCAAGTTGCGCCTTTCACCGGATAGGGTTTGCCCTCTTCCGGCTGGTCGGTGTTCTCGTCGTCTTTTCCCTCTTCCTTCGGAGGATCGTCCTTCTTTTCCTCTTCCTGCGAAGCGGACGGGGTGCTGTCCGCAGGTGCACTCGATCCATCGTCGCCGCAGGCGGTCAGCATGCTCATTGCCATGGCCGCTGCCAGAATGCAGATGGCCAGTCGTTTCATCAATCGCATTTCAAATTCCTCCATTCATTTCTCATGCAGAGCTTCCCAAAATCAACTCTGTGGGTCCATCTTACTCCTTCTCCCGTATAGCTGTCAATTTCTTTTTGAAATTTCAGCGATATTCCAAAATCCTGCCGCTCCTTTTTCGCAGTTTGACAACAAAAAACCGCCATGCAGTTTCACAGCTGCACAGCGGTTTTGAGGGTCCGATTTACTTCCGGTTCTTCGTCTTAGTCACGGCCTTGGTCGTGGTCTTTGCAACGGCCGTTGTCGGCTTAACGGCAGGGGAGAGATTCGGCTTTTTGGTGATGGCCGTGGTCGGCTCACCAAGCGCCAGAACCTCGCTCAGTTCCTTCTGCACGGCGTCGTTGTTGGCGTCGGTGACCGCCAGAACGTCGGCGTAGAACTGCTCCATCTCCTCGCGGGTGGAGAAGGTCGCCACATACATCTGATTGCCCATCGCGCCGGACAGGGCATCGGGGATGCGGTCCACCATCCGCATATTCTGCTGATACTTCTGCATCAGCTGCTCGTGGCTGTAGACGAAGTGCTTGCCGTCGCGGCGGCCCGCAAACGGGCAGTAATAATGCTCGCCGACCGGCATATCCGTGCCGCCGAATGCGATCATATCGGCCCAAATCTTGTACACGTTGGTCGAGCGCGCAAAGTTGATCATATCGGGCGTGAAGCCGCCGCAGGGACGCATGTTGACTTCCAGCGCCACGATCTGGCCCTTTTCGCCCATGCTGGCCTGATCTTCGGTCATGCGGAAGAACTCAAAGTGGACGAAACGGCTCTTGACGCCAAAGCTCTTGACGGCGGCGCGGCCCGCAGCGCGGGTATCGTCGGGCAGGTCCTTGATGATGTAGTAGATGGAGTTGTCATCGTTGTTCACGATGTCCATGATGGACACTGGGCTGACATTGCCCGCCTCAAAAATGGGGTTGCCGCTGCCGTCGATGATGGCATCGTAGCTGTTGACCTCGGCGTGAACGAACTCCTCCATGATGTAGGAGACATCCGGGTGATTCAGCGCCTTATAGTTGAGGAAGGCTTTCAGCTCTTCTTCGTTGGCCAGCTTGTGGGTATCGGACGCACCCACGCCGTTGTCCGGCTTGACGACGACCGGATAGCCCACCTCTTTGATGAAGGTCTTACAGCCTTCGAGGTCGTCCACCATGTGATAGCGGGCGGTGGCGATACCGGCCTTCTGGTAGTACTCCTTCATCTTGCTCTTATACTTGATGCGGGGCATATCTTCGGTCTGGAAGCCGCTGGTGATGTGGAAATCGGTGCGCAGGGCGGCGTCCCGCTCCAGCCAGTATTCGTTGTTGGATTCCAGCCAGTCGATGCGGCCATACTTGAAGGTGAAGAAAGCCACCGCGCGGTATACTTCGTCATAGTTTTCCAGACTGCCGACCTTGTAATACTCGTTCAGGCTGTCCTTCAGTTCGGGCTTCAGCTCATCATAGGGCTGGTCGCCGATGCCCAGAACGTTCATGCCGTTGTTCTTCAGCTCGCGGCAGAACTGCCAGTAGTTGGTCGGGAAATTCGGGGAGATAAAGATAAAGTTGCTCATGATTTTTTGATTCCTCTTTGATACTTTCTGTCCCTGCCCAAAGGAGCAAGGCCCTCTATTTTACGAGAGACGCCCGCAAGACGGAGCGGTTCACCCCATCAGGTACGGCATATAATACACGACCTGCTGATACCACCAATCCCAATCGTGCTTGACGTCATAGCCCCACAGGTCCACCCAGACCGGGATGCCCTTCTGGTCGAAAATTTCCTTCAGGCGGCGGGTGGTGTCCGGCTGTTCCCAGTCGCCCTGACCGCAGCAGATGACCGCTTTTTTCTGCCGGAACAGGTCCATATAGGGGTGGTCGGTGGGGAAGTTGGCCATATAATCCACCGGCGAGTTCCGGTAGACGACCTCATCCATATAATCGCCGAAGCCGTATTTCGTGGTGTAGATGCCGCTGAGGGCAAGGCAGCCATCGAAAATTTCCGGGAAGCGCAGATACAGATTGACTGCATGGGTCGCACCAAGGCTGCATCCGAAGGGGATGACGCCCGGGTCGCTGTCCCAGCCGTTGCGCTCCCGCGCGATATAGCGGATCTTCGGCACGGCCTCTTCAACGATGTAGCGGATCCACTGTTCATAGCGGCGGATGCGCCAATAGGGGTCGCCGTTGCTGTCAGACCACGTTTCCTTGTCCAGCGTGTCGATGGAAAGGACCATCAGCTGGCCGGACTCGATCCACGGAGCCAGCGTTCCCGCCATATGGAAGTCCTCGAAATCGAAGAAGCGGCCATCCTGACAGGGGATGAACAGCATCGGGCGTCCGGCATGGCCGTAGACCTTGCATTCCATCTCGCGGCCGAGCGCGGGGCTGTAATCCTTGAAATATTGCATTTCCATGCTTCATTCCTCCTTGGAGAAGTTTCCGTCTAGTTCGTACATCAGGGTATGGAACACGAACGGCAGCTGTTTTTCCCAGCTGGCTTCGCTGTGGGTCCCGCCGGGGACCAGACGGGCCGTCAGGTGGATGCCGCGGATCATGATCTTACTGCACATATCGGCAAAGCCTTTTCGCATCCCCTCGTGGTTGCCCATCTCGCGGGAGCCGTAATCCATGTAGAGCACCGTGCCGGGTTCCAGCTTGGCGCGGCCCACAAGACCGCTGAGCTTTTCCGGCGCGACCCAGATGGAGGGCGACAGCGCCGCCGCACGGCTGAACACATCGTTGTGATTGAGCAGGGCATACAGGCTCATCAGGCCGCCCATCGAGCTGCCGCCGATAAAAGTGTGCTCCCGGTCGGGCAGGGTGCGGAAGTTGCGGTCGATGAAGGGCTTGAACCGGTGGATGAACCAGCTCATGGTCGCCGCGCCCTTGCCATCGAAGTGGCCGTAGGTGGGGTCATCGAACCGATAGGGCGAATACTCCACCAGACGCTCGTTGTTGGGACCGGCGTTGCATTCCACGGCCGCCACGATGAGGGGCGTGTCGGTATAGTCCAGATAGTCTGCCACGCCCCAGCTCTTGCCGTAGGTGGCATCCTCGTCGAAGAACACGTTCTGCCCGTCGAACATATACAGCACCGGATAGCGGCGGTCCGGCTGCGATTCGTACATGGTGGGCAGATAGACATAGACTCTGCGCTGCTCGGTCCCGTTGACGGCCGGGTAGCTGACGCTCCATTTTTTGATCATGATCCTGTTCCCTCTCATTTTCGTTTACTGTATGCTTAGTCTAGCACCACTGGGAGGGAAATTCAATTCCCGGATGCATCCTTGCCGCGCCGATACAGCAAACGCCGTCCGGTAAGCTGCCGGACGGCGTTTGCAGAAGTTCCCGACAGGGGAGATCAATACTTCTTTTCGACCGGAACGATCCAGCCCTTGGTGTCAGGCAGCTTGCCCCACTGCATGCCGGTCATGGTGTCATACAGCTTCTGGGTGACAGGGCCGATCTTGCCGTCGCCGATATAGGCGTGCTCACCCTTCCAGACCAGCTCCTTGACCGGAGAAACAACGGCTGCCGTGCCCGTGCCAAAGACTTCTTCCAGCTTGCCTTCGCGGGCAGCCTGCATGATGTCGGCGATGGCCAGCTTGCCCTCGATGACCTCATAGCCCCAATCCTTCAGCAGCTCGATGCAGCTGCGGCGGGTGACACCCGGCAGGACCGTGCCGACGGTGGCAGCGGTGTACACCTTGCCGTCGATCTTGAACATGATGTTCATGCTGCCGACTTCCTCGACGTACTTCTTCTCGACGCCGTCCAGCCACAGGACCTGTGCATAGCCCTGCTCCTCGGCCAGCTCGCCGGCCTTGATGGAAGCCGCATAGTTGCCGCCGCACTTGGTGAAGCCGGTCAGGCCGGGAGCGGCACGGATATACTCATCTTCAACATAGATGCGGACGGGGTTGATGCCCTCGGCATAGTAAGCACCCGAGGGAGCGCAGATGATGCAGAAGATATAGTGCTTGGAAGCGTGGACGCCCAGACCCACATCGTTTGCGAACACGAAGGGACGGATGTACAGAGAAGCGCCGTCCGTATGGGGGACCCAGTCGCGGTCCACATCCACCAGAGCCTCGACAGCCTGAATGTAGTCCTCAACGGGGATCTTGGGGATGCACAGACGGTCTGCAGAATCCTGCATCCGCTTTGCGTTGCAGTCGGGGCGGAACAGCTGGATGGTGTCGTCAGCCGTGCGGTAAGCCTTCATGCCCTCAAAGATCTCCTGTGCGTAATGGAACACGACCGTTGCCGGGTCCAGCGGGAACGGAGCATAGGGCACGATGCGGGCATCGTGCCAGCCTTCGCCCTCGGTGTAGTCCATCACGAACATATGGTCCGTGAACTTCTTGCCGAAGCCGAGCTTCGTTTCGTCCTGCGGTTTTTCTTTCGGACTGGTGGTCCGGGTGATCTTGATATCCAACATGATAAATATTCCCTCTTTTCTGATCTCACACAGCTGCCATGCGCGGCTCAGCACCCGCGCCTGAAGATGCCGAATGTTGCTTTCTATTATAATATCATGAAATGATTTTGCAAGGAATCAAAAAATCTTTCATGTTTGGGGGCTGTAAGTTGTCGCAAATTGTGATATTATTTTTGTGAGTTACCCTCTCAGGCGCTTCGCGCCAGCTCTCCCAAAGGGCGAGCCATTGGCAGACCGGGTAAGTTTTATGGTTTCGCCCTGCTGGCTCCGACGGCAAAGTGCCCTGCGCACAAGGGCAGATGCATGGAAAGGAAAATCTTATGATAAACGGTGTGATTTTTGATATGGACGGCCTGATGTTCGACACCGAGCGGATGTGGGCCACCTTCTGGGAGCCAGCCCTTGCGGCGCTGGGGCTTCCTTATAAAGAGGGCCTTGCGGAAGCCGAGCGCGGCACAGCCGGGGAGACTTCGCGGAAGATCGTCCGCAGCTTTTACGGCGAGGACTGCGACGCGAATGCCGTCATCGATAGCCTTCACCGGGTCGCCGACGAGGAATTCAAGAAGCCGGTCCCCAAAAAGCCGGGTCTCGACGAGCTGCTGGCATGGCTGGACGCGAACCGCATCCCCATGGCCGTGGCATCTTCCAGCCGGATGCACGTCATTCAGGGCAACCTCGGCAACTGGGGCCTGACCCACTATTTCAAAGCGCTGGTCAGCGGCCAGCAGGTCCAGCGCTCCAAGCCGGACCCGGAGATCTTCCTGCTGGCGGCGGAACAGCTCGGCGTGGACCCGAAACATTGTCTGGTCCTTGAGGACAGCTACAACGGCGTCCGGGCCGGTGCGGCGGGCGGCTTTGTCACCGTCATGGTCCCGGACCTTCTGCCCGCAGACGACGAGATGCGCCGTCTGTACACCGCCGAGTGCAGGGACCTGCATGAGGTGCTGGACGGGCTGAAAACCAAGCGCTGGTGAGCATTTTTTGATTTTTATCGCAAGAGGGCGGAGTCCGTTTGGACTCCGCCCTCTTGCTGTTATGAATGGAAAAGATGATGTCTGTAAAAGTGGAGTGTTTACTTGCCCATCAGAACGTCCAGAAAGGCGCGGCCGCTTTCCACAGCGCCGTTGATGAAGTTCTGGCCGAAGTTGATAGAATCCTGAATGAAGTTGGTGTCGCTGCTGCCGTTGAACCACTTGAACAGGTTCACGCCGATCGCACCCACAGCGACTGCGGCGATGCCCGCGATGATCTTCGGAGCATCCAGCTGGAACCCGCCGTTCACGTTCATCATCTCGTCGTCGGTCAGGACAGAGCAGTTTGCGGGCAGATTCAGTTCGGTTTTCATATAAAATTTCTCCTTTTGTTGCTCGATGTTATTTCCAGATGAAGTCTTGGGGGACTGTCATCCAATGGCTGTATTCTAGCAGGGTTTCGTTTTGGGTTTGTTCGATTTTGGTTTGAGAATTGTTAATGCTCACTTCAGGCCCTTGGTGAGCGGGATGAGGCAGAGGAGTGCCACGATGCCGATCAGGCCGACCACGATGCCCTGCTGACGCATGGTCCATTCTTCGATCAGGCCCATGCACATGCCCAGTGCAAAAAAGACGGTCCCGATGGTCCCAAGGATGAGTGCGACAAAATTGCTCTTTTTTATATTGATCTCCTCCTGTTATGGCTTGTTATGAATTGTGTTTCGGCTCGTCGTCCGCCGTTTCCAGAAAGCGGTCTACGAATGCCGTTTCGATCTTTTTGTAAGTGCCCACCACACTGTCCTCGATCTTGTGGTATGCACGGATGACTGCTCTGCCGGTCTTTCCGGGCTTCAGGTGATACTTCTGTTCGGTCTTTGGCATATTCTGGTCCTCCTTTCGGTGCGGTTCCGTGGTTTACGAGAGGATTCTACACCTTTTCTGTTTGCGGAATGTTTGCCTTTTGTTTGGGTTTTGTTAGCGTTTTTCGATGTTTGCGCAGAACGAAAAAAGACCCGGAACCGTTTCACGCCGCGGGGGCGGAAATGGTTCCGGGTCCTGTCTGTTCAGTCCGTTCGGAGGCGCTCAGAGCAGTTTCTGCCCCTTTTCACACATCTCATAGAGTTCTTCGGTTTTCTGTTCCAGAAACGGCGCGACCTGACGGCTCTTCTTCTCTTTGACCTTCCGGTAGACGAAATAGGGCGCGATCCAGCTCGCAAAGGCCGGGACCGCCAGAACGACGCTGAGCACGATCTGCGGCGGCTCTGCCGTGACGGCAAACACCGACCCTGCCATGAAGGCGGTCCCCAGCACGCCGACGCCAACGGCCCATGCGTTCGCGGTGCTGCTGCTGGAGCGTTCCAGCGCGTCGATCTCGTCCATGTGGGCTTCAAAATTCCGTTGCAGCCGGGTCAGTTCGGTCTTGTTGACCAGTTTCCGATCCCGTTTAAGCTTCAGGGCCACCTTTCCGCCGCTTTCCTGCGGGGGAAAGTTCTCGTCCTGCTTCCAGCCAAAGCTCTCGTAGCCGTCCAGATACAAGGACGCCTTGCTGCTGGGGACGACGATTTCTTTATATTCATAGGCGGTAAAATCCCGCTTACTCGGTTCCCTCATCGTGCTTCCTCCTGCGCCGCACGGGGCAGACAGACCGTAAAGGTCGAGCCTTGGTCCGGCTCGCTTTGGACCGTGATGCTGCCATCCGAAAGTTCCAGAATCCGCTTGACCAGCGCCAGACCCAAGCCATTCCCGTTGGTCGCATGGCTGGTATCGCCCTGATAGAATTTGTCGTAGATATGCTGGATGATCTCCGCGCTCATCCCGCAGCCGGTATCGGTGATCGACACCCGGACGCCGTCCGCATCGGTCCGCTGGGAAAGCGTCACGGTCCCGCCCACCGGGGTGAATTTGATGGCATTGGAGAGCAGATTCGTCCAGACCAGCTCCATCAGGCCCGGGTCTGCATACACCAAGGCGCTGTCCTCAAGGTCGGCTTCAAACTCCAGCTCTTTTTTCTCCCAAGTATCCTCGAACTGCACCGCACATCCGCAGAGCTGGGCGCAGACATCGAACGTTTCCGGCATCGGGCGGATGGTCTGCTTTTCCAGCTTGTTCAGCTTGAGCATATTCTGGATGAGGTTCGACAGCCGCTTGGTTGCATAGCGGATGTTTTCCACTTGTTCTTCCTGTTCGGTGGAAAGTCCGCCGCTTTTTTGCAGCAGTTCCGCGTTGCTGGAAATGACCGCCAGCGGGGACTTAAACTCGTGGGAGACATCCGAGAAGAAGTCGGTTTTCAGCGTCTCGATACTGCCCAGCTCTTCCACCATCTTGTTAAAATCCACGATCATCTGGTCGAGATAGTCCGTTTTATCCGCTGTGTGGGTGGGGGCCACATAGACCGAAAAATCGCCTTCCGCCACCTTTCGGGTCGCCTTGGCCAGCTTGAGCATGGGTTCTTCGTAGGTCTTGCGGATCTGCTGGCGGGTGAAGAGGGTCAGCCCAACGGCTACCGCGCCCCAATACAGCGTCGGGACCGCCGTCTGCGCCAAATCGTTCCAATGCAGACGGTTCATGCCGACGATGAGTCCCGTATGAATGCCGGACATGATGAACAAAACGATGAGATACACAAAAAACAGCGACGGGGGAAAGATGCTTTTCTGCTTCACTCCCGTCCAGAACTTCGGGCGGCTCATAGCAGCACCGCCTTATACCCGATACCGCGCACGGTCTTGATCTCGAAGCCGTCACAGCCGGAAAATTTATCCCGCAGCTTTGTGATGTAGACATCCACGGCGCGGAGGCTCGTCTCGCTTTCCAGCCCCCAGAACTCGTCCATGAGCTGGGCGCGGGTGAAAGTCTTTTTGGGGTAGGAGAGCAGCTTATATAAGATGTTGAACTCCCGGGCCGCCACCGGAACTTCTTCACCGTTCACTTCGGCGGTCACGGCATCGGCATCCAGCACCAGATTTCCCACGGTCAGCTTGTGCTCCATCTCGATGTTGGCACGCCGCAGAAGCGCCCGCACCCGCATTTCCAGCTCAGCCAGCTCCACAGGCTTGACCATATAATCATCGATGCCCAGCTGAAAGCCCTTCTGCTTCGAGGGAAGGTCGTCCTTGGCCGACATGAACAGGATGGAGATGTGCTTGTTCACCTGCCGCACCGTCTTGGCAAATTCAAAGCCGTCCATCTGCGGCATCATGATGTCCGAAACGATCAGGTCATACAAGCTGTTGTACATTTCCTCGAACGCCTGTTGTGCGTCCAGAACGCCCTTCACCTCAAAGCCGCAGTCGCTCAGATAGGTGCAGACCGTCTTGTTCAGTTTTGCGTCGTCGTCCACGACCAGAATATGGATCATTGCCGATCCCTCCCCACGTCATTTTCTTCTATTCATAGCATAGCAGGTCCGTGTTTGACAAGTGTTTGCCTTTTGTTTCAGAAATGTTAATCAAAGTCCCCTTGAAAAGTTTTGATTTCCCTCTTGACAGGAAAAAGGCCCTCTTTTATAATATGCATGTCGGTTAGTGATTACTAAGTAAAGCCGATTTTCTTTTGCATCAAGAGTTAGTTTATCCTAACAAATCGGCTTCTATCAGAAGAAAGGAGTGTTTTCATGAAACCGAAGAAACTGCTTTCGCTGTTGCTGTCTCTGGCAATGGCCTTCAGCCTGATCTCGACGACTGCTTTCGCGGCAGGACCCGATGCTTCCGAGAACGGATTCTTCCAGCAGATCATCGACAGCCTGACCGGAAATAAGTACACCTATGTGTACGCTGCTCTGACCTGGGACCAGTACTGGGCAGGGGAGAATGTGTATGCCGCTGGCAGCACCGCTTCTTCCGACCAGCTGGACAGCCACGATGAGCACGACAAGGGCGCATTCGACGCCGTTTCCCGCGCTACCACCAACCACGGTCTGCACCGCGGCAGCTTCCAGCAGACGGCTGTGATCTATGCCGCCGATGGCAGCACCTACACCGTCTCTCACTGGTCTACCGATGGCAAGACCATCTACCTGACCGATGGCACGACCGTCGGCTGGAATCGTGGCACGATCACCAAGGCAGACGGCTCTACCGTGAAGATGGATCACTATGAGATCACCGGCACGAAGTACGTCCCCGTCCGCGTTGCGACCAAGGATCTGGACGACTTCTGCTCCAAGTTCACCGTCGTCAAGAACGGTGAGCAGCTGGTCGGCGGCTACTCTGAAAACAAGCTCTCTTCTTACGTTCTGACCGCTGCGGTCGATAAGGACACCAACGGCCTGAAGTACGCCACCAAGAGCGGCGACACCTACACCTTCTCCGCTGCACACAACGGCACTGGTTCCGGCGTTGCTGAGGAAGCTCAGAAGACCGCCAGCGACATCACCGTTAATGTGAGAAGCGGCAGCGATGTGGGCAGCTTCGGCGAGACCATCCGTGTGGACCTGAACGGCAACTACGGCGAGCTTGGCTCCCGGATGCAGTCTGTTGTCTGGACCTACTACGGCGATGACAGCACCTACACCAACGCAAAGGCTTCCTACGGCACGAAGTTCGCCGGCGACAACTGGATGCACAAGTCCATGGGCATCCAGCTGGGCCTGACCGATTCTCTGCGTGCACAGTTCCCCGAGGGGACCGATGGCACGGGCTACTGGACCATCACCCTGCGTGCTCTGGGCTATGCTGACACCGTCATCCAGTTCCAGGTCACCGCGGACAACATCGCAAAGCACGAGCTGGCCGACGAGGCTGACCGTGCTGCTCTGCAGGCCGTTGTCAACGAGGCTTCTGCAAAGATCAAGTCTCAGTACACCGCTGCAAGCTATGCAAACCTCGAGACCGAGCTGGACGAGAGCGTTGAGCTGCTGAGCAAGGCGACTCTCTACAAGGCTGCTGCTCTGGAGCAGGTCACCCACCTGACCGAGGCTCTGCAGAACCTGCAGGCTGCCTAACGTATCATCCCAAACGGAACAAACCTACCACAAGGTCGCCCCAGCCGGGGTGACCTTGTTTTCCATGTCTGAGGAGGGAAACTCATGGGGGAAAGAACTCTCGGGACCAAGCTGCGGCCTTTGGTGCAGCTGGTCCCGGCTGCGGTGGTCGCCGCAGTCATCCTGATCACGCTGCCCAGCACCCACCCCGTTCTGGCCGAAGTGCCCGAGCGTCTGAGCGCCGTGATCGAAGCTTCGAGCGAAGAACCGGAATCTGCGCCCGCAGAAGAGGAAGAAGAGGACCTTCTTCCCACGCTGCCGTATGAGGACGGCGTCTACACCGGCTCTTCGCGCGGCTACGGCGGACCGGTCAAAGTACAGGTCACCATGGAGGGCGGTCACATCACCGACGTGCAGATCTTGGACGCTTCGCATGAGACGTCCAACTTCCTCCGCCGTGCCAAGCGGCTGCTGAACACCGTGGTGACCGAGCAGACATGGGAAGTGGACGCGGTTTCCGAGGCGACGTATACCTCGCGCGGCATTTTGGGCGCGGTCCAGAACGCGCTGACCGGTGAAGAGGTCATCAACCCGGCCCCGCCCAAGCAGAAGGAGCCGGAACCGCTGGTCGTTGAGGAATTTACGCCGCCGGATTCGCCCTATCGCGACGGCATCTATACCGCTTCTGCCGAGGGCTTCGGCGGCCCCATCACGGCCCAAGTGACCATTTCCGACGGCGCGATCGCCGATATCACTATCGTGGACCATGCCAAGGAGACGACCTCCTACTTCTCCCGCGCCCGTGCCGTCATCCCGGCCATCCTCGAGAGCGGCAGCCCCGACGTGGATTCCGTTTCCGGTGCAACCTACTCTTCGACCGGCATCCTGAATGCCGTCAAGCTCGCCCTCACGACCGCTTCCAGCGACCCGGCACAGCCCACAGAGGAACAACCCGCCGAATCGGAACCGGCGGAAGAAGTCCCCGAGAGCCAGCCGGAAGAACCGGCCCCGCCCGAGGAACCGGCGGCTTCGGAAGAAGCTCCCGCTGAACCTGAAGCAGAGCCGCAGGACAAGCTTTCCGACTTCTTCGCACAGGTCAAGGACACCCTGACGTCCCTCTTTGCAGAGGACGAGGAAGAAGCGTCCGCTTCGTCTGCGCCCGCTGTCGTGTTCCGCGCCCCGGACCCGGCCGCTTCGTCTGTGGCAGAGGAAGCGCCGACTACGGAAGCGGCATCGGAAGGACCCATTCCTACGGAAACGGAGGCAGCGAGCGAATGAAACAACATCTGAATTTTGCCCTGCGGCTGGTCAATCTGCTGCTGATCCTGGCCCTGTTGTGGCAGTATCAGCAGGTCGCCACGGCCCGCGCCGCCACCGTCGCCGAGCGGCAGAGCGAGATCGCCGAAGTGGAAGCCTACAACACCTCGGTCCTGCAAGCCATGCAGCAGCAGGAAGAAGAGGAAGAAGTCGGCGGTCTGCGCGATGGCACTTATGAAGGCAGCGGCCTTGGCTTTGGTGACACCATCACCGTCTCGGTCACCATCAAGGACGGCAAGATGACCGATATCGCGGTCCTGTACGCAGACGGCGAGGACCGCCCCTATTACAATCAGGCGCTGACCATGCTGGACGAGATGCTGTCCACCCAGTCCGCCGAAGTCGATACCGTTTCGGGCGCCACGCTGACCGCCGAAGGTCTGCGCGACGCCGTGGCAGACGCTCTTGGAAAGGCGGTGAAGTGAGATGGTCCAGACCGAAAAGAAATCCCTGAACCCGGCGCAGAAGCGCCAGCAGGAGCAAAAGCACCGCGTCTGGCTGCGGGCCGGGGTCCAGCTCCTCTTCTTCCTCACCATGCCGGGAGCCTTTGTGGCCGGTTTCAACGGCGTCAAGCAGCTGTTCCTCCGCATCGGCACGGGCAGCGTGCTGCAGCTGGACAGCTTCGTTCTCTCGATGCTGGGCCTGTGCGGCTTTACCATTTTGTTTGGCCGGTTCTTCTGCGGCTATGTCTGCGCCTTTGGCAGCTTGGGCGACTTCGTCTATGCGCTGTCCGGCTTGGTGCAGAAAAAGCTCCTGCACCGCAAAAAGCAGTTCCAGCTTCCGGAGAAGTTCATCCCGCTGGGCCAGAAGCTCAAGTATCTGATCCTCGCGGTCATCGTCCTGCTCTGCGCCGCCAACCAGTACGGCAAGCTGTCCAGTATTCTGGAGGTGGGCTACAAGTTCAACATCAAGCCCGCGCCGCTGGAAATGTACGCCGAAACGGACACCCTCGCCGACATGGTGCTGCTGACCACCACCCAGCAAGAGTTTGAGGCGGCGTTCGGCAGCCCGCAGCAGGAAATCGACACCACCTATCTGACCTTGGAGGACACCGCCCGGCATCTGGAATATCCATGGGGCTATGCGGTTTTCGCTACGGTCAACAAGCGCTGGGTGCTGGTGCGGGTGGAGATGACTTCCTCCGTGACCAGCACGCCCCGGGGCGTGGGCTTCGGCGCTACCGAGGCCGAAGTGACCGGCGTATACAAGGACTTCGGGCAGGTGCAATCTCCCAACGGAACGCGGGGCCTGTACTACGATTATCCCAACGTGGGCAAGGGGCTGA
>OIYO01000726.1_pt1 | contig 24087 bp, 20 predicted proteins | sample 1588191 | NCBI WGS metagenome assembly OIYO01 (sample SAMN03283275) | human gut metagenome | biome: human-associated habitat; material: feces | host: Homo sapiens | place: Peru | collected 2012 | reverse complement strand
AGCGAATACCATGTTTCTATACGGATTTGTCGGCAACGCCCCCTGTGGCGGGCTGCTGCTGGAGAAGTTGCAGGCCTGCACCCAGTCGGGGCTGGACGGTTACGGCGCCGCCCTAATGCAAGGGGGCCAGCTGCTGTGTGTTAAAAGCAAAGAAAGCGTAGCGGCATTGGCACAACAGCTGCCGGAGAGCGCAGCGCCCTGCGGATTGGTACACGCCCGGTTTGCCACCTGTGGCGGGCGCACCGCAGAGAATGTGCACCCCTTTGTGACCGATGATTATTGCCTGGCGATGAACGGCACGGTGGAGAACGCCGTTGCCTTGCGCAGCGCGCTGAACCTGCTGCCCTACCCGGACAGCGACGGCGCGGTGCTGGCGGCGCTTTTGCAGGCGTATGCAGACAGCGGCACCGTTGCCGCTTTGCGTCTGTGCTGCCGTGAGGCTCGGGGCAACTATGCTTTGGCCGTGCTGCGTCGGGGTGAGGAATGCCTGTTCGCCTGTGCCCACGGGGCGCCGCTGTATGCGGCGGTAGGCGGCGGCAGCGCTTGCGTTTCTTCGGATTTGGCGGCACTGGAACCGGATCAAATGAAAATTTATGCCCTGTCTGCCGGGGAGTGCGTGCAGCTACGCCCGGGCAAGCTGCAGTTTTGGAACGCCAAGGGCAAGAAAATCAAAAAATCCCCCTGTGCGGTGACTTTGCGACGGCCGCCGGCAGCGGGCTTTGCAGACCCGGGAGAGGCGTTACAGGCACTGCCCGGAGATTTGGAGTTGCTGCTTCATCGCTTTGTGCGTGGGGATCAACCTCGGTTGGGCAAAAGTCGCCTGCGGCCTCGGGGCGTCAGTCGGGTGCTGCTGGTAGGCTGCGGCACTTCCTATCAGCTGGCGCAAGCGGCGGCTTGTAATTTTGAGTCGGTGTGCGATGTGCCTGCTTTTGCCTATTCTGCCGGCGAGTTCTGCGCCGGGGGCGTGGTGTGCGACCGAGGCGCGCTGGTGGTGGGCATTTCTGCCAGCGGCCAAACGGCAGAGGTGGCGGAGGCGCTGCAAAAGGCGGCGGCCTTTGGTGCCCGCACGGCGTCGCTGACCGGCGACCCGGACAGCCCTTTGGCTCGTGCCGGGGGCACGCTTTTGTCCCTGCCTTGCAGCCTGCCCGGCGGGTTGCCGCCGGTGACCCACTTTGTGCTGGGCTATGTGCTGCTGGCGCTGGTGGCGGTGGATTGGGGGCTGCGCCAAAAGACCATTACCCCCTTATTCGGCCGCATGGCGGTAAAGCTGTGCGCCACCCTGCCGGACAAGCTGCGGCTGATCTTAAAAAGCGGCAGCGAACTGGATGCTTTGGCGGCGTATCTAACCGGCTATGATCGGCTGCTGTTTGTGGGTCAAAACATTGACCTGGCGGCAGCGGGCGCCATGGCCGGCGTGTGGAGCCGTACTCTGGGCGTGCCGGTGGAGACGGTGCCTGCGGCAGAGCTGCGTCACACCTTGCTGCCTACGGTGGACAGTCACACGGCGCTGGTGGCGCTGATCAGCAGTCGGGAACTGACGGAAAAAACCTGCGCTGCCCTGCAACTGGCGGCCATTCGGGGCGCGGGTACGGTGGCTTGCACGGTAGAGAGCCTGGCAGGGCAGCTGTCCGGCGCACGGCAGGTATTTTTGTTTCCGGACAGCCTGCCTTTACTGGCGCCTGTGTGCCAGTGCGCTACCCTGTCTATGCTGCTTTTGCGGCTGTGTACCGCCCGGGAGCAGGCCGGGCGACCGGTGGAGCAGCCGCCGGTGCTGCCCCGGTATTTTGCCGGATAGGGCATGTTTAGACCCAAGGGGCGCTTTTTCGCTATTTTCCTTGCAAAGCGGCGGGCTTTTCGCTATAATAGACTCGTATGAATGCGCGTTGCGCTTTGGAGGAATAGTATGGAAAAAATTCTTGTTTTGGATTTCGGCGGTCAGTACAATCAGCTGATCGCCCGCCGTGTGCGTGATCACGGCGTGTTTGCCGAAATTCTGCCTTATACCACCTCGCTGGATACCATTCGGCAGGGAAATTATAAGGGCATTATCTTTACCGGCGGTCCCAATTCCGTGTATGACCCGGCCTCGCCCCATTACACCCCGGAAGTGCTGGAGCTGGGCGTGCCGGTGCTGGGCATTTGCTACGGCTGCCAGCTGATGGCATGGATGCTGGGCGGCAAGGTAGAGACGGCGCCGGTGTCCGAGTACGGCAAGATCAAGTTGACCGTGCTGGGCGGCAGTGTGCTGCGAGATGTGCCCCAGGACTCCACCGTTTGGATGAGCCATACAGACTATATCGCCCAGCCTCCGGCGGGCTTTACCGTCACCGGTAAGACGGCGGACTGCCCCTGTGCGGCCATGGAGAACCCGGCGCGTGGCCTGTATGCAGTGCAGTTCCACCCGGAGGTGACCCATACCACCTATGGCAAGGAAATGCTTCATCATTTCCTGTTTGATGTTTGCGGTTGCTCCGGCGACTGGCAGATGGATAATTTTATCGAAAAGACCGTAGCTGCTCTGCGTGCGCAGATTGGTGACAAAAAGGTGATTCTGGGCCTGTCCGGCGGTGTAGACTCCTCCGTGGCAGCGGGCCTGCTGTCTCGCGCGGTGGGCAAGCAGCTTACCTGCGTGTTTGTGGACCAGGGCTTAATGCGTAAGGACGAGGGCGATTTTGTAGAAAAGACCTTTACTTCCTTGTTTGATATGAATTTTGTGCGGGTCAACTGCCAGGAGCGCTTTTTGCAGGCGCTGAAGGGCGTCACCGACCCGGAGCAAAAGCGCAAGATCATCGGCACCGAGTTCTTTAATGTGTTTTGGGACGAGATCCGCCACCAGGATGAGCTGGGCTACTTTGCCCAGGGCACCATTTATCCGGACTGCATTGAGTCCGGCAAGGGGGATGCGGATACCATCAAAACCCATCATAATAAGGTAAAGATGCCGGAGGATGTGCAGTTCCTGGGCTTGGTAGAGCCGCTGTGCGACCTGTTTAAGGACGAGGTGCGCAAGGTGGGTACCATGCTGGGCATTCCCAAGGAGCTGGTGTGGCGCCAGCCGTTCCCCGGCCCCGGTTTGGGCGTGCGAATCTTGGGCGAGATCACCGCAGATAAGATCAAGGTGCTGCAAGAGGCGGATTGGGTCCTGCGGGACGAGATGGCCAAGAATGGGTACGAGAAAGAGATGGCCCAGTTCTTCTGCGTGCTGCCTTGCGTCAAGACGGTGGGCGTGATGGGCGATCATCGCACCTACGATCACCTGGTGGCCATTCGTGCCGTTACCACAGATGACTTTATGACTGCCGATTGGGCGCGTATCCCCTATGATATCCTGGCTACTGTCAGCAACCGCATCACCAACGAGGTGGAGCATGTCAACCGCGTGGTCTACGACATCACTTCCAAACCGCCCGGTACGGTGGAGTGGGAATGATTTCACGCTCGTGAAAAAGCCTTATTTTACTGGGCTTTTGCAAATTGTATGTGCATTTTGGCAACAAAATGGCAACATTATTTGAATTATTGTAAAAGTAAAGAGCTATCAGATTTTTTGAAAGTCTGATAGCTCTTTTTGTTATGTCTAATTTAATCGTTTATTATCTGTGCTTGTTATTGTTAGAATTATTTCAAGATATTTTTTAAATTATCTTTAGTTGTCCAAGGCTTTTTTCTATGTATCATACTGTGACAATTTGAGCATAACATAACAATATCTTCAATTTTTGTTTTTTCGTTTTGTTTCATTTTGGCGATCGGCTTTATGTGGTGCGCTTCAATAAATCCGATTCCTAAATCTCCATATTTATCAGAAAAATCAAATCCACACGCTTCACAGAACAGTTTATTGTTATGCTCCATTTTGAATTTTTGTTTTGCTAGAGTTATCAAATACTGATTCCGTTCTCTAATTAAGTGTTGCTTAAGCATTTCTTTCCCTTCGCAAAACTCGTCATCATCAGTTGTTAAATCGAAAATCGCTTTATTCTGTTTTATAAGTCCATAATGACCTTTATTCTTACCTTCAACCATATAGAATAGTGAAGTGCCATCAAATTTTTCACTTTCTGAACTACCTTTTTCTAAAGTGTCTCGAATAGAAGCCCTATAGTTTTCGGTAACTGGTCTCGTGTGAATTTTTAAAAATTTCTCGTAAATATCTTTTAAATATGCGTGACCACCTAGATTTTCTAATACGAACACGCATTCTTCTTTCCAAGTATTCATAATAACATTTCCTTATTATCTAATAAATAGTTTGTATTAATACTCATCATATCATTCTTTTATAATTTAGTCGTTTTTCAGTTTGTCTTTGAAAGCTGCAAGAATTGCTTCGCTTATTTCTTGTGACGGCACTTTTACAAAACCGGAAGTATCATCATACTTTGGATAATTGTAGCGCCACTTATCGTATTCGTCACGATTTATGTCGCCGTTGTGGTATTTCTCGGCTTGTTTTTTTCACGCAGAGAACATCTCGAACATCGTTATGTAATTTGTACCCATTCCCTTGACCAAATGCAGACACACTTCTCCGTCAAGCTCGGTGATTTTTAGACCGTATAAATCTTCAAGCGATCTGCTAATAAAGCACTAATATTATAACCGAAAATAAAAGGTTTTGCAACTGACAAACTCAAAGGGTATATTTGCAGTCGCAGACTGTAGCGAGCATAGGCAATGTATTGCCGGAAAATAAGGGAGTACCCTTTAACCCCTAAAGAAAGGAGAACAAATGAGAGAAAGAAATTTATCAATAAACATCAGAGTAACCGAAAATGAAAAATCAAATATTTGCAGAAAAGCAAAGCGTTCGGGATTATCGTTATCCGAGTATATTCGTAAGTGTGCGTTAGGTCAAAGTGTAAGGTCGGCACCCAATAAATATTTGAAACAGGCTTATCAATTAGTTTGTCAAATGAATGACAGCAGGCTTGATAAAATAAAAGAACTATTACTCAACGCATGTTACGGTGATGACGGATAATGGCTGTAACAAAAATTTGGGCAATCAAGGACAGTCTGTCTCGTGTTGTTGATTATGCCGCCAATCCAAACAAAACAATTTACTCTGATTTGAAAAATGCAATTCATTATGCCGAGAACGGAGAGAAAACAATCAGTGAAGAAGCGTGCTTTGTCACAGGCGTAAATTGCAATACCGATACAGCCTAAGAAGAAATGAAAAATGTTCAAGTTCATTTTGGTAAGACATCAGGTAATGTTGCTTACCATGCATATCAAAGTTTTAAGACAGGCGAAGTAACACCCGAACAATGCCATAGGCTTGGTGTTGAACTTGCAAAGCAAATGTGGGGCACAGATTATCAAGTGCTTGTGGCAACGCATTTTAATACAGGCACTTATCACAATAATTTTGTAATTAACTCTGTCAATATGTGGAACGGCAAAAAATTTAATTGCAACAAGAAAGCGTATTACAAGTTCAGAGATTTATCTGATTCACTTTGTGAGCGTGAACACTTAACTGTATTAGCAAATCCACAAAATAAAATTTCAAGAACTTTGTATTATGCAGAGAAAAACGGTGAACCTACAAAATACAATTTAATGCGAGAAGCGATAGACAAAGCATTAAGTATTAGTTGTTCGCTAAAAGAATTTACCTATGTGCTCAAAAGGCAAGGCTATATTGTTAATCTCAATCTTGATTTGAAATATGCAACAATTCGTTCTGTTAATGACACTCGAAACACACGCCTTTATCGGTTGGGTGAGAAGTATGATAAAGAGCATATTTTTCAAAAGCTGAAAGAAAATGACTTTTGGAAAACTGCTCCCGAATTTAACACATTCCAAAAATCAATAAAGCCCAAATATGTTGCTTTAAAAAAAGTTAGGTTCAACGGTCGCTTTGCAACAACAAGAAAAATAACCGGTCTTAAAGCAATGTATTTGCATTATTGCTATTTGTTAGGCTATTTGCCAAAAGCAAAACAGCACAAACCGTTGTCACCTGAAATGAGGGCAGCTTGGAGAAAAATTGACAGGTATTCAAAGAAAATACGATTGATAGATTCTAAAGAATTGACCACGATTTCGGCTGTTAATGAATTTATTTCAGCAACAAAGGAACAAATTGTTTATGTCGAAAAGCAACGGCAGCATTGCTACAACAAAATGAGGCGTTGCAAAGAACCAAGTGTTATGGCAGAGTTAAAATCAAAGCGAGATGATTTTACAAAAACTTTAACTTTGCTACGAAAAGAAGTTAAGGTTGCTACCAATATTTTGGAGGATAGCGATGAAATCAAACGCAATATGAAAGCTGAAAAGGCAATGCAACAAAAACGCTTTATTACAAAGCAAAAAACAAGACATAGGTATGATGACCTATGCAGATAAGGAGAATTTTATGAAAAAGTATATTACCGACGAAAATACGGGCATTAGCTACACACTTGTAGGCGATGTATATATTCCAAATCTTGTATCAACAGATACAAATTATGAAATCGGCTATTGGGGCAGAAAACATAAGGAATATATTAAACAATATAAACCGGCATTTTATACAACCCTGCTTACTCAATGTGAACTAAATTCATACTTGCATGATGTAGATGTCAGAGCAACTGAAATGTATGATACCCTTGTAAAGCAATTAGCAAAACAAGAAGGAGTTACAGAAAAACTCAAATCAACCGATATGCTCGCCTGAGTTCAGGCTATGAATAATATCTCAAATAGAGCGAGTGAGATTGTGCATAATGAGTTTGTAATTGAGAATTACAATAAACTATGATATAATAAGCGAGAAGGTTGTGATAATATGGAAAACAATATGTTGATATATCAAGATGAAAACGGAATTACAAAAGTTTCGGTTAGGCTTGATGAAGATGATATTTGGCTTACGCAAAATCAGATTGCAGAACTTTATAATACAACTAAACAAAATATCAGTTTTCACATAAATAATATTTTTAATGATGGTGAATTAAGTCGAAATTCAACTGTAAAGAAATACTTGACAGTTCAAAATGAAGGTGGCAGAAAGGTTAATCGTAATCTTGATCATTATAATCTTGATATGATTATAGCACTCGGTTACAGAATACAATCACCCGTTGCTGTTCGTTTTCGTCAATGGGCAACGCAGCGTTTACACGAATATATCCAAAAGGGATTTGCACTTGATGACGAAAGATTAAAACAAGGCGGTAATAGGTATTTCAGGGAATTATTACAGCGAATCCGTGACATTCGTTCGTCGGAAAGAAATTTCTATCAGCAGGTTACGGATATATATGCTACTTCGATTGATTATGATCCCCGTTCAAATTTGACAAAGGAATTTTTTGCGACTGTTCAAAACAAACTTCACTTCGCAGTGCACGAACAAACAGCTGCTGAAGTTATTTATAACAGAGTTGATAACGAAAAACCTTTTGTCGGAATGACTAATTTTAAAGGTAATTATGTAACTCGTGACGATGTTAAAATAGCAAAAAATTATTTATCTGAAATCGAACTTCAAAGGCTTAATTTGCTTGTGTCACAATTCTTAGATTATGCCGAATTTCAGGCATTAGAACAAAGAAGTATGACAATGCAGGATTGGTCAAATGAATTGGATAATCAAATCATTGCTAATCACAGAAGATTGCTTGAAGGCAAAGGCACAGTGTCGCATAAACAAGCTATCGAAAAAGCAGAAAAAGAATTTGAAGTTTATCGTGAAAGAGAAATGAAAGCACTTGAAAGCGATTTCGATAAAGCAATTAAAAAATTAAAAGATTAAATTCTAAGGGACTGCCTCACAAGTGTGAGGTGGTCCTCATTTATTTAATGTACTGACTTCAAAATTATTTGTACTCATTATAAAAATATGTTCGCCTGGGTTCAGTCTGTGAATAATGTCTCAAATAGAGCAAGAGCAATTATCGAATGTTATAGTTGTCGTGAGAACTTTTCGACAATTGCTATACAAGAGATAACTACTACTTGAAAAAATGATGAAATTTGATATAGTATAATTGAATAGGAAGGGAACAGTATGGAACGATATATTATAGGGTTAACTGGAGCTTTTGGAAGCGGAACTACTTTTTTAGCTCAAAATTTTTTTGAAAAAATGGACTTTGATAGGTGTTCGCTGTCCGATTTGCTGAGAAAAGAATATAGGGAAAATAACAAAATTCAGGATGATCAACCAATAGACAGAAGTGTACTGCAAGATTTTGGTAATGAAGTACGCAAAACAAATGCTGCTTATTTAGCTGAAAAGTTGGATGAGCAAATTATTTCAAAAGCGGAAAGTTTAACGAATTTTGTTATTGAAAGTATTAGAAATCCGGCTGAAATTAAATTCTTTAGAGAAAAATATCCTGAATTTATTCTTATTGGTGTTTTCGCCGATTATAATATTCGATGGAAAAGAGTTAAAAACTCTTATGATGGCTCAAAGGATAAGTTCGATATAGATGAGCAAAAAGACAAGGGAACATTTGAACCAAAAAATGGACAAAGAATTTCTGATTGCTTTTTCGAGTCGGATTTGATAATCCTGAATAATGATGACATTATTTGTAATGATGATAATGATAATTATAAAAAGATGAATTCTGTTATAAGAGCATATCTAAATGCTTTAAAAAGTCCATTAAATTCAAACCCTACATTAAAAGAAACATTAATGGCCGCAGCATATACAAGCGGTAGACGTTCTAAATGTTATAAAAGAAAAGTTGGAGCTGTAATTACAGATAGATATGATAGAATTATAAGTTCTGGATTTAATGGAGTTCCGTATGGTTTACAAGAATGCAAAAACAAATACGGACAATGTTATCGTGATATTCAACGTGATTTGATTGGTAAAAAAATCTGCGAAGGTCTAGAGGTTAGTACTGAAAAAGCAAACATTGTAAAAAATAATGTCAAGCTTCTTGAATTGTGTAGAGTTCTTCATGGTGAAGAAAGTGCAATTATGAATTTAGTAGGTCGGGGAGTGGATTTGACAGGTTCAACGATGCATGTTACAACATTTCCTTGTAATCTTTGTGCAAATAAAATTGTTCAGGCTGGAATAAGTAAAGTTGTATATTTTGAGCCTTATCCGGTGGAACAAGCAAAGGAGATTTTAAACGAGGCAAAAGTCAAATATGAGCCGTTTGAAGGTGTAACTTTCAGAGCCTTTTTTAAGTTTTTTCAGTATGAATCATAAGAGTAATGGAGGAAGTATTATGTGTGAAATATGTCCGAAATGTGGATCAATAGCAGAATATGATGCCTATCACGGAAGGAAGATGTGCACTAGATGTACGTGGGAAAGTGAAAAGATTATTGTTAAATCATCAAGTGACTTTCGTATATCAAAATCTGTTAGAAGGATAAAAGTAGTAAAATCAGGATTTTGAGAAAATATTTTCTATTAGAAAAATCGCCGTGAATTGTATAAACTGCAGCCAAAAGGAGTCCTAATAATGTAAAAAATAAATATCAATAAAGTAAAGTTGCAGGGAGCATAAAAACTCCCTGCAACTATTTTTTGTGCTCAAGTAAATTGACAATTTGTTCAACAACCGCTATTTCTTCCGATGCCAAATTTGAAACATCAATCGTGTGCTTGTGCTCTATTCCGAGAAGATAATCGGTAGTCACATGAAATATTCTCGAAAGCTTAATTAAAATTTCGGGCGACGGTGAGCGCTCCTGTAATTCATAATACGAAACAACAGATTTAGTTACGCCGATTTTATCCGCAAGTTCTTTTTGCGTCATTTTATATTTTAATCTCAATTCTTTTAAATTACTGCCAAAATCAACCATTTTGCAACCCCCACTTCAAATATAGTTTGCCGAATAATTGTATTGCAATGGTTGATTATAAGTACTAACATAGTTGACTTTGCAGTGCATACATACTAAAATAAAATTATTATAGTGTGCTTATAAAATATAAAATTAAATCAAGATGTTAGATAAAAGGACACTTCAATAAAAAAATAAACTCAAAATTAAAATATGTGAAATTGAGAGGAAAAAATTATGGCAATATTTAAATGTAAAATGTGTGGTGGAAGCCTTGAAGTAGAAAAAGGTCAAACCATTTGCGAATGCGAATACTGCGGAACAAAACAAACAGTTTCCGCAACCGATGATGAAATTGTAACCAATCTGTATAACCGTGCTAATAATCTTCGCATTAAATGCGAGTTTGATAAGGCTCAGGAAATTTACGAAAAAATCGTTGCAAAAAAACCTAATGAAGCGGAGGCTTATTGGGGTATTGTTCTTTGCAAGTACGGTATAGAATATGTTGAAGACCCTAATACATATAAAAGAGTGCCTACCTGTCACCGTACCCAACTTGAATCTGTTTTGACCGATGTTGATTATCTTTCGGCAATAGAAAATGCAGATTCAAACCAAAGGTTGATTTATGAGCAAGAGGCTAAAGAAATCGACAAACTGCAAAAGGATATTCTGTCAATCGTTCATAACGAAAAGCCGTTTGATGTGTTTATTTGTTATAAAGAAACAGACGAAAACGGTAAAAGAACAGTTGACAGCGTACTTGCCAACGATATTTATTATCAGCTTACGCAAGAGGGCTTAAAGGTGTTTTATGCCGCAATTACACTTGAAAATAAGCTCGGTCAGGAATATGAGCCGTATATTTTCTCTGCGCTTAATTCCGCAAAGGTTATGCTTGTTGTCGGTACTAAGCCTGAAAACTTTAATGCTGTTTGGGTTAAGAATGAATGGTCAAGATACTTAAAACTTATGAGTAATGACCGTTCAAAAACTCTTATTCCGTGCTTTCGTGATATGGACGCTTATGATTTGCCCGATGAGTTTTCACACTTGCAAGCACAGGATATGAGCAAAATCGGTTTCATCAACGATATTGTCAGAGGTATTAAAAAACTCGTCGCACCGGCAAAGAAAGAGCCAACTAATACAGTAGTTGTCGAATCAAATAATACAGATATCGCACCGCTTCTAAAGCGAGCATTTATTTTCCTTGAAGACGGAAATTGGAAAGATGCTGATGAATATTGTGAAAGAGTGCTTGACATTGATCCTGAAAACGCAGAAGCATATCTCGGTAAATTAATGGCTGAACTTAAAGTTCACAAGCAAGATGATTTGGCAAAATTAGAAACCTCATTTGATGAAAATGATAATTACATAAAAGCGGCTCGTTATGCAGATGAAAAACTTTGCGAAAAATTAAATTCATATTTGGATGTAATTCGCTATAATGCAGAAGAAGCAAGAAAAGAATCAATCTATCTTAATGCTATTAAATTTTATAATAGTGATTCTGTTGCTAAGGTTAAAAAATCTGTTGATGAATTTAATAAAATAGTTAACTATAAAGATGTTGACGACAGAATCATACTGTCCAAAGAAAAAATTAAACAGCTTAATTCTATTGCTAATGAAAAACAAATTGCATACTTGAAGAAAAGAAAACGAATATTCATAATTGTCTTATCTATTGTTGCTGTAATTGTAGTTGGAATTATTTTGACTTTTGTAATAACCAATGTTATCAAATCAAATAATTATAATTCCGCTATACAGATGCTGGAGTCGGGTCAATATCAAGAAGCGTATGATTTGTTTTGTGAACTTGGCGATTACAAAGATTCCGAAAAACAAATGGATAACGCTAAAATTGAAACCCAAATAAGTAATTTAAAAAATATAAATGTTGGTGATGTAATAAAATTCAGAATTGATGAACACGAGGATATTGAGTGGCAGGTGCTTGATAAAAAGGATAACGAAATATTTGTTATAACAAAGTATATTTATTTTTATGACCAATATGGCGGTTGTGATTGGAAAAACAGTTCTATAAGAGAAAACCTAAATAGTGATGTCGATCTTTATTATAATTTGTATTTTAATGAAGACGCAAAGGCTATGATACAAACTACTAATGTTATATATAAAGATGAAAATGGCACAGAAAAAAATACTGCCGACAAATTGTTTCTTTTATCTGTTGATGAATATAACAAATATTTTAAAAATCCAAGTGAAGCGAAATGTACGCCTGCAAAAAATAATACAGGATATTATTCTGACGATAATCCTTATTGTTGGATACTGCGCTCACCGACGATCGGTTGTGGAAGAATGGAGTGTGTTGACCAATATGGCGAAGTGAATAGATCGGTCGACATTAGTAACTTCCAATGTTTGGGTGTTCGCCCTGCGATGTGGATAAATTTAGAAAAATAATTAAGAAGGTTAAATATGAACACTACAAATCCAAAAATAATTGGCCTTTGGGGCAAGGGCTCAAGAGGTAAAACACATACATTAAATTTAGTTGCCACTTTATTAAAATTAAATCGTGGCGCAACTATTGTTCAGGGTGAAATACCAACCGATTTAAGCGAGGACAGCATATACATAATAAAATATCATAATAAGAAAATCGGCATTGTAACTTACGGTGATGACGGTAAGACGCTTTCAAAAGCTTTTGGCGATATTGAAAACGATTGTGATTTGTATATTTGTGCTACGAGGACAAAAGACAGTTCTGTTGAATTTGCAAGAAAAGAATTTTATAACATTTTATGGGTAGAAAAATGGAGCATTACTACAGAAAACTGCCAGCTCAATCACATGGATGAGCTCCGCCAAAAGGCAAACGAACTTCAAGCTATGGGTATAATTGATATTATTGATGAAATTTTGTGATTGATATTAAAGAAAATGGTATAGGAGGAAAAACACAATATCTAAAATAGCAGAAGTAATAAAATACGAGGGTGACAACAGTACATTCATTTGGAAGCACCCGCTTGAAGATTTTAATTCACTGACCCAGCTTATCGTTCACGAAAGCCAAGAGGCAATATTTATGATGAATGGACAAGCTCTCGACTTATTTGGTCCGGGTCGATATACTCTTGAAACTCAAAATATACCGCTCATCGGTAAAGCGCTCAACCTGCCGACAGGCGGAAAAACTCCGTTTCACTGCGAAGTATATTTTATAAATAAAACAGAACAAATGGCTGTCAAGTGGGGAACGGACAGTAAGGTTCAGTTTATGGAGCCTACATATAATTTTCCTATCTCAATCGGAGCAAGTGGTGAAATGAGCTTGCGTGCCGACGATTCAAGAAAGCTGCTGATTAAATTAGTAGGTACGGAAAATATTTTAACGAAGGAAAATTTGACAAGATATTTCCGTGCATTTCTTATGACTAAAGTAAAGTCGTATATTGCGCAGGTTATTCGTGAACAAAAAATCAGCATTTTTGAAATTGACGAGCGTATAAACGATATGTCCGCCGCTTTGCTCAAAATGCTTAAGCCTGATTTTGAGGATTACGGTATCTCGCTTGAAAGATTTTTTGTTACAACAATAGTTAAACCTGACGGCGAAAGTACATATGAAAAATTTAAGTCGCTTCATTTCAGGCAGTATGCGGATATTGCAGAGGCTAAAATTAGGCAGCAGACAGCCGTAATTGACGCCGAAACGGAGGCGCAAAAGGCGGTTATCGCCTCGCAGGCAATGGCAACGAAAAGACAGCAGGAGGGTTACACCTATCAGCAGGAGCGTGGCTTTGATGTTGCACAGGATGTCGCACAAAACGAGGCTGTCGGTCAGTTTACAAATATGGGCGTAGGCTTTGGCACTATGGCAGGAGTAGGCGGTGCAGTCGGCGGAGTTGTCGGCAATGCCGTAAGCAGTGCTCTCGATAGTGCAAACCAACCGCAACAGCCGGCACAACCGCAGGACGATATGGCACAGTTCCAGGCAAAGATACAAAAACTTCAAATGATGAAAGATTCGGGAATGTTAACCGATGAAGAATATGCAAATATGAAGCAACAGCTTCTGTCATCAATTATGTAGGAGGAGAAAGAAATGAAAAAAGGCATTAAATTTTATGCGCCTTGTTGGGCAATCGCACTTGCAGTATTTAATGTAATCACATTTGCCGTGCCGATTACGGTTAATGTTAATAAATTCATGCCGTCATTTTGGATAGGCTACGCATTTATTACGCTGATGTTTATCGCTCAGCTTGTATGCAGTATTTTGTTTTTTAAGCAGGACAGCAAAGAAAAGAGATTTCTCAATATTCCTATTATCAGCTTGAGTTATACGGCACTTATTGTATCAATAATTGTAGGCGCTGTTGCAATGGTTGTACCGCTTATACCTTATTGGGTAGGAATTATCCTTGATGTTCTGGTCGTCACTTTTTATGCTGTTGCAATTATTTCATCGAAAGCAGCAGCAGATACGATAGAAAATATTGATAACAAGGTCAAAGCCCAAACATTTTTTATTAAGTCACTTGCGGTTGATGCAGAAAGCCTTTTGAATCAATCAAAATCGGACGAAACAAAGGCGATTGCAAAAAAGGTCTATGAGGCAATCCGCTACAGCGACCCTATGTCAAATGAGGCTCTTTCGTCTGTCGAGTCCCAAATTACAATTAAATTCAACGAGTTTTCAAATGCAGTAATTGAGGATAATAAATCCATTGCCGAATCCATCGGCAATGAACTGATTATTCTTGTAAATGACAGAAATAAGAAATGCAGATTATCGAAATAAGGGGAGAAGAAAAATGAAGCAATTAACATGCGAAATGTGCGGCAGCACAGATCTTATCAAACAAGATGGTGTTTTCGTCTGTCAAACTTGCGGTTGCAAATATTCAGTCGAAGAAGCAAAGAAAATGATGATAGAGGGTACGGTCGATGTATCGGGCAGTACAGTAAGACTTGATAACACTTCCAATATTGAAAATTACTTAAAGCTTGCAGAAAACGCTTTTTCTGCAAACAATAATAAAGAAGCTGAAAGCTACAGTAATAAAATCTTGGAGATTAATCCGAATTACTATAAAGCTTGGTTGATAAAAGGTAAAGCCGCTGGATGGCAATCAACACTAAACAAAAGTAGAATTTTTGAATCTATCGAGTGTTTTGAAAAAGCAATTGATCATGTTCCGGAGTCCGAAGCCGCTGAATTAAAAAAAGAAATAGCAGAAGAAATAGCAAAATTATCAAAAGCAAGTTTGTCATTATGCTGTGATATTTTTGTTGAAAATCCAAGCAAAAATAATGCGAATTTACTCGTTGAGACTGCAGCATCCATAAACAAATCGGCAATAAAATTATTGGAAAAATGCAGCATTGCACCTGCTAAATATGAAGAAACAACAGCAATATGTATCAGAGAATCAGCTATTAATGCGTATGACCATATAGTATGGCCGGAATACAGTCGTAGTAATGGTGGATACCCCTATGCTTTTCAATTCACAAACTTCCTTGATAAGAGTTCCGCATGTATTATGGTCTTAAAATGCTCGATTACTATGTCTTCTTCATCTGATAAACTTGATGATGTTAAGATTAAGAACTACAAAGATTTAATCAGAATAACCACAGATAGAATTAATGCTGCCGGATATGAAAAGAAATTTAACGGCAGTTCATCATATTGGGCTGTTACATCAGCCCTTTCCGCTTCGGCAAAGCAAATCAATCTTGATGATATCAAAACTTATCATCAAAAGATAAAAGAAATTGATCCTAACTATGAAATTTCTACTGCTGAAGATAGCCCAAAAGAAAAGACATTACAAAAAATTTCAATAGCTATCGGCGTATTTGTACTAATTGAAATCATTGTAGGTCTTGCAATTATGTTTTCTTCTCTTTTAATGGATTGGAGTGCCGTATCCCAAAAAATCTTGTTTTCAGGAATATTCATACTGGCAGGAGGATCAATAATTACCGCAATCATTGGACGAATAGTTTATGAAATTGTAAAAAAGAAACAATAAATGTTGTGAATATTGAAACAAAAATATACTTTAATATTTGGATAATATATTATAAAAGAGTAAAGTAAAATAGCCAGGAGAACAAACGATGTCAATATATAAAGAAAACGCAAAAAATGAGCAGTATATTTTTCAGTATAGGCATGGACACTTTAGCGAAGTAATAACCTATAGGAAACACTTGATTAATATGATTAAGGACGATCCGAACGCAAAAGGTAACACAGAAATTCAATTTTTTTCTTCTGAAAGTGTGACAATCGAGAAATTTGAAGCGTTTATCAGAACCGCAAATAACGCAGGTTATGTGATTTATAAAGTGGAAAAATTATGAATAATCTTTTGCATTATTAAAACAATTCTGCTTATCCTGTTAACTTATTAATTAGATTACCATAGAAAAAATCATTATCGTCATAATAATTATAGAAACATAAGGGGACAGTTCCTTTGTGTTTATTAATTTAAGCGATTTCCTGAAAAGGAAGTCGTTTTTTATACAAATGTGCAATATGAATTATATCCACATTCTTTATTCAACAATTTTTTTGAGGGCAATATAAAATTAATCGTTATTTTTTATTGCCTAAACGAGTAAATGTTTTTGAGATATATTTATATTGGGGTTAAACATAACAAAAGCAGTAGCTAAAAAAATTAAGAGGCAATCTGCTATAGTGACCTTATGTCAAACAAAGTGCTCTCACCTGTTGAATCCCGAATCACAGCTGAATTTAACGAATTTTCTAACGCTGTGATTGAGGATAATAAATCCCTCGGTAATAAATCGATTATTCTGTGACAGAAATAGGATAAAACAATATTGATATTTGTTGGCACAGCATTTAAGATACTTAGAAGAGCATTGCAAGTTGACATATAAATAAGTACAGAAACGATTTGAATTGCTTGCAACTCAGATGAAAAATACACAGAGCATTTTGAAATAACTAAAGGCTGAAATTTTTAAAGAGTTGAGATAAAATAATGAATTATATCCGACAGAAAGCAAAAGAAATTTTAATAGCTGAATTATTGATTTCATAATATAAGATAATCATGGGATTGGTACGATCTACAGTTTTAATTCCGTAATTTTAAGTGATGACGATACTTATTGTCTGTTGACTAATTGTATTCAATTAATTATACTAAGACATAATAGGGGTGAAAATATGGATATAATTCGCGTCTTTTCAATGAACTTAAAAAAATATAGAACTGCAATTGGATTGTCACAAGAAGCTTTTGCAGAAAGAGCCGGACTTCACAGAACATATATAAGTGCTATTGAACGTGGAAAGAGAAGTATCGCTTTAGACAATGTCCAGAAAATAGCAGATGCTCTTGAAATAGACACATATTTACTATTTGTAGATAATGATTCAAAGAATATTAAGGAGATGTATTGAATGAAAACATTTCAATTACCAATTGATAAAATAATTATTCAATTAGGCTATAAGTCTTCTGATAATTTTTTTGTGTCTAAACAATTTCAAAATGCGCCTTTATCTCCGCAATATAAAAGAGTATTAAAAGTGATAAACCCATATGCGGTATATATTGTTGATAATGCTCCATTTGTGTTGTTTTTCGACAAAACGACAAATGATGATACTTCATTTAAAAAAGTTAGTAAACAAGTTTGGAATGCTCAAATTCCAGTTGCAATTTTTTGCGATGAGAGCACAGTAAAAATATTTAATGGACTATTGTTAGATGACTCAAACTATATGCTAAAACAAATTAAAGCATATTCAACGGAGGATTGCAATGAAAACTCAGATTTTTCCTACTGGAAAATTTCTAATCTAATCTTCTGGAATAAATATAACCAAATTTATTCAGGAACTGAGTTAAACCAAAGTTTATTGGATAACATTTCGTTTTTAACAAATGAATTAAAAAACACCTATCATATACAGTTTGCGACGAAATTTGTTCTTCGGCTAATTTTTATCCGTTATCTTATTGATAGAGGTGTAGATTTAGACTATGGAAACTTTTCGACAGATATTTTACAGTCTCAAAAAGAATTTTTAAAAATAGTCGGTAACAAAAACGATGTTTACAAATTATTTGCTCACTTGAAAGAAAAGTTTAATGGGAATCTGTTTGAGTTAGATGATGAAATGGATTGTACTGAACTTAATGCGGAGATATTTGCTCTGCTATCTGACTTCTTTTCAGGCAAAGAAATATTAAATACTAAACAGTTATCTTTGTTTGCGTTATATGATTTTAATATTATACCAGTTGAATTGATTAGCAATATTTATGAAATACTTCTTGGTAAAGAAACACGCGAAAAAGATAATGCGTTTTACACACCAAACTATTTAGTTGAATATATTTTAGACAGAACAGTTACGAAAACATTAAAAGAGAAATCTTCATTCACAATTTTAGACCCTTCTTGCGGATCTGGTGTATTTCTTGTAGATAGTTATCGACGTATAATCCAAGAAAATTTGGGTGAAAAACTTTATTGTGATGATGACGCTGTCCTAAAGCGACTCTTGACGAATCATATCTATGGTATTGATATTAACGAAGAGGCTATTGATGTGACAATTTTTTCCCTTTATTTAACCATATTAGACTATAAAGATCCTAAAACTCTTTCTGAGTTTATCTTGCCTAATTTAAAAGGAGAGAATTTATTTGTTGGCGATTTTTTTGATGAAGAAAAATTAAAATCGTTGACAGAAAAAAATATCACTTTTGATTACATCATCGGAAATCCTCCATGGGGTAATGTGAAAACTGGCTTACATATGTCTTATTGCAAATCAAAAGGATTTGCCGATAAGCAACAGAATAATGAAATAAGTAGAAGTTTTGTGTTTCGCGCAAAGGATTTTTGTACAGTTAACACAACTTGCTGTTTTATTCTACACTCGAAGTTACTTTATAATCAAAAAAAACCAGCGGTTAAATTTCGTAAGTTCATGTTAAAAGAAACGGAAATCTGCGATATAGTAGAACTGTCTTCAGTAAGAAAATTGGTATTTGAGAATGCTGATGCCCCTGCTGCTATTATTGCATTCAAATATAATTGTCAGAATAACTTAAATCATAACTTTACTTATACATCAGTTAAGCCAAATGTTTTTTTTAGACTATTTCATGTGATTTGTATTGAAAAAAACGATGTTAAAAGCATTTCTCAAGCACTACTATTCACTTACGATTGGGCATGGAAAACAATTGTTTATGGTAGTAGTTATGATTTAGAGATTATTATAAAACTCAAAAGTAAATACTCAACAATAGAACAGACATTAGATGAGCAAACCCCTTCAATTATTAAAGGTGCCGGCGTAGAGTATCAAGATGGAGATAAGAAAGATGCAACACATTTACTGGGACGTAAACTTTTGAATTCTCAAAATGGAGTGGAACACTTTATTGTAAATAGTTCTTGCACTTCAATTTTTAGTAAATCTAAAGTACATCGTCCTAGAGATAGTGAACTCTTTGAACCTCCATATGTTTTAACTCCGACGGGTATAGATTGTAATACCTATAAACTTAAAGCAGCATATAGTGACGATTCCTTTGTTTCGAAAAAGACGATGTATATTATTAAAGGTGTTAATGAGCAAAAGAGTTTATTGCTAAATTTAGTAGGATTGCTAAATTCATCATTGTATGCTTATTTGAATCTTATGCTTGGCACATCTATTGGAATAGAGCGAGAACAAAGATTTATGGATGAGGTATTATCGTATCCTTACTTATTTTCTGAGAAAGTTGTTGATAAAGTTGACCATATCCAAACTATGCTGAACAACCAAAAACAACATGTATTATGTTATTATGATAAGGATATCGACATAAAGCAACTTGATGATATGATTTTAAAAGAATTCGGGTTGGAACATAATAACTTTGTTGACTATGCTATTAACATACAAATTCCAGAACTAACGAATTCTATTAAAAGTCAAGCATATAGAACAGTATCTGTCGATGATTTAAAAAAATATAGTGAATGTTTTATTAAGCAGTTTTCACTGGTATATAATCCGGTCAACAAATATGTATCCATTACATTATATCCTAATATCGGTAATGACTATACTGTATTTGAATTGCATATTAATGACAGTAAGCCTGTTGCCGAAATATCAATTGCAAATAGAGCAGAAGATGAAAAAAAACTGCTTGCCAAATTTTCGGTGTATGAGCACAATGACAAATTTTATCAAATACGTAATGTTATACACTTTAGCACAAATTCATTATTTATCATTAAGCCTAATTTCTATAAAAATTGGCATCCTGCTATTGCGGAAATTGATCTGTCTGATGTAATAGATCAAATTATGTCTACTTCGGGAGGCGATGAATAATGGGAGGTTTTCAAAATCAATTACTAAACCAAAATTTTAAGCAGAATTTTTACGATATAATTATCACTGCATTGATTAGAAGTTGTAAGACTATGATAGAAAACTGTTGTTCAAATAAATTAAGTATTCCAAACCATGAAGAAAAAATTCGAACGCACTTGTTGGAAAACTATCTGGAAAATGAAAAAATCCGTTGTGCTATTGGATTATCTGATGTAAAGATTAGATTTCTCCCAGAAGTTCCTGAAAACTACGATGCTGACACCAATACATATATTGGACGAACTGATATACGAGTTCTTTCTAGCAACTGGTTGAGTAACCCAAACGATTATTATATTGTGGAATGTAAACGCCTTGATGGAACGAAATCACTAAACCAAAAATATGTTGATGAAGGTATATGTAGATTTGTTGGTGACACTCCCAAATATTCCTCGTATAATAATAAGAACATTATGCTTGGCTTTGTTGTAAAAGATATTGATTGTTCTGTTGTTATTAGTGAAATAACCGATATCCATAACGAAAGGATAGGTGACATTATCGATAAAGATATAACTCCTATTGTAAATTCTAAAGACTATTATCTTTGTGAAAGCGTTTATACTAACCAACTATCTTTGAGCCATATTTTTTATAATGTTTCAAGCGTGATAATATCTTCGTAATATAATAAACTATATAGTATGGTCTTTTAGATTGACCATATTTATATTCTTCAGAAAAGAAATTGCTTAAAGAAGAGGTTATATCGCTCTGTTTCATAATGTATTTTTGTGTTTTGAAAACCAGTGCCACATCAAAACGGTACAACAAATTTTTGAAAATAAATTGTTAATGTTTTCTATGGATTTTATTAAATTTATGTGTTATAATAATCACACTAAATTGAAAGGACGATTGAGATGTGCGTTTATATTGGAATTGAAGATTTGGCTGCAAATGCACTTATCGAAGTGATGTCAAAAGATGAATCAAAAAGATTTGTTTCTTATGAAGAATTAGAAAGCTATGGTGCCGAAGTAGTGAACTTTTTGAACACAAAAGGTGAAAAAGCGGTTTTAATTCTTTCAAGAGAAAGTACAAATGCAATGTTCAGAAATTATTCTGATATTTTTGAGGAAACAGTTTCTGACGATCAACTTGGAATTCAACTCAAAACTAATATTACAATTGAAGAACTAATAATAAAGTTTAGAGGGTATTTAGCTTGGGATGTTCTTCTTGCTTTTATAAGTAAACAAACCGTATCAAAATTAGGTGTAAGATAATGATACCGATTAAGCGGTTTAAAGATCCAATTTATGGGTATATAAAATTACCTACTGAATATGTGAAAAATATTATTGATACTGCGGAATTTCAAAGATTGAGGAGAATAGTTCAAACAAGCTACTCTCCTCTTTATTCTGCTTCCGTTCATAATAGATTTATTCACTCAATTGGTGTATATCATTTAGGAACAATTGCATGTAAAGGGGTTTTTAATGATTTAAAAAATGATGATCAGACTAAAGACCTTCAAAAGTGGGATGAAATTAAAAAAATATTCTTGTTGGCTTGTTTATTACATGATGTTGGACATGCACCTTTTTCTCATACCGGAGAAAAATATTATTTGGATGAAAAAGGTAGTTATGCTAACTTACACAAAAAATTAGCCGATTGCGTAGGTACGGACGAATTTCAAAATGATATTCCAAAAGACAGCAAATCTGCAGCACCACACGAAATAATGAGTGCTATTGTTGCACTTGAAAACTATAAAATATATTTTACTGATAGCTTGTCAAGAGAATTATTTGCTCGTTGTATTACTGGTTATAAATACCAAAATAAAACTTTAAATAATTCTGTTTTAAATTGTATCATCTCTTTACTTAATTCAAAGGTGATTGACGTTGACCGATTAGACTATTTGATAAGAGATGCATACTTTACTGGATTTGAAACAGTGAACATTGATTATAAAAGATTGTTAACATCATTAACAATAACAATAGAGCACGAGAATGCTAAACTCGGATTTAACAAAAATGCAATAAGCATAATAGAAAATGTTGTTTATGCTCATGATTCTGAAAGAAAATGGATTCAAACACATCCAATAGTTCTATATGACATGTATATTATTCAACATGTTATAGATAAATTGGAGAGAAAGTATTCTACTGATAAAGAAAATTTATTTTCACAGGAGTCTTTAAGTTTCAAAGGGCATAAATTGAGTGATGGAACAGAAATATCTTTGTTATGTGATGATGATATTGTACATTTATTGAAAACAAAAAAAGACGATGCATTATGTATTGAATATTTTTCAAGAAATAAAAGACGACATCCTATTTGGAAGTCGGAAGCAGAGTATAAGGCGTATATGACTCTTCGCTTTGGCGAAAATGGTAAAATATTTGAAAATCTTTCGTCTGCTTTATCGGAAACTGAAAAATATATGCGCAAAAATTCTGAAAGTTGGATAATCAACGAAAGTATTATTGAAAAACTTGAGAATGATTTAAAAAATGTGGATGAATCAACAGAAATTGATGAAACAACTAAAAAGGCACAAAAGGAAATAAAAGAAAAAATTCTTAAAGTCATCAAAGCACTTAACAACTTTGCAAGCAAAAATGAAATCGATTGCGACTTTGTTTTGCTAGAAGCCAGTCAATTTTACAGTGGCTTTAACAAAAAAGATTTATTAAATATTCCTATTACATTCCCTCAAAAAGCAGATCCGAATACATATCCATTAAAAGATGTTGTAACATTATTAGAGAGCAATGAATTAGATGTAAAAGAATTCTTCTATCTTTACTATAAGGAAGGAAATAAACCTATAGACAAAGATGCTCTTTGCGCCGAATTATATAAAGCGTTTATCTAAATATATGTGGGTATACTTATTCAACATTTCATAGTGTCTTTGTGGACTATATAGGATTATTATTCTATAAATAAAAATATATAAATTACTGGCAACAATATGGCAACAGAAAATTTTATAGGCAATAGGTATTAGATAATACTGATAGCTGGGACAATGTGAACAAAATTACCTGTGCTAAAATGTTACGGTTGCAAAACCTTGAATCGAGTGGGAGTAGTTTCCCTTGGTTTAGATGTGCCGAAAAGCCCAGTATTTATGCGGGTTTCGGGAATTGGCACTTTTTGAGTAACCGTTTTTGCAACACTTTTGCAACACTTTTTTTCAAAAACGTGTTTTCGGACAGATGAAATAGTCCCCATTGGCTTGCAACTAAACCTAAAAATCGCATAATTTTTAAGGCTTTTGCCCTGTTTTGGGCAGAAGCCTTTTTTGCATATTTGATAAAATTTTCTCTTTAATATATCATCAAATCAGATAAAAACAGCGAGGTGAATAGTATAAAAGGGGAAAAATATCATATATATTTAAGTACAAAAGAAAGAAACGAAATTGTTGCAGTATATCAAGGCGCACCGCAAATGTTTTTATACGCCCTTGCTCACAAAATGCGAACTGAACAGACACCTTGCCGACGTAAACAAGCAGGCAGAGGATATGTTTTTTCGGCTCGTAAAACGGATGGCAGAGCGTGAGGGCGTAACCGAAAAACTCAAAGCAGACAATCAAATGGAGTGGGTCGCTCGGATGAATAACATCAGCAGCAGAGCCACAGAAATCGTAAATCACGATATAATTTACAACTAACCGAAGGACGGCGGCAGGGAGATTCTTCTCTCTGCCGTCATTTTTGCGTATAGTGGAAAAACTTTATTCTTTATGATATAATTTTAAAAAAGTTAGCTACTTTTTTAAGACAAACGCCGAAAAAAACGTACTTAATGAGTGAAAGCGCTTTTAGGTCAAACAAGGGAGGTGAACAACATGGATGATCTGAGAATCATAGAACTCTATTTTAATAGAG
>OIYO01000725.1_pt1 | contig 24114 bp, 10 predicted proteins | sample 1588191 | NCBI WGS metagenome assembly OIYO01 (sample SAMN03283275) | human gut metagenome | biome: human-associated habitat; material: feces | host: Homo sapiens | place: Peru | collected 2012 | reverse complement strand
GTTGTCCGCCGCAATATTATTCTCGATGACATTGCCGTCCGTATCATAGAAATTCACAAATTCACATTTGTCGAGGTCGATAACATCACTGTAGTTATACTTGTTATAGATTTTATTGTCCGCATCTGCGTGACCTATAACAAACGCTCTGTAAGCCTCTATTACTATCAGGTCGTTCTTTTGTTCTCCGGTACTGTTTAAGTATATTGTTCCTCTGTGTGACTTGTTGTCAAACTTATCGGCAAAAAGCTTTTTCAGCGAACCTTCATACGGCATACCGTTAAATATTATCCTTGCGTTTCTGGGAAAGCTCGTCGTTGTTGTCGAGTTTGAATTGTTCCTGTAATATGTAATTGTATTTGAATCGCCCGAAAAGCTTATATACTGTTCGGTATCAATTATTGCGCCGTCATTTTGAACGTCACTGTTTTGAATATATATAACGGTACCCTCGTTATTGTTTTCTTCGTACAAATACTCAACATAATTCGTGAAATAAGGTTTCGGGTTAACCTTATCCGACAGCTTGTACTTTGTGCCGCCGATATATACCTCGCCTTTGTCAACGAATTTTGAATCCATGCTGCCGCCATAATATTCGGTCAGACGTCCCTCTTTTTCATATATATTCCAATATATCGAAAGAATCGTATCCTCCGATTGAGCATAGCCCGAGTTGTCTTGGGATATAGAGGTGGTATCGAGAACCCCCGTATTCATCGCATTAAACAAAAGTATAACCGCATCGGAATAATTCAATTCACCGGATACAGTCCTTCCGTCTGTTAATTTAAGACGATTTGCCGCCTTAATATATCCGTACGGAAAGCCGCCCTCGCCGTCTGCATAAACGCCGTATCCCATTGCTCTTACAAGCATCTTAACCGCCTGTTCATATGTAACAATATCATCGGGATTAAAAAGATTGTCGTCGGCTAAAGATACTATGTTATTTTCGACCAACGCATTTATGTATGCGTATGCTCTGTGATCGTTTTTAACATCGCTGAAATATACAGTATCGGACGTATTCTTTAATTTAAGCGCTTTTGCAACCATCTCGGAAAACTTTGCGCGCGACACTGTGTTATATGCATTTCCGCCGTTTTCCGTATTAAATTCATCAACAATACCGATATGCTTAAGCACAGATACCGCCTTTTCATAATCCTCAGCGAATAAAATTCCCTGTGCCGATATATTCTGTGTTCCGAAAATCGGAATAACCATAACCGCACACAAAATCAAAGTAAGTATTCGTTTCATAAGATTCTCCTTTCCGTATAAAGTCATTTTATCTCGAAATCATATAGATGATTTTTGCCGCTTCGGCGCGTGTTGCATTATTTTGAGGATTGAACATATTGTTTTCGTCACCGTTTAATATCCCCGAATTTTTTAACAGCCTTACCGCCTCTTTTGCATATGCATCGATTGTGTCGGAATCCCCGAATGTTAAATCACCGTCGTCGGCAAAATTATAATCGAGAGCGGTCAGAGCATTCGCAACAATCACCGCTATATCCTGGCGGCTGATATTTATTCCCGTTCCGAACTCCGTTTCGCTGATTCCGTTTATTATCTTTGCGTTATAAGCAATATTTACATACTTACTGTACCATGCGTTTTTATCCACATCGGCAAAGGGTGCGCCGCTGCCGATTGTGTTCAGTTTGAGCGCCGAAACAATAAGCTTTACAAATTCTTCTCGTGTTATATTGTCCTCCGGCTTATACTCGGTCGCATTCACACCCGATACGGTTCCCTCTTTATAAAGAGTTTCGATATATCGGTTTGCCCAATGGTCTTTTTTTACATCGTCAAATATATTGGCGCTCGACGATGTATCATTCTTGTCAAGCACATCATTGTCCGCCGTAATGGGGCTGAATTTACCTCCGCCGCCGGATGACCCACCTGACGAACCGCCCGAGCCTTTACCGCTGTCGGGTGATGGCTCGACATAATTTCTTGCATATTCTTTTAACACATCAAAGCTGTAATATTTATCACTGCCCGCAATTGAATTACAAAATGCTGTTGTAATTTTATTTGTACCGATGCCCGATAACTCCGCAAACTTTTTAAGTATAGACGGTATTTCACCGCTGCCGTCATTATATTGAATAACAAGCCCCGTAAAGGTTTCGATCAAAGCCTTATCATATTCCTCAACAGACGAATATTTCTTTGCTTTCATCTTCTTGTTGAGTATATCAGAGTGTTCTCTCTTTACATACTCATCAAGTCCGAGCGAACCCGAACCCATTGCGTACTCAATATCATAAAGATTCTCGGTGATACCCATATTTAGCGACTCTGCCGCAAACGCACGCAACACCGCTTGGCACAGAGTATCGGCATAATCTTCTGCATTTTTATCAAATCCGTCATTTATATAATCGTATATATATCCGACAGCATTAGCCTCGTTATTGTCTGCTCCCGATACAACATTTGCATATAAATCATCTTTAAACCCAAAATCATATGTATTATCCTTTAATACGTTTTTTATATCGGCAACTGCCGCCGTTTTTTCTTTTGCACAGGCGGAAATCACGCTGTCCGCCGCCGCTTTTTGTGAAGCTTCGTCTATGTGGCTTATATAGAATATATCCGTATTGCCGCTTTGGTCAGCCAAAAAACATTTATAAACTCCCGACTTTTCAAGCGTGAAATTGAATTCACATACACCGTCACTCACCTTTTTAACAGCCGTAACAATACCCGAATTATAATACGCAATTATATCCGAGGCGTTTGCCGGAGATGCTGCAATATCCACAATTTCTCTCCAACTTATATCTTCCCCCGAATTTTTCATTCCCGATACATCCGCAACAATAAATGATGTGATTTCATCTGTTTGCCACTTTTCGTTCCTTGTTATACTGATATATTTATCACCCTTGTCGTTGATATACGTTGCCGTCTCGGCGTTCTTATCCGCCGCATTTGCGGGTATACCCGATACGGTCAGCAAAAGCGTCAATATAAGAAGTGCTGCTTTCTTCATATTTACATCATCTCCTGTTTATAATTTATCTCATTTTCATTATCCCAAAAACAACAGTCTGCAACAGGCGGCATATTGCACCGCCTGTTGCAATATTATAATATTTTTACTGATTATTGTTGTGCCGCCGTTTTAAAATTCTGAGGTCTTTTAAGCGGAATTTGCGTATCCGCATCCCATGCAAAGAATTTTACCGTCGTATATGACTGTCCGTTTGCAAGCGTGGGTAAATCAATCGGCACAACAACCTCCTGTGCTTCGGCGGATGATGCAAACGCATGGTCAACCACACCTATATTCACAAGCTTGCTTACCGTTCCGCTCTCATCATAAAACGCCGCAACGCCCCTGATTGTTTTGGACTCACCCGTAACGTTTGTCACGTTGAACTTCAATCCGAGTTTGCCCTCATACGTTGTGATATCACTGTGTGACGCAACTTCTGTCCATAACGGTGTTTCATCCGTTGACTTGTTCACAACCGCCTTGCATCCGCCGAGCTTAAATCCTCCGTCGGGGTCAACCGCACCGCTGTACGTTCTCGAAAATGCCTTATCAAGCGTTGAATACGGTGACGATGCAAAACTTACATCCTTTGCGATATTGAGCGAATATTTTGTATTCTCTTTAATTGCATTATCCGCCGGAGTAATAATAACTTTGTTACCGTGAATCTCTGTTGTATAATCCATCGGATACTCAGTGTATTGATCCCTGAACTGAATTACATCCTCAAGGCAATCATAAATGCCGGTTACCGTTGCTGTTGCATCTGTTGTGATTGTGCCATCGCTGCCTTTGGTTGTCAATTTAACCTCAATCGGTGTTAAATCTTTCTTTAATGTTTCATCAAGATTCTCACTGAATGAAACGGTAATCTTTTTGGTCGAATACGGTATCTCGTTTGTGTTCATTATCGACACTTTGTCACCGTTGAGCTTTTCGGCTTGAATATCAACGATTGTATTCTCTCTCGCCGAGCTGATTTCAGCGCCGTTATTATCACAAAGATATGCCTGAACATTATCCAGCATTACACCCCATGCACCTGTGGGATTCTTTATATTTCTTATCTGAAAGGCAATACCGGCTATATCTTTTTTGTTATTGTTAAGATTATCCGTAAACTCTCCTACTTGGGTTCCATCAGCATAGATAACATATTTTGTATGTGTTTCCTGCGGCAGAGCAACAACTTTATAATGTTTCCACTCATCTTTTGATTGTGAATATTCTCCATTCAAAATGCCGTAATATGAAGCGAGCTTTTCAAAAACATCTGCATTCGCATCAACCCATGCCTGCCTCGGTTGCTTGTAATAATATAACTTACCGGTCGACATACCAAATAAGTTCGTATTCGTCAAGCCATAATCCCTATGCTGTTCTTTGGCGGATAACGTGCTGCTTTCATCTATTTTTGTAAAATTGCTGTTTAACCCTTGGTTTTCAAAATTATAGCTCTGAAGAGGCGTCACTCGTGTTGAATCAACCGGGCCGAACACCCATACGGTGTTATCATCCTCATATTTTAAATCAAACTCAACCGCATAGCTTTGTCCCGCCGGAACGGTCTTTTCAAACCGTGTTGTGTACCATTTAGCGCCGGCAGAGTTTCCTGTAAACTTAACAGCTTGGTCATTTTCATCATCGCTTCTGCCTCGTACCGAATATGCATTGATTATGGCGGTCGGCTGGGCGTTATCCGCACGGTTAGCCGCTTTGTGGGGATAAAACGTTAATCTTTCATCGGAAATCCAGAAATAAGGAAATCTCCGCTGTGACGCTGATTTATATCCGTTAAAATTCTGGTCTAAAAGCTTTCCGCTCTTTGTATATACCTCAATATTGTCTATGTTCAGTTCTGCAGTTGCATCTGTGCTGTTCCCTTTAAAGAAAGTAATACCCTCAACACCCGAACCGAATTTATTCCAATCGCCATAGCTTACATCGGTTTTTGATATTTCATTTCCGGATTCATCTGTAACATAAATATCAACATTGCCGTCCGCCATATCAAAATCGAGCTTAATGTGTGACCATTCATCCGCTTTAACATCAAGCGTGGTGTCAACATTTCGGTCAGAACGATTCATATTGGGCTGTGAATAATCTCCGTTGTGCGTACCGTCAGCCTTTCTTTCATAGCTTATCGCAAGATTCGGGGCACTTGTTGCCGCACTGCTTCCTTTATCACCGTCCGAATAGGTCGCAGGTGTTGTCATACCCAATAAGGTATTAATAAATTTATGATTATTTAAATACTTATATCCGACATATCCATATCCTTGGGGTAAATCCGCATTGTATCCAACGTTGGCATTTTCATAGCTCATATAAGGTATAAAGCCCATTGACCATCCGCCAACCTTATACTTTACATCAAATTCCATTGTAAAGTTACCGGCAACCACGCCGCGCGGGAAGAAATAGTTAAGTACGTTGGCATTGTTTGCCATCTTTAAACAATTATCGCCGCTTTCATTTCTTTTTTCAGGTTTAAACAAATGTCCTTGCGTACTAATACCTCGATATGACAAGTACTTATTTAACGGTGTTTTGGTTGATATTGCATTGGCAGTGTCAGCATTACTCGGCTTATAAAATCCGAACGGAAGCTGTGTGCTATCGACAAATTCGTTAAAATCCTCTTTTGCGTAATAATATTTATAATCGTTCGCCGCTGTGTTCACCACAGCCGAATTTGTTCTGAACGCTGCGGACGCACCGTTTGCCGAAACGTATGTTGCAATGCCGTTTACTTCCCCTTTATATGTAACGGTATAATTTGTGTTCGCTTTAAATTGACTTGCAACCGCCGAAAAATCCAGAACACATCCCGATTTGGTTTTGTTTGATTCCGAAACTTTGAAGCCTGTTACGGGATTACCACTGTCATCCTTTACCTCGAAATCAGAATCTCTGAAATCAGACACAAGACTATCATTAAAGGCAACGTTTAAGTACTTTCCGTCGCTCGCATCCGAACCTATTCCGTCTTTTCCCGGCTCAACAACCATTTGTATCTCATCATTCGTCGTATAGTGTGTTATACATATATTATCATATGTACCGGTCTTTTCGTTTCCGTCCTGCTGAAGAATTCCCAAGCCTTTAAACGCACCTTTTCCTTGATCTGACCTAAAGCTTCCATAAGCATATTTTGTGTCGGTTCCGGACTTTGTCATATTTTCGGTTACCTTCTCGCCATCAATCCATACCTCATATTGGGATTTATCCAAGTCGATAATCATATCCGTATGATACCATTGATTTGCGGGTATCGTATGTCCCGTATCCAACTGTGTCATCCATGTATGTCCCGTTTCCGATGCCAAGACCTTACCGTCTTTATAGTTGATTCTGAGAAGTTGTGATGCATGATATCCTATAAATCCCCTAAAATCCGTCAAATTATACGGATCGTAATTTTGAAGCTTTGCGCCTGTAGCTAAATTGTTTGTATCCAGGTAAACACCATTACCCAATACATTGAATAATGTCACAAACGCCTTTGATCCCGATGATGATTCGGGTCTTTTTCCATCAAAACTTATGTGCAGCTTTCCGCTTGATACAACTTTGTTAAACGGAATAACATCCTTTACCGTACCGCCGGAACTTGCCGTTATTCTAGCCGCATTTCCGTGTCCCTCTTCGTATACCGTGGTTACATCTGACTTGTCGCAATCAACCTCTTCATGATTGACTACCATTTTTGATGACATAACCCAACCATCCGGAGTACCATTTTCGGTATAATCCGAAAAGCTTGACTTATATAACACCTCGGTTTTCGTATCTGCCGCAAAAACCGTCGGCGTTATTCCGGCAAACAAATTGGCAAGCATTGCCAAACATACAATTTTTGATAGTTTTTTTGATAAATTTTTCATAAATAACATATCCTTTCTATTAAAATGTATTTGTGAATGTATTTGTGTACAAAGCATATCAATCGAATACGCTCTGACTTATCTCATTCCCGAACTGTGAATGAGAATAGTGCTTAGTATCACAAACCCCTTGCGGGGTTGTTATCGTCCGTATCAAAGACGAATTTTTACTTTATTTATAATCGCCCAAGAAATCCGTGTTTTTATCAAATATTTCATCACACATATTCTTGATTTCGTCAAGCGAACAAACCGCCGATGTGAGCGGGTCCATATATACTGCGTGATATACCATTTCCTTACTCTTATTCATTGCCGCCTCTATTACAAGGCTCTCTATTCTCGCCGTTGTGTTGACCAAAATCGCAAGATGGTCGGGCAGCGGACCCGCTATTGTTGTTTTAAGTCCCATTCTGTCAGCAACAACCGGCACCTCGACACACGCATCATCGGGCAAATTTGGTATAGACCCGTGATTTAAGACATTTCCGTTAAACACAAACGGTTTTCCGTCGCCGATTCTGGCATTGAATATATCTGCGGCGTACTCTATACTCTTTTTCTTATCAAATTCCTTTTCAAACCATTCGTCATATTGCTTTTGCGGATTTTCTTTTCTCTTTTGACGCATCTTTAACGAAAAAGCATATTCGCCGTAATTTCCGATACCGGAATCACAATATTTTGCTATCAAATCAGGTCTTTTTCTGAACCATTGATTATATTCGGAATTATGCCCGCTCGACTCTGTAATATAATAGCCGAGCTTTAAGAACATCTCGTTTCTGACCTTTTCCTGATTTAATATCTCTGGGTCTTTCATAAGCTCTCTGAGCTTGGGATAGAGATTTACTCCGTTATGTTCGAGTATTGTATAAAATGCCTGGTGATTGACGCCCAAACATTTATATGTAACCTCATCATACGGAACATTAAGCCATTTTGAAAGCATCTCAATTGTATGCTGAACACTGTGGCAAAGTCCGGTAACCTCAACATTTGCATATTTTTGCATTGCTCCGCAAAGCATTGCCATCGGATTTGTATAATTTAAGAATACAGCCTTCGGACAATACTGTTCAATATCGCGGCATATTTCGAGCATAAGCGGTATATTGCGCAAAGCTCTGAATATTCCCGACACCGACCTTGTGTCACCTACATTTATGTCAACTCCGTACTTTTTGGGTATGGTAATATCGTATTGCCAAATATCCACATCGCCGTTAAACACCGTACACAAAACCGCATCAGCGTCTTTCAGTGCCTCAACTCTGTCCATTGTCGCCGTAACTATGCACTTTGGTTTCTCCATTTTTTCGATAATGCACTCAACAACCTTTTTGATATTGGCAAGGTTGTCGGCATTATTGTCCATCAGCGCAAACTCACATTCCTCAAATGCGGGGAATGTAAGCAAATCCCTCACACAGCTGCTTGTAAATTGCAGGCTTCCTGCCCCTATAAATGCAAATTTTATCATAAATTACATATCCTTTCCTTGTGTGTATAAATATAAATTTTAAATTTTTTCACAAACCCTTGCAACAAAGCTCTCAAGTAATATTGTCGGCAATATTGCTTTATACTATGTTTACATAGCATAAATGGGGCATCCCATTTATTAATTATTTAAATTTTATTATTTCACTTTACAATTACGCCTAACATTATCCGTTTTTATATAAAATCACCGTTTCTGCCAAGTACTTTTAATTCAAATTTACTAAACACATTATAGCACACCAAAATCACCATTAAAACCAATATAATGATATTTTTTATACTATAATGATATTTTAAATAGCTATATCTATAATTTGCCAAACAAACTTTGCTATTTGGATTTTTTGAAACAAACGCTTGCAATTTACATCGACAAATGATATAATGAGCTCATTATAAAAATTTTTATCAAAGGAGCTTTAGCATGAATTACAGAATATTACAAAAAGAAAATTTTTTTGAACCAAATGCGTTGTTCCATTACTCCGAGGTAAATGAAAGCGAAAACAGAGGATTTCACACGCACACTTTTTTTGAAATAATCCTTACTTTATCTGATAATTATCGTCATTATATTAACGAAACAAAGCTGATTTTACTGCCGCATTCATTGATTTTTGTCAGAGCCGATGACATCCACATGAATCTTTTTCCGGATATTTCGCAACACCATATTCAATTTTTAATTGACAAAAACGAAATGTTTTCGTTTTTTAAATATTTAAATGACACAAAATTAACCGAAACCTTGCTGAACGCACCCATATCCCCAACCGTTAACCTAAACTCATATGATTACAGAAAAGTAATGAAGCTTTTTGACAGAATTAATCTTTTAAATGCAGACAACAGAGATGAAGTAAATCTTTATTGCAAAAAGGTATTGATTTGTCTTTTTACCGATTATTTTTCAAATTACTCTACGGCATTAGACAAAGAGATTCCTGCGTGGCTCAATGATGCGCTTGAAATAACAAATAGCCAAAAGCTATTTATAGAAGGTATTAATAAATTGGTCGAAACAAGCGGAAAGTCATACGAACATCTGTCGCGCTGTATGAAAGAATACTTGAATCTTACCCCGTCCGAATATATCAATGACTTGAGAATAAACTATGCCGCAAATTTGTGTAGAAACACAAGTCAACCCATAACCGACATTTGCTATAGCTGTGGATTTAATAATATAAGTTATTTTTATTCGCTTTTTAATAAAAAATACGGCTGTACACCCCTGGAGCTGCGAAACCGTTATTCGATATTCGATTGAATATGAAGCTTATCATATAACAATTCATCCTCGCAAATCACCCCATTTTCAATCATATATTATACCTCTGAAACCGCACAGAAATGTGCGGTTTCAGACCGCTGACAAAGTTAAAATCAGCGGTCTGTGGGACGGTTTAGAACCGTCCCATATAAAATTACAAAAGTTTCATTTCTTTTAAAACGCCTTGCTTAAAATCGAGCTTATTTCTTTTGGCGTATAGTGTTTATAAAACTTTCTCATTTGTCCTATCTTTACATCGTTTTCAAAGTCTTTATTTTTTGTTATGTGCTGCCCCTCTCCCAAAAAGTCTTTAAAAAACCGGTCATCTTTTGCATATATGATACTTAATTCACGAACTTTCAGCCATTCTTCAATGTTAAACACCGAAAATTTCAATATCATATTCAAAACTTGGTTTATCAGTATTATCTCCGTCAGCTCATCCGGGTTTTCCTCATAAAGCTGTGAATACAGCTTCATATTGTTCATCAGCTTGCCTATCTGCGTAAACATAATCCTCATTATAATCTGACTTTCCAAACTTATGGGCGCTTTATGACTATAACCTATATATACATAAAACGCATAAAACAGTTTTGCATCTTCTTTTAATTTTTCGCCTTTCCGTCCGGCAGCCTTTGCCGCACGAAACATATTATACACCCCTTCAATGCTTGTACTGTTTTCAAGCTGATAATATTGCACACACTTTTCAAATTCGGTTTCGCACTTCTCGTCAATTCGTTTATAAAACGAGCCAAATTCATTTTTTATATCATCTTCCGCATCCGAGTTTGTATAATTATGCCCATTACAAAACTTACCTTTTGCAATTCTTGTGATGATGGATGACTTTCTGTTCAAATCGCCCATAATTTCCAGCTGCAGCTTTTGATACGCCGCAATGGTATAATTGCCGTCTTTCATCTGCTTTAGGTGCTCGTCTATTTTCTCTTTTGGATATGTATGTTTCATCTCTTCATACCGCATATCCATTATATCGTTCATTGTTCGAGTATATTTTTTTCTATCCTCATCACTGACAAATCCCTTTTCATCTTTAACAAATGAATATACACTTCTCCGCTCTGCCTCTTTGACATACTTATTATACAACACCATAAACACCGCCATATTACTCGTATTTGTCTTTAACTTGGCGAGATATTCTTCCTTATGGCTGGTTATCTTAGAGAGCCGTTCTTCGACCTCTTGCCACCAACTTTCCCAACCCTCCGTTACAACTTTTTCCATCAGAGTTTTATAGTTATTAAATTCTATGTATTTTATTTTACCATTACTCATTTTTATCCGACCTTTCTTTTGATATGATTTTCTTCATATTGACACCTCTATTTTGTTATTAACAGCTGTTTGATTATATTATAACTCATTTATTCAAAATTGTCTCCCTCGATTTTCTCCGCCCGCAATCGAGCGTATATCAACGGTTTGCGCAATTTGTGTTAATGTTTTATTAAAAAAGAACTCTCCGTTTAACGAAAAGCTCCTTTAATCACACTATTTTTTATTGCGTTTTTTAGTCTTTGATTCCTCAATTGAATCTCTTACTGATTTTTCCAATATGTTTTTATCATAAAGCTTATGAAAATACTCATAAAATTTCCCCTTATCCTTATTTTCCAAAGGGTCATGACCTATATTTGATATTTTATTTCCCGGAATTCCGATTATATTCAAAAAGCACGTGTCACTATAAAATCTTTCCGCTCTCTCAAAATCTTCTTCCGTCCATTGCGGCAACTCAAAAGTTTTAAGCCAAAGAATCATTGCGTCTGTCATCTTTTGTTCCATAATTCGCAAACTCCATTCCGTATTAATCCATTCTTGAACTGTAAAATTATCTACCAGTGCCGAGTGAAATATTCTGTCTATCATTTGAATATGGTTGGATATTATATCGGGCTTCGGCTTACATTCGGGTTCAATATAATCCTCTAATTTCTTGTTATACATATCAAGAAATGCTTTCAACACCTTATTATTTTCAAACACATCCGGCTCTAATGTGTTATATATCAAATACTCGCTCAATGCTGCGACTATTTTAATTTGATTTATTGTCTCAAAATGCCTTAGAATTATATTGTTCGCTATAAATTCACGTTTATCGGTTGTTTGGTTACATTTGCTCAAAATATTGTTAAAATTTTCAAGCTCCGCCTCTACGCCGTCAGCCTCATGCTTATATGTCTGATTATGCATAAATTTGACTTTATTATACATCAAACCATCTACCCCTAAAATTCCGTCACACATCAATTTCATGCACTGCAATGCTACAAATGAATACATTTTTCCTTTGGTCGTCTTGACCGGTTCACCACCGGCGTCGAACAGCCATCCTCTTATATCCTTATAAAATAATTCCTCTGTATCCAATATGAAGTCTTCTTTTCGCCGCAGAGCGTCCTCAAGCGACTTATCTTCATCATACTTTACGTTTTTCTCACTCTCCTCTCTTGTCAAAAACGGCTTGCGTGAAAAAGATGTAATATTTTGAGTCAAATTTTTATCGGTCATAAACCAATATTCAATAAGCTCAGCTGTCAAAAAATTAAAGACCCTGTTCTTCTCATCAAACGCCCAGCTTATATTGCACGCTCCATAACCCTCAATTTCACCCCTTAATTTGCTCGGCTCTGTTACTACCATTTCAGAAATCATTGCCAAAAATGCATCCATACTTGTTATTTTCGGATTTGCGCGTCTTATCTCTTCATACTTGGTTTTAAACCGCAACATCGAGTTTCTTATCGGTATATCCTTATAGTCGAATTTTTTCAGCTCGCTCACTATATTTTTATATGCAACCGCCTTGTTTGATTTTCTTTTACTCCTCATTTGATTCTCCTTCTTTTGTAATGATTTTATACACCTATTCAAACTCGATATATACAACCGTGTGTTTCGGGATGTTGAGTTTAACTTTTCCGCTGTCCGCTATAGCCGAATCGGTTGTATTATATTCGCCTTTAAAGCTTTCATCTATTATTGTTACATACGCTTTTATTTCCGATTCATCTGCATTTATGCGAACCTCAACTTCGCTGTCGTCACAACTGTAATTCGATATAATCATAGCTTTTCTATCGTTCGACATTCCTGCTGTTGCATATATTCCTTTTTTATCTGTCATTGTGCTGACTGCCGTATCCAAACCGTATATCTTTCCGTATGCCGCAAAAGGATACCATGCCGGGCTTACGCTTAAATCATTGTGGTCAAAGAATCCGTTATACATACTTCCGAAACAAAAGCGGTAATACATTGCCTTATCCACATAATTTGTATTTTGAAGCATACACATAACAGCCGTCAGATACGAACCGCCCTCCATAGTATGCTTATTTCTGTATCCCGTTCCCTCATCGGCAATATTCCATTCGTTTAAATGCGATTCAGTTTTGTCAAATCCATACTCATCCAAAGTTTCACGCACATATTTTGCGTGCGCCAATAACTCATTCTCATCCATTGTGTATATGTGCCATGAATAAAAATCCAACGGACACTCCTTTTCCTTTACCATTTCTAAAAATCTTTTGAAGAAATCAACAAATCCCTTGAACCACGGAACATCAAATCCGCGAGTTATTTCATAAAATCCACAGCCGCCGTATCCACCTATCTTTATTTCGGGAAATCTTTCTTTCAAATACTTTGAAGATATTTCGTACAGACGATAAAATTCTTCGTCCGTGCCGCCCCACATACATTTTCCAAATTTGTTCCCGTGGTTTTCGGGCTCATTCCATATTTCCCAATATTTAATATCATAATGAAATCCATCAGCCCATCCGTAATTATAGTGCATAATTATGTGTTCGCATATCCTCGCCCATTTCTTAAAATCCTTCGGCGGAATCGTTGTATATTTCTTGCTTCCCCATTCAATGGTTACGCCGAGCCGATAATATATCTCACACCCTGTCTTTTGTACCGCAGTTATATATTCATCAGTGTAATAAAAGTCATAACTATTCGGGTCATTCTCATCCGCATCAAAATCACGAAAAATATTAGGAATATCCACAAAATATGTCCCGCCGTATGCACCTTCGCAATCGTGCGTTCGGCAATACGGAATATTCCCCTCTTTAAAATACTTTTCTATATATGTTTGGTCCGGTCCTTTGTTGTCACTGTACGGCGCACAGCAAACCCCGTTTAACGCTTTCATCTTTCCTGTTTTTTTGTTAAAATCCACATTAATATTAATACTCATATTTCTTTGTCCTTTCTCATTTGACGAGTTTAATTCCGTTCGGAACCGTTATCTTCGGTGTACAGCTCTTTTCCGCCTCTGCCTCTATAATGCCAAAAGGCGTCGGGTACTTTGTCTTTATGTATTCAAGTCCGCAAAGGTCGGGCTTGATTCTGACCTTTTTGCAGCCCGGTTCGAGTATTTCTATGCCCGTTATACATTGACTTAAAAACGATGTCGGGCCGCTCGCCCAACCGTGGCACAGGCTGTGTCTGAACTGTGTATAACAGAACTTTCCGCAATCACCGTGAATATCGAGCAATCCGTCCGGCACAACCTTGTCGATTCCTACAGTCTTGTCGGTCACCCAATCAATATCAAAATCCTCCCAAAATGTTGTTGCGCCGTAATCGAGCATCGCACCCCAATACTCGCGCATTATCTTCATTGCATCCGTTCCATATCTGCCGTTTTTCATCGCACGCAGCACATATCCGCCCAAAAACGTTGACAGTCCATGCGCACCGTCTTTGATTAACAGCTTCTCAGTTATTTCTTTACAGTCCGCTCCGCCCGAAAGTGCATAAAGCGCTGCCGTCTGCTTATTCCCAAATAATTCAAACTTTCTTTTCAGCAACGCTCGAACGGCTGTTTCGCATTTATTTTTCAGCTCATCATTACCAAGGAAGCCGCACAGCTTTGCACCTGATTTTAATCCCAACAGAGTTACCGCATATGCGCCGATGATTTCATCATCGGTGTATTTCGAACTCCAATCACAAAAATACTCCGGATAGCTTAATTCCCCTTTATTCGAAACGCATCTGATTATTTTTTTTATGGTTTCAAATATGTATTTTTGCCTTTCGGCAAGATACTTTAAATCTCCGTTTTGCATATACCAATCATATTGATTCACAAGCCACCAGCTTGTGTATGTCGGCGTGTTATTCATCCATTTATCAAGCGGCGTTGCTTCCATAATCAAATCCATACTCTTTGGCACAACATCGTTATACCCAAACACACTGCAAATTGTTAAAATTTCGGGGTTTGTATCCCCCATCCAGACAAGCCTGTCACGCTTTATTCCGTCCCACAAATACTCCTGCATATTAAGATGCGTCGTATAGGCGCCCACTTGCCATATTTTATTTATCTTTTCATCATTACACTCAAAACTTCCGAGATATTCAATATCACGATATACAATTATGCCCTGCACCGATTTTATATAAATATCACACTCCAATGCCTCTACTTTTATAAAGCGATAACCCGTGTTGCCGTATTTTATGTTCATCGCACTTTTTGTTCCGAACACAAAATCTCTTGTTGAGTGGTCATTTGTCGCATTTTTAACACCTAATGTACTCAACGCCTCCATAATACTTTCACCAAAAGTTATCCTAACCGTCTTTTGATGTTCAAAATGCTTTTCAAATGTAATATCCGCTCCACCGTGAATTTCGCATCCCATATCAATGACAACATATCCGCCCTTTTTTATGGTACAAAATTCAAAATCACCGAACACTAACGCCTGACGCGGCTGTTCTTTTAAAAGAACAGCCGCATTTTGAACATCCTTTTCCAAAGCAATCGCCTGCGGCATTATATACCTTGATACAGTATTTTCTTTTTTGTTGCTGAATTTTATGTCTTTTATCATTTCATTTCACCGCTTACCACAATTTTATTTATATACAAACAACGCTTTTCCCTGTCCGATATACGAATGAAGTATCACTCTTGAACATTTATCTCCAACCGTCTTAAAATCATCTATATCGTCTATACTTCCCTTATATACCTGTTGATTAGAGGGCTGAGATGAATCATAAACGGAAATTCCGATATTGGAAACTCTATACATTTCTGTCGGTTCGCTGCCTGTTTTTGCACCCCACCACAATACATTTTCCGATTTTTCGGATGCATATCCGTATGATAGCTGCATCGTATTCCGATAATTATGAAAGGCTGCGTTGTTCACCTTTTTGTATAATGTTAAATCTGCCGTATTTCCTTCCCATTCGGTTGGAATCTCACCTTTATATTTACTGTAATCATATAACACAATTATATCAGTGTCATTGTCATATGTCGGTATTATTTTCCCTCTGATATTATATCTGAATTTTATAATATCGCCTCGGTCTATATCTCCCACCGAAACATTTGAAGGTATATTATATGAAATACGGTTTCCTTCAACCATACCTGTTATACATTTAACTACATTTCCTTCCTCGTCAAGAGCGTCGCCTATTTCATCGACAAGCATAAGCTGTACCCCTCTGCCGTAATTTTTGCCTATATCATCATCTTCGTATTTTCTCAGGATTGCATCACAATACTCACTGCGTTTTGATGTTGTATATATATTGGTATAATAACAACCGTCATCGGTAAGTGCCGAAGATGCATTCTGTGTTTTATAGTTATCCGGATCGTCTTTAGCAAAATTATCGTTAAGCGGTATTGAGTACATTAACGTATTCGATGAGTCAACCCATGACAACAACCCTATCCTTCCAAGTCTGTACCACTTAATACCAAAGTTTTCGTCGCCGACAACCGTCATTGAGTTATCCTCCGTTTCGTACTCGGGATTCAGCTTAATTGTATCCACTTTTTTAATAAGGCCCTCCGCATCTTGTTCGTACCTTATCATTTGGGGACTTATTTTTCCACTCGAAAAACCCGGAAACGCATTTGCAATGCCGGAAACATCTTTGTATCTTGCGCCGTCAACTCTAACGGTCTGTGCCATTTTTAATTCGTCAATTTTATCATCCTGAGTTAATATTTTAACTTTAAACTCTTCAAACATCGAATCGGTATTCACATAACTGTCGATAATGTATCCATATTTCATCGAAGCATCGGATTCGCCGCTGTACACGTACGCGATATATCCGAAAGAATCCGTCTTGAACTTATAAATCTCTCCTACAACGAATCCTTTTTCCGTAAACTCCTTTATATATGATGGCTCAATTTCATAATACTCGTCATTAACTTTAATTTTTTTGGGATTCTCAATTTTTTCGGATATATTGCCGTTAAATTCAGCCGTTGAAGCGATAACAACCATTACATTGCTGTCCTGCGACCGCGCAACCGACAATACCATTCCCTGCGACAGGTCAAGCCAATTTAACTCGTTTTTCTTTTCGTCATATACCCTTACCGTTTGAAAATCATCTTTTTTTATCTCTCCGCCAATATCGAGTTTGTTATATATTGTTTCTTTTTCATCATTTTTGCTCTTGATTACAAAGCTGCTGTAATCCCAAACCAAAACCGTATCATAACCGCCATCATTATCCGAATCTCTTATTATTATATCACCTTTGTTTAACTCAGACAATGTTTTTTCCACGTCTTTTTCCAGCACGCGACCGTTATACAGCCATAAGCTCTTTGTCAGTGATTGCTTTTTTTCTTTATCATCGACCCAATAAGCGATACTGTCATCATGTATTGATGAAACATCTTTTATCTGTACCTCTATATCCTCTTTGCCCGAAACGCCGCAAATATATTTCAGCGTTTTGGGTTCATCAGCCTTGTCGCTGTAGAAAAATTTCACATATTTCGCTAACGTGTCGGGAAGATATATACTCTCGCTGTATTTATACTTTTCACCCGAAATTTGAATTTCATCTCTGTCCGTTTCCCCGCTGTTGAATACACTTGCCGAACCGATTGTTTCAACTGTTCCCTCTCTGAACTCAACATTATGATATACGGACAAAATCGTGTTCCCCGCCTTTTTCATCTCAATGTTATCTCCAAAGGTTACCTGTTCATACATCTCAGCCTGCATAGCGTCATACATCAGAACAACAAGCTCTGCAAAGGACACTTGTCCCGATGAAATTTTATTAAGCTTTGCCGCGTTCATTGCCAGCGCATATCCTCCGGGATAGCCGCCATTGACTTTAGCATAATTTTCATAACCCAAAATCGTTGTTATAACCTTATACAGCTCATTTGCATCAACAGTGTCCATCGGTCTGAACTTGTGTTCTTCATTCACGCTGAATATACCCATTCGGGTCAACGCATTTATCGCCCATGTCCCATAGCTGTCCATAGGAACATCAACATAAAATCTCTCGGACGAGCTCTGTTGCGTCAATCCAAGCATCTTAGCCGCATATAACGCCATATCCTCTCTGCAAACCAACGCGTCCTGAGAATATTCTATATTGTCCTCTAATATTCCGAAGGTCTTTAATGCCTCAAAAGCCTCATTGTATTCATCCGAATCAACCTCCTGTGCCGATACTGTATTTATTTTTGAAACAAATACACTTGATATAAGCATACACAAAACAAGTATAATACTCACTCGATGCCTAACTGTTTTAAACATATACTTCATTCCTTTCTTTATGTATATCCGACAAATTAAATATTCAACAAACCGAATATAACCTTTGCCGCCTCTGCGCGGTTTGCGAATTGCAGCGGTGCAAACATATCAACGGTTACACCGTTAATAACTTTTGCCGCTTTCATTAAATAGACCGAATTCTTTGCGTAATCAGAGATTTCGCCGTCATCAGAAAAGATTTCGTTATCGGCCGAATCCTCAAATGTAATTTCAGCATAATCCGCCGCTCTCTTTAACATAACAACCATATCTTGTCTTGTAATATTCTGTCCGATTCCAAACGAACCGTCCTCATTGCCAAGCACTATTCCCGTTTTCACGGCTCTGCCCAAATCCTCGTTATACCACGCCGTCGGCTCGGTATCGCTAAATTCAAGCTTTTCGCTTTCTGCATCTTTTGCGAATGTTCTGACAAGCATAGCCGCAAATTCTTCTCTTGTTACCGAATCGCTCGGACAAAATTTTGTCTTTTCTTTTCCGTTGACTATACCTCTCTCTGCCAGATACACAATCGATTGTTTTGCCCATTCATATTCGCCAATATCGTCAAATATATCTTTTAAAATTGTCTGTGTATTTTCATCGGCATTATTATCCGATTCATATTGCTTATTTAAATCACCACCCGTAAATCCGCCCGAGTTGCCGCGTCCGCCGCCATTGCCGCCCGAGGTATTGTTTTGTTGTTTTTTATTCTCCAATTCGTTAAATGCTTTTTTTAATTCCGCATAGCTTAAATAGTTATCGCCTATCAATTCTCTGTAAGTCGAATCCTTTCCGTTTGCGGAAATACCTATGTCATCCGAAAAATGCTTTAAAACATCGCGCAGGTTTCCCTCGCCGTCCGGATTTTTCACAACAGCCAAAACATAACATTCCTTCACCTTATCATAAAAAGCGTCTGACGATACATAGAATTGTTTAAGCCGTGCGGTAATATCCTTTTGCACGGTTTCGTTCACAAACTCTTTTTTATACCACTCCCAATCGCTCTGTTTTTCAAGCTGCAGTTTATCTGCATAATCAAAAATATTGTCTATGCTCCCCCTTGCGGCCGCAGCTATATAAAACAATTTTTCGGCGGTTTCTCTTCCCTGTTTCCATGTTTTTTCTGCAAACTTTTCATTCTTTATCTGTTCTGTCATTAGCTTTGCAATCTGTTTTGACTCTGTTTTATTATACAAATCAGTGCTTATTCCGAGTTTTGCATAATTTTGTGCAATCAGCTCACTTACAGCACTTTCCGATTTCAGTGCCGCCTCATCAAGCAGGGTTTTTACTGTATCAAATTCTGTCGGATTCACATAAACAAAATCATATGTTTTTAAAGTACCACCGTCCGAAAAATCTATTCTGTAATCGCCCGACGAATCATCATCTCTCATATAAAACTTTAAACGCACCGCTTTATCATCCGCTGTAACCAATTGATTGACATATATCAAATCTTTGCTGTACTGTTCATTTGCTTTAGATACATAAACAGAAATTTTCTTGCCCGATTCATCAAACTCCGCCGCAGCCGTGACCGCTTTATCGCCCGTTTGTTCAACTCCGATTTTTGCATCGGCCGAAATATTTTTTACTTTGGGAATGGAAGAAAAATCAATTAACGGCGCTTTCATTTCTCCGCTGTTCCATATATATCCGCGTATTACATCGGGAATATCATTTTTGTTTATCAGCAAAAACACCTCGTTTTCACCTTTCTCAACCGGTGTCAATTCACCGGCAGGAACATTTATTTCACAACACTCAACCTGTCTGAGTTCAAGCCCGTCGTTATTATTTTTGTACGCAGCCAAAGCAACCGTAACTTTTTTGTCGGCATCGGATGTATTAATAAACTTTGTGGACGCAAATATCTTTCCGATTTTCGGGGCTGTCAAAACGTCACCGTATGAGTCATAAAATTCAATCGGGAAAACCCCGTCTATATTCTCATTAGTTGTAAAAAACCTTGTTGTGTATGTCGGAATCACATTTCCGTTCGACGAAATTCCCTCTGCCGTTAATATATATTCCGAATCTTTGTTTAGAAATTTTTTAATATTCAATTTCAATCCGTCTGATGTTAGCTGCGGATTTAGAAGTTCTGCCGATTCGCCGTCTTTTGTTTTTAAGGTGATTTTGCCTTCCAGATTATTAAAGTCAATCACTCCGTTTTCAACCTTTAGCTCTACAAAGTCTTGAGTCACCGATACCTTTTCGTATCCGCCGCTGACCTTTCCGAAATAATCCGTAAGATATGCCGCCCTGACAAATGCCCCTTGCGGCTTTTTTGAATAAAAATAAACATATCTGTCTGATATATTATTTCCGCTCACAGATGAAAAGCCGTCGGGATATACCACTATATATTGTTTTCCGTCAATCAGTTCGGATGAGGCTGTCACCTCTATCGTCTTTCCGTAATTTTTAACGGATGCAACCGAAATTTTATTACCCGACTCACTTTCATAAATATCCAAATTATCAAGCTGTTGTATCGGCGTTTCGGATAAACTCAGCGTTATAGTCCTACCCGCACATTTCGCACGGGTATAAAATGATTTTTCATCAACATAATTCATTCTTACGTTATCAATCAGTATGCCGTCATTTTGAGCGTCAAATTCACCGTCTATATAATCTTTACCCGTAAGAAAGTGCATACTTCCCACCATTACGTTTCCTTCGGCGTTTCCAACTCCCAAAAACTTGCCGTTTATATAATATTTTCTCTCCGATGTTTCGGGGTCAATAACAATATCCGCAGTAGCCCACTTTCCAACCTCATATTGGGCACCCGAATCACTGCTCGGGTTTGCCGGATTCCAGCCGCCGTTTTTTACAAAACCGCAATATCCGTTATTGCCGACTACAAACCCCGAAAAAGCTTTATTTTCAACGTTGTTTATCTGAACATACCATTTTATATTTTTTTGAAGCGCCATAAAATCAAAACTTAAAACATATGGCATCTCATCAAAGGTTTTGGGCATATTAATTGTTGCCGCAGTTGCAAGATCTTTATCTGCCGCACCTACTTTAAGAACACCCCCGTACAAAGCGGAATTAATGTCAAACCGAGTTTCGTCCTCTGAATTATACCAGCCTGTATTAAAGTTGCTGTTTATTGCCGTTGATAACATTCCGTCATCGGAATTCAAATTATTTTCATAGCTGTACTGAAATAATATTGTTCTGTCATCAGGATCCGTCAACGCATAAACTGGCATGGTTCCGATGCCAAAACATAAAATCAGCAGCGCTGTGAATACTTGTCTTGTTATTTGCTTAAACCTCATTTTTGACTTCCTCTCTTTGTTTAAAATACTCATACCTTTGCATCCTCCGTCATTCTTATATTGTTCATTTATTCCGTTATTGTTTCTATACCCGTCAATGGAATCATACCATCCGTCTCATTCCATATAAATGCTTTTATTTCATCAATATCATTTAATACATTATCCGTCGGCTTTTCCCATGGAATTTTAATTCTTTGAATACCGCTTTTATCCGACTTTATATCCGATTGTTGTATATCGACAAGCCGGTTATCCGAATATGCCGCTATTATCAATTTACCCAAAGTTCTGTTTCTTCCCGATGATAAATCAACCGCAACAAATCCATTGTTCTCTTTAAAGCCGAGCAGCTTATTGTTTCCCGTTTCAAACGAGGATAAAATCTGTATCTTTGATATAAAATCATCACTCTTTGAAAAGACAATATATTGTGGCTGTTCTTCGGCAACAAGCGAGTACGTCGTCAGCAAATTGGATTTAACACTTCTGTTTCCGTACATATCATACAAAACCGTGTTGTTAAACCCCGCCTGTCTGTTTACGGAAATATTTTTACCTCCGCTTGGGTTCCAAAACATTATTACCTTTTTGTTTTCACCGTCATACTCACAGGTATATGTACCGTTTTCATCAACCTTCCACTTATTTTGGACAGTGTTTGAGGTAAGGCTGTTATAACAGCTCAGCGCGGCATACACGGGTTTAGCCGCACAGGGTATATCATCGGCTCCGCTCTTTACCAGACCGAGCTTTTGCTCTATGACGCTTGTATCATAATCCTTTTCTTGCCCCGTGTACCATATAACCGAATCGACCATTGTCCCGACAAGACCCATTCCTCTTATCGCATACACTGCTTGCTTTTCTTCGTTATTATTCAAAGTAAGCGCCGAGGATGTTCCCCATTCGGATAAGATTAACGGCTTTCTCGGAATATTCTTGTCATCAAACAATTTGTTTGTTTCATTAATCAGTCCGCATATGTCATAATCCTCGGGAGATTGCTTCCAGTAATACGGATGAAGCGATACAGCGTCACAATAATCAGCCGCACCTGCGTCTAAATATTCGCCCAATATCTTTAAAAATTCTTCCTTCGTCTTGACCGCCGATACAACCCCGACAATTTTAGGTCTTGGCGAAATATCCGCCACTGCATCATAAGCACATTTGAGAATATTCACATACGGCACAACTCCGAATTTCTTTGTTGTTCCGTCAGCGGCTGTATAAGTCCTTGCGTAATATCCCAAATCCCATTCGTTTCCGATTTCGATAATATTGCTTTTGCCGCTTGGGGTATAGGCGTTTGTTTCTTTCACAAAATCCTTTATGTACGCTTTGTATTTATCAAACTGTTCATTCGCGGCACTCTCGTCATATGGAGATTCGTATTTTGCAATCCCCGGGAATCGTCCGTCACTGCCCTTGCCTATTCCATACTTCCATATTCCGTGAGCGGTAACACCGAACGGAATTATATTATTATCTCTTGCCGAAGCATAGAACTTTTCCATATCCCCCTTTAACGAATGGAACGGATTGGCCTCGTATGTGCCCCAGCTTATATCATCTCTGTCGATACCGATACCGGCTTTTGAATTAATACCGACCTGTTCGGACATATTATCCACATTTTTATATCTTTCAATATAATGCGTGGAAACACCCATTGAGTAATTCAACGTATCATTTGACATAATTTGTGAAAACGGCACTGTTAAAACAATCGGTACATCATCGCCTGATTCTTTTACCTCTATTTCAAGGTCGAATACTCCGTATCTGTACTTATTATCAAATACCTGCGGATAAATACTTACGGTTTTTGATTTTCTGATTGCGGTAATTGTTTGAGCTGTCGTACCCTCCCACAAAATGTTACCGTCTTTGTTCTTAACTCTTGCCGATATATCAAGCGTCATCCTTCCGCTTATGCCGTCACACTTTTCAATCAAAAGATTATACCCGGTGGTTTCGCCGTCACTGAATATTCCGCCTATATTTTGCGGCGTTGCCGACGCACTGAACCGCGCCGGCAATGAATACGCCGAAATCTCATTTAATCGTTCCCCTTTTGCCGAAATCAAACCGCCGCTGAACGCTATCGCATATACCTCTCCCCCGATTGCGTCATTTTCAAGTGTGAGCCAAGCCTTTTTGCCGATGGCTTTCATCTCCGCAATGCTTACACTCTCGCCTTGCTCGGTTGACAAAACCATATTATATTTATTAAGGTTCTTTGGACATTGGTTAAATCTGATTCGGACAACATTTTTATTTATTTCGGCTTTGCCCGAAAACGAAGAATCACAAACGCCGCTTTCAAAATCATCAAGGTCAATTGCCGCCTCTTTATTTTCAATCATACTTTGTGTTGCACCCGGCTGGACAAACATATGCCTTATCGTGCCGTTCATCAGATATGATTGAGTGCTGAATTTATCGCCGTCAATATAGTATGTTATCGTTTTGGCGGTTGGATTTATTA
>OIYO01000722.1_pt1 | contig 24218 bp, 10 predicted proteins | sample 1588191 | NCBI WGS metagenome assembly OIYO01 (sample SAMN03283275) | human gut metagenome | biome: human-associated habitat; material: feces | host: Homo sapiens | place: Peru | collected 2012 | reverse complement strand
AAATGAATGATTCCGAAAAACAGGACGCATTTTATCGCTGCCTTGAGTTTGGCACCGGCGGATTGCGGGGCGTAATGGGCGCCGGAACAAACAGAATGAATGTGTATACGGTTCGCCAAGCGACGCAAGGGGTCGCAAATGAAGTCATTGACAGCGGCGGCGAGGATAAAGGTGTGGTAATTGCTTTTGACTCACGGAACAATTCCAAAAAGTTTGCATATGAGTGTGCAAGGGTGCTTTGCGCAAACGGTGTTAAGACATATCTGTTTGATGATTTAAGACCTACGCCGGAGCTTTCTTTTGCGGTACGTTATCTCGGCTGTGCAAGAGGAATTGTGATTACGGCAAGTCACAATCCAAAAGAGTATAACGGTTATAAGGTGTACGGCGAGGATGGAGGGCAGATACCTCCGCATACTGCAGATAAGATTATAAAATACATAGCTAACACTGATATTTTCGACGGAGTTAAACTCTGCGAAAATCCGGAAATTAATGTAATCGGCAAAGAAGTTGACGATGCATACATTGATGCGGTTAAAGCTGAATCCGTGAATAATGTTTCGATTCCCGATGATTTTAAGGTGGTTTATACGCCGATTCACGGATCGGGAAACAAGCTTGTACGAAGAATCCTTGATGAAATCGGGGTTAAAAATGTATTCGTTGTACCTGAACAGGAATTGCCTGACGGGAATTTTCCGACGGTTGAATCCCCGAATCCCGAAAATATCGAGGCATTTGATATTGCGATAGAATATGCAAAAAAGCAGAACGCCGATTTGGTATTCGGGACAGACCCCGACAGTGACAGAATAGGTGTTGCGGTAAAGACTGATGACGGAAATTACAAAACGTTAAACGGCAATCAGACAGGATGCCTTTTGCTCGAATACATATTACGCAAGGAAAAGGAAAACGGCACGTTGGCAAAAAACGGAGCAGTTGTAAAGACAATAGTTACAACTGAGCTTGTACGCAGCATTGACGATGATTACGGTGTAAAAACGTTGGATGTTTTAACTGGATTTAAATTTATCGGCGAAAAGATAAAAGAGTTTAAACAGAACCGTGAATACAGCTTTGTTTTCGGACTTGAAGAAAGCTACGGCTATCTTAAGGGGACATACGCAAGGGATAAGGATGCGGTTGTTGCTGCAATGCTGATATGCGAGATGGCAGCCGATTATAAGGCAACGGGCAAAACGCTTTATGACGGCTTGACAGGAATATATGAAAAGTACGGATATATGCAAAGCGGGCTTAAAACGCTAACGTTAAAGGGTTCTGACGGAGCTGAAAAAATAAAGTCGATAATGAAACATATTCGTCAATATACTCCGCAGACAATTGCAGGATGTGCGGTGAATGAGGTTAAAGATTATTTAAAAGGAATAGAGAAAATGCCGAAATCGGATGTGCTGAAAATTTTTCTTGATAAAGGATGGTTTGCGGTTCGTCCATCCGGAACAGAGCCGAAAATCAAGTTTTATTATGAAATTGAGGGCGACAAGAGCATTGACATCAAAGAAATCGTACACGATTTTAGCCTGAATTTTGATGAGAAGCTTAGGTTTTAAGAAATAAATCGAACAGGGCGAATGATTCGCCCTGTTCGGACTGTAGACAAAACGGATTGCTTAGACCGTTTGCCTTATAACGATATTATGCCGACTGTTTTACAGTTTTTCCATATTCGGTTGGTGTAACATTATATTTTTTATAAAAACGGCAGTTAAAATAATTAACGCTGTGATAGCCGCAATCAAAAGCAATTTCAATGATGGTTTAAATTTAAGTTTGACTAAAATTCGGGTTAGAGAATGTTCGGATAAATTATAGGTTTTGTACAGAATGAGTTCGGTTATATGCCGGACTCATTCTGTTTGAGGTATACGGAATCTGTTTGCGACAGCGACAAATGAATTATTTCGGATGTATATCGGGCGTTTTTGACAAAATGTCTTTTTGTATTCGGACGGGGTTATTCCGAATGTGGTTTTAAAGGCACTCTTAAAAGAGCGTACGTTTGAAAAACCGCAATTATAGGCTATATCTGTTATTTTATTATCTGAGTTTGACAACTCTGAAATTACTTTTTCCAATCTATATAAAGTTAAGAAAACATAGAACGTCTGACCTGTAATTTCATGAAATCTTCAATATACAGTTCAGCAAATAATCTTTTTGAAAATGTCTTATTTTATATTGCAATTTAGATTATATTAAATTGCAATATAAAATGCCCACGAATACTAAACGACATTTATTTGTTGTATAATGATCTTTGAGGATAGTCATTCAAAGATTCTTCTCGTATAATTATTTATCAATATTGTATCATCTTATTTTACCGTTTTGGTTTCAGTGCCAAAAACTCCATATTTTTAATGTAAAAATGAATTGTAATATAGCTTGTTAAATGTTATACTTTTGTTATGAGAAAAAAATTTATGTGTTTTTCAGTAAATGACATAAGGAGAATTGCGATGGATTTTAATTATTTAAAAAACTTTATGGATAATTTGACAGCGTGGAGAATCCCGGGGAATTCAATATGTATCTATTGTGATAATAAAGAGATTTTCAGATACAGCTCGGGATATAATGATGTTGAAAACGGAATAAAAATGAACGGAAGTGAATTGTTGAATATTTATTCTTGCTCAAAGGTTGCAACGGTAACGGCAGCTCTTCAATTATATGAGCAAGGTAATTTCTTGCTCAATGATCCGCTGTACGAATATATTCCTGAATTTAAAGAAATGAATGTTATCGATAAAGATAACGGTTCAATCAGAAAGGCTAATAATCCGATAACAATAAAGAATCTGTTTACAATGACGGGCGGATTCGATTATAATATCAATTGTAAGGCTATAGAAAACGTCAAAGCGGCGACCGGCGGCAAAATGAACACGCTTAGCGTAATAAAAAATTTGGCAAAAGAAAACTTGCTGTTTGAGCCGGGAACACACTGGAATTACAGTCTTTGTCACGATATTCTTGCAGGACTTGTCGAGGTGGTATCGGGTAAAAAATTTGCGGATTATGTTAAGGAAAATATTTTTGCTCCCATCGGAATTAAAGATATATATTATCATCGAACAGAGGAGGTTAAGAATCGTACAGCAAATCAATATTGGTATAAAACCGATGATGACGAAACCGATTTTGTCAAAGCACAGATGCGAACTCAAAATTCGGACGGACATTGGGAAAATGTCGGAAAAGATGTTGTGTACGAATTTGGCCCCGAGTATGACAGCGGTGGAGCAGGAATAACAATTTCGGTTCCGGATTATGCGAAGTTTGCGTCCGCATTAGCCAACTTCGGTGTTGCGTCAAACGGCGAAAGAATTTTGTCAAGGGCAACAGTTGAGCTTATGAAAATGAATCATTTGGATAAAGCCGTGCTGCCCGATTTGAATTGGTCACAGCTTTCGGGTTACGGATACGGACTTGGAGTAAGAACAATGATTGATAAGCCAAAGGGCGGTTCAAACGGTTCAATAGGAGAGTTTGGATGGGGTGGCGCCGCAGGCGGCACGATTCTTGTGGATACAGACTATAAAATGGCATACTTTTATTCTCATCATATGCTCAATCCGCATGAAGAATATTATCAGCCGCGGCTGAGAAACGTTGTATATTCTTGTATAACAAGGTAAAATCGATTAATTGAATGCGACACTTAAAGCAAAATATACAATTAAGACCTTGCATCACGATTATGCAAGGTCTTAGTGTATCATCAGGTTATCGGTAAAAGCTATTTTGTCAAACTCATAACCGGTTTGAGAACACATATTTCAACTTATTTTAAAAATGGTGTTATCAGTTTTATTGATGTGCCTGTGTTGTTGGAATACAGAATATTGCATCCGTAATCTGAGCCAAAGACAATTTGAATGCGTTTATGGACGTTTATTATAGCCATGTTTTTGTCATTAAATAAGTTTGCATCGGTTAATGACAGCTCTATCTCGTTCCTTTTTTCGGGTGTCATGCCTTTGCCGTTATCGGTTATAATAAACTCGATGTTATCGCCTTTTGATAAAACACTGATTTTAATCAATGCTTTTCTGTCGGTAAGTCCGGCAAAACCATGTTCAACAGAGTTTTCTATAATCGGTTGTAGGATAAATTTTACGGTTTTGCAGTGTAAACAGCATGGGTCAATATTCCATTCAACGTTAAAATTGTTTCCAAACTTGATTTGGGCAAAGTCAATGTATTTTTTTATGTAATAAATTTCACGGTCGATACTGATTATATAATCTTTACTCGAGAGAATGTTAGAGATGACCTCGGCGAGCAATGATACCGCTTTTGTTACATCACTGTGCAGCTCTCCTCTTTGCATAAGCATGAGGTTTATGACATTCAATGAGTTTAAAATAAAGTGAGGGTTTATCTGCGTTTGCAGAGCAACAAGCTGAGAGTTTTTCAACGCTATCATCTTTTTTGACAACAGAATTTCATTTTGCGAATTATGTTGGTATAAATCTGATATTTTTGACTTTATATATGACAACTCTTTGCTGCTGTTCGTAATTGCCGAAGCTTCTGCTTCATATGATGACAACATATTTAATATATCCGATATGCTTTCGTAATATCGTCTGGATATATGGAGGGATAAAAGAAATACAGTTGTCAGTATAAATATATTGTAGGCAAATATAATAACAAAGAACCACAACAGTTTATTGATAAATTCGTTATTATTTGATTCCATAACCAATTTGGCGTCGATTCCGCTTATGTTTTGGCTTGATATTATTTCTTGACTTATAAAATTTGTTTTATTTGGCAAATCAAGATATTCCTTTTTGGAAATTTCGTTACCGAACGCAGAATAACAAAGCTTACTATCCGCTGTATAAATATAGAGATTAACATCGTTTTCTTCTGTCGAAAGGAGCGTTTGATTAATATAGGCAGTGTTAAAATTGATGACTATTGCTCCGTTAGAATCAGCTCCGTGGCGAATGTTATATATAACCGAAAGGTATTCTTTTGGAATTCCGTGTACCGAGCAGGACGTTTTCGCAATTGTTGTTTTATAACCATTGTTTTTCCATTGTTCATACCAATCGTTTGAAAAGAATTTGTCCAAGTATTCGTTTTGATAGTTCGAATATACATAATTACTTTCGCGACAGTATAAATAGATAGAATCGACATAGTCGTACATATTGACGTATGTGGATAAGTTCTTGAGTGTTTTTTTCAGAGTGTTAATAAATTCGGTGTTTGTTGTAAATGGGTCATTATTATATAAAACGACCTTTGTATACGGATCGGAAAAAAACACGTAATTTATATGTTCAGCAGAAGATATTAATTTATTAATTTGAAATGTCTTTGCGGATATAGATTCGTTTATGCTTTTTTCTGTATCATTTTTGGCTATATTATAACAAAAAATAAAGATAAGAATCGATAACGCAATGGTTGGAAGAAAAAATATTAATGTATTCTTTTTAAAATAAATCCAAAATTCACTTTTAGATAGTGTAGAATGCTTAAAGTTCATTAATTTGACCTCCCTATATAATCTTAACCTTTGGTTCGATAATGTGCGGTGGAAAAACCGGTAACTTTTTTAAAGTTCTTACAAAATGTGGTTTCGCTTTCATAGCCGAGCTGTTGTGCAATAACGGCATTTTTGATTTCGGGATCGTTTTGAATCAGCTTTATTGCCGCTTTAATACGGATTTGCTCTTTATAAGCTAAAAATGTATATCCGGTACATTCCTTAAAGTATCGCGAAAAATATTTTGGCGACAGAGCCACGTGTTGTGCAACATCTGAAAGAGAGATGTTTTTTGAATAATTATTGTTTATAAACTTAATTGCGCGATCTATGACGTTGTTTGTACGTTCGGTAACAAGTTTGCGAATCTGTTCCGTTTGATGTGCAATGAAATGTTCCAACTCGGCTCTTTCGCATCTCTCAGTAAATTTACATGGGTTAATATCCAAATCCACTATTGACTCAATTCCAAAAGTTCCTATTGCTTTGTCAAACAGCTTTTCGGATAATAATGTGAGCTCTTTTATGCTGTATAATGATGTGTTGATATTAATACTTAGGTTGCCGAAAACATACGAGAGTATTTTGTTTATATTAAAGTTAACTATTCCGGTATGATCATTTATGTCGCAAATGTGTGATAGTAATTCAACATCTGCGGAAAATTTAAGCAATGAGTACAGAGGGGCGATTCCCGAAAAAATACAGTCGTTCGTAAGTTCTTTCGAAGAAAGAACGGCAATATCAAAAAACGGTTTTTGATATCTCAGAAAAAAAGTGATGGAATCGGAAATCGATGTGTATAAAATATTACTGATTGTTGCGGTAAGTCTGTCGAACCCATGCGTCCATACAGATGACATATATTGTTCAATATTATTTTCTTTAAGAGTGATAATATATATGTGTTTATTGCCTATTAATTCAAAATCCGATATATTATCGATTGTCGGCTCTTGAGTCGGATCGTAAAGGATTGAACACAAGGCTGTCTGAACTCGACAGAGCGCAGAGTGATCGGGAAAAGAACTGCATCTGTTATGTGTTGTTGTAATTGATGCGTTATCCAATGCAGTGAATGCTTCGGAAAGATTTTCATATGTTATGGGTTTTAAAACATATGAAACAACGTTGGTATTTATTGCTTTTTGGGCATATTCAAACTGAGAGTAAGCGCTGATGAGGACAATTGGAATAAGAGGATGTGATTGGGTACATATTTTCGCAAATTCCAGACCGCTCATACCGGGAAGCTTGATGTCGCATATAACAGCGTCGGCGTGTCCCGATTTCAAATACTCTAAAGCTTCCTCTGCGGTTGAATAGCCTCCGATAACTTTTTTTCCTTCAAAAAAGTTATTAATTATTTCCGATAACATACTCAGCGAAAACGAATTGTCTTCAATTATAATTATATCCATTTATAGTCCACCAATCTCTTATTTATAGTATTAAATCTGTATTTTTCTTATTCGAAATTATAGCATAATATTAAATCATTTTCAACTCAAAATATAAAATGCGTGGAAAACGGACATTTAAAAGGGGAAAATTGACATTGAATCCGGACTTTTTAACTGCTATAATTAAATTAATAAAATTATTCTGTTTGAAAGGAGAAAAAATTTTGAAAACAAAATTGATGAGAAGTAAAAAACAGAATTCAACTATGCGATTAGGGGGAAGAAAAAGAGGCTTTCAACTTATATCTCTTGCTGCGATTCCTTTAATCTATGTGATAATCTTTAGTTATGTACCTATGTCCGGATTGGTTATAGCTTTTAAAAATTATCGTTTTGACAAAGGAATTTTAGGAAGTGACTGGGTAGGTTTAAAAAATTTTGAATACTTTTTTAAATCAAGCGACTTCGGCAGAATCATAAAAAATACAATTTCGCTTAACTTGGTCTTTATTATTGTTGGAATGGCATGTGCTGTGGCGCTTGGAATACTTTTGTATGAGCTTAGAAGCAAAACAAAAACGAAGATATATCAGACTGTTATGATATTGCCGTATTTTATATCGTGGGTTATTGTCGGATATATGGTATATGCTTTTTTGAATCCGTCTTACGGATTGGCAAACGCTATTCTTGCAAAGTTCGGTATAGAGCCGATTAAGTGGTATTCCGAACCTAAGTTTTGGCCTGTTATTTTAACAATAGCTTTTGTATGGAAGAATGTTGGTATAGACTGTGTTATATACTATGCCGCATTAATGGGAATAGATAACTCGTTGTTTGAGGCCGCGGAAATAGACGGAGCGGGTAAATGGCAAAAAATAAGATACATAACCCTGCCGTGTTTAAAATCGATTGTTATTATGCTGTTTATTTTAAAGGTTGGCGGAATATTCAGAGCGGATTTCGGTTTGTTCTATCAGCTTACGCGCGATGTTGGTGCCTTGTACTCGACAACCGATGTAATGGATACATATATTTTCAGAACATTAAAGACGGTTAGAGATTACGGAATGTCTTCCGCTGCCGGACTGTTACAGTCGGTGGTTGGATTTGTTACGGTTCTTGTAACAAACTGGATTGTAAAAAAGATTGATTCCGACAGTGCGCTTTTGTAAGAGGGAGGAAAGCCAGATGAAGAAAAAACAGATTGGTTTAAATATAGTGTTTGTTATTTTGTGCCTGATAATTATTATTCCGTTTTTAATTATAGTGAGCGTGTCTTTTTCTAATGAAAAGGATGTTATAACAAACGGTTATAAATTAATTCCGGAGCACTTTTCGCTTGAGGCATATAAATATATTTTAAGCTCGCCAAAGACGATTGTCAATGCGTACAAGGTAACAATTATATATTCGGTATTGGCTACTGTCGGCGGAGTATTGCTTATGGCGATGATTGCATATCCGCTTAGCCAAAAAGCCATGCCGGCAAGAAGAACGGTATCGTTTATCTTGTTCTTTACAATGCTTTTCTCCGGCGGACTTGTTCCCACGTACTTATTGATTTCAAAATACCTGCATTTGTCAGATACGATATGGGTATATGTTTTGGTCGGTCTTATCAGCCCGTGGTACATATTTATGATGAGAACATTTTTTCAGGATATACCGAACGAGATAATTGAATCGGCATTGGTTGACGGGGCAAATGATTATATGATATTTTTTAAATTTATTTTGCCGCTGTCAAAACCTATACTTGCAACGGTCGCACTTTTTATGTTTTTGGAAAAATGGAACGACTGGTACACAGCCCTTCTTTATATAAATGATGAATCTCTTGTAAGTCTGCAATACTTGCTGCAAAAGATTATGCAAAACATTCAGCTTATCCAGAACAGCGAATTTGCGGCAAGCAATGCGAATGTTTCGGATATTCCGTCGGAAACCGTAAGAATGGCAATGGCAATTGTTGTTGCGGGTCCTGCAATGATTGTGTTCCCGTTCTTTCAAAAATATTTTGTTAAGGGACTGACGGTCGGAAGCGTAAAAGGTTAATAAATTAAAACTATAATTAAAAATTTTATTTATATCAGGAGGAAACAAAAATGATAAAAAAGATTGTATGCGCTATATGCGCTGCGGCGATGATGATTTTGGTATGCGGTTGCGGAAATAATTCCGCTGACAAAGGCGACGGAGTGCCAACGCTTGTTTGGTATGTGCCGGGTGATTCACAGAGGGATACGGCGGCGGTAATGGAGGCAGTTAATAAACTTATAGAGCCGAAGATAGGCGCAAAGCTTGACCTCAAAATGATTGATGAAGGTGCTTTTTCAGAGAAAATGTCTATGAAAATGGCATCTGACGAACCATTTGATTTGTGCTTTACCGGATATGTAAATCAGTACAAGTCCGGAATAGATGTGGGTGGCTTTTTAGAACTTACGGACTTGCTCGAAAAGTACGGACAGGATTTAAAGAAGGATTTGCCGGACTATGTATTAGAATCTGCAAAGGAAAAAGGCGGAATCTATGCGATTCCCAATATGCAGATCATGGCTAATGTTGAGGGTATATTCTTTTTTGAAGAATATGCAAACAAATATGGGATAAAATCAGGAACAGAGTATAAAGACATTGCAGAGATGGAGCCTTATTTTGATAAAATAAGGCAGGACTATCCTAACGTTTATCCTGTAGCGGACAGCCCGGTGGGACAATATCTTTTTGATTATTCGGTCGTAAATCAAAAACCGGACGTTTATGTAAGCGATAAAGAAGAAAACGGTTATAAACTTCAGCCAGTGCTTGATATGAAAGAGTATGAGCAGGGACTTAAGGCTGCAAAGAATTGGTATGATAAAGGCTATCTTCGTTCTGATATAGATACAGCGGTAAATAACAGGACAGAGGATTTAAGAGCAGGAAAGTATGCTTCTTTTCTCGGAAGATGGAAACCGGGAATAGAGGATGATCATAAAAATATGTATGGTCAAAAAACGGTATTTGTAAGCAGTGGCTCGACTCGTTTAACCGTTGCAAGAGATACAATGACAGCAATCAGCAGGACAAGTAAAAATCCCGAAAAAGCTATGCAGTTTTTAAATCTCGTTAACACCGATAAAGAGTTGTATAATCTTATATGTTACGGAATAGAAGGCAGGCATTACGAAAAGCTTGACGGCGAATACATAAGACCGATAGAAAACAGCGGTTACAGACAGCTTGCTTGTTGGAAGTTCGGTAATCAGTTCAATGCATATCTGCTTGAGGGTCAAGAACCCGATATATGGGAACAGACAAGAAAGCTAAATGACTCAGCTTCAAAAGCGTCTACGTTTGGATTTAGCTTTGACGAAACACCGGTCAAAAGCGAGGAGGCGCAATGTCGTGCGATTGTGGATGAGTATAACGGAATAACATACGGATCGAGTGACTACACCAAGCTGCTTTCGGAATATAAGAGCAGGCTTGAAAATGCAGGACTTAACAGAATAATAGAAGAGGCTCAAAAACAGCTTGATGAATGGGTAAAAGAAAATAAATAGTGTATGGTTTTGTGCTGTAACAGAATTTGATACAGGAGAGGATTAAATGAATATAAAAAGATTTGCTTTAATTTGTTTGATTTTTGCACTGGTTGTACCAAACGTTTGCATATTTGCCGATGAACCGGCAAATATGCAGATTGAGCAAATTTCGGTTAATGATGCCGTTCAAAACGAAGCTGCAGAGCAAAATGTAAACTCGTTTTATGTTTCGGTTGAAGGAGATGATTCGAATGATGGAACGATTGAAAAGCCATTTAGAACTCCGGAGCGTGCGCGCGATGAGCTTCGCAAGATTATTGCGAATGGAAAACTGCCTGTCGGAGGATTTACGGTTTATATAAAAAGCGGAGTTTATACTTTTCCCAAGACAGGCTTTAAATTAACCGATTCGGACTCGGGAACGGAAGAATGTCCTATCACCTATACCTCATACGGTGATGAAAATGCACAGTTCGTCGGCGGCGTAACCATTGATATGTCAAAATTCAAAAGAGTGTCTGATGAAAAGGTTCTTTCGCGCATTTATGATGAAAGCGCTCGTCCGTTTATATATCAGTATGATTTATCAAACGTAGATGGCTTAGAACTCTATAATGCCGACCAGACCTCAAGCAACTTGTACTCAAACCAGGAACCTATTGAGCTTATTTGTGATGAAAAGGTTCAGACGCCTGCAAGATGGCCGAACAAGGATGACAGTGGTAATGAAGCTTTTACCTATGTTGATACGGTTGTTTCAAACGACCCCAACGCAAGCTTTTCGTTTAAGATAAACGATATATATTCGGACAGAATGGCATATTGGAAAAAGGCAGACTGGAAGACAATGTATATGCATGGCTTTTTTGTTGCGGATTGGCTGGATTCAAGAGTAGGTGTCAACAATATAAGAAACAATGTTATTTCTTCAAGTTCGAGTCCGACTGATTCGCTCAAAAAAGGAAGGGCGTTTTACTTTTATAATCTCTTGCCTGAACTTGACAGACCGGAAGAGTATTTTATTGACGTAGATAATAAAACTTTGTATTATTTCCCATCGCAGGATGCAACGGGGGACTCTACGTTTATATTGACTACTTTAAAAGATGATATATGCACGATAGATGCGTCTAACGTTACCATGAAACATATTACGTTTAACGGATCACAGTTAGGTGGCGTGAAAATCGGAACAGCGGAAAACAGCGTTATTGATCAGTGTAAAATTTTAAACACAGATCGCCAGGGTGTTATGATAGGTGTAAGCACGGATTCTGTTGACGCAGTGAATTGCGGGATTAAAAATTCAGAGATACGCAATGTTGACGTAGGTCTTTTAATGTATGCGGGCGATCAGATGAAACTGAAAAAGGGAAACTGTTATGCCACAAACAACATTTTTGAGAATTTTGCAAGAAAGAGATTTTGTTATGATCCTGCGGTAACCACAGGCGGATGCGGAAACAAGATTTTGAATAATGAAATAAAGAATGGTCCGCACATGGCGCTTTGGGCGGGCGGTTGTTATAACGAAATTGCATATAATGATATTTCTGATGTGCTTAAAGAAACAGCGGACTCGGGAGCGGTGTATATGAATAATCAGCTTATTTGTTTGGGCAATGAGATTCACAATAACTACTTTCATGATATAAAGCTGTGTGACAGACTTAAGGAAAATATATTTGGTATAAGAGCATTTTATTTCGATGACTATACAGGCGGACAGAATGCTTACAACAATATTATAGCAAATGTTCAGGGATACGGGTTGCTTTCAAACGGCGGAAGCTGGAACAAAATGAATAATAACATATGTTATAATTTAACCAAAGAGGCTGTCGTCATACAGACCGGACCAGAAGGCGACCAAGGAATATTTGCACAGAATTCTTCAAACGGACGTGTTAAAAGTATGTATGATGGTTTTAAAAAATACGCTTCGGATACTTGGTACAGCGAGTTTCCGTTTTTAGCAGGAGTAGAAGATTCGAATATTGCCGATTATAAGGGGTGCGAAGCAAAGCGTAATGTAGCTGTTGATACACTGGGATTTGACTTTACCCCGACAATCGCTTCAAAGGAAAAAAGGGTTACTGAAAATAACATTGAGCTTACTGCAAACGAGGTTTTTGAGGATGCGGAAAACGGCGATTTCAGAATTAAGAAAAACTCTAAGATTTATGAACTTATCCCTGATTTTGAGGATATAGAATTTGAAAAAATCGGTCGTTATTTGTCCGATGCAGAGGACGATGTTTCTGACTCAATTGTAATCGCGGTCGGAGAACCGAGGGCATTTAAAATGGGTAAAAGAACTCTTATTGATACAAATAACCCCAATGTCAGCCCTATAATTACAGAGGACAGAACCCTTGTGCCGGTGCGCTTTATAGCAGAGTCGCTGGGCTTTACAACCGATTGGAACGAAGAAACCGAGACGGTTATGCTTGTAAAGGATAATGCTGTAATTAAACTTAAAATCGGCGAAAGTATTATGAATGTCAACGGAGGAGAAAAGCAACTCGACACGGCGCCGATAGTTTATTACGACAGAACACTGATACCGCTCAGAGCTGTATCGGAGGCTGTTAATAAAAAGGTTGACTGGTATAGAAACGGGCTTATCATAATAGGCGACAGAGAAAATGTTTTTGATGTTTCGAGTGATAAAGAAAAAATAGATTATTTGTTCGAATTACTAAGTATTTAACAGGAGGTATATATGAAATTTTTAGATAAAACCATTGCCGTATTGACTGCGGCTTGTATTTGTATATCTTCAGGAGTGTTAGTTTATGCCGAAGATTTAAAGCCCGATGAACAACGAAAAAATGTAATTGTCATTAACGGCGTTGAATATGACACAACGGGAATGTCAGAGGCCGAAGTCGATGCTTTGAAACAGCAAAATGTCGCATCGGCGGGTGTTGATACTGCGAATGAGTCGCTTAATAATAAGCTTAATCCGTCATATACGATAGACAGCTTTTTTTCGCGGGGATGGAATCGGGACTTTGCACCGGAGAAAACAAATCAAGGTGATAACGAATCTATGACAGGAGAGAAAACCTCAGAATATAGCGCCGCACTTGAATTGGTTGTTAATTTAGATATTTTGTCGATGCTTAACGGAAAGGTTGCAGCAGATGAAAAAATATCCGCAAGTGATTTTAAAACAGCGGCGAGCGCTCTTGATAGATATACAGAGCAAACAATAAACACGGACGGCATTGATAATAAAGGTATAACGGCGGATCAGCTTGCAGGTTGTCTTGCGGCGGCTTTGGGCTATGAAAAAACTGATAAAAGACTTATCATGCGAGCGGAAGCCGACATAAAAAAAGGTGTTAATGTTTCCGATAAAGATGGAGTTTTGAATCGTGGTGAGGCGGCACAAATCATCTATAATGCAATGGATTATCCGATTGTTGTTTCCGATACAATATCGAAAAGTGCTGACGGAAGTGTATCCGGTGTTTACAGACGCGATAAAAGTGAAACGATACTCAGCAGAATGGATATATTTTTGTCAACCGGTTGGGTGAACGCAACAAATGAAATGAATCTCTATGGAGGCGAAAATACAGGGGCATCCGATTTGATTCAGGTTGAAAGACAGGAATATAAAATTGCAGATGAAAGATATAAAATTTATTTGGGTCGGTATGTCGATTTTTTTGTCAAAACGGACAAAAACGGTGTAAAAAATGTTATTTCAATAACTGTAAATTCAAACGAAAGCAAAAACTTACATATTATTCCGGGTGAAGATATATCATCAGTATCGAAAAATGAGTTGGATTATTGGAAAAATGATAAAAAACAGAGCCTTAAAATGTCATCATCGGCGAGAGTTATATATAATACCGAATATGTGGGAGGAATCGGGAATAACATTGATAAACTTTCTGATTGTGACACAATTCAGATGATAGACAGCAATCTTGACGGTCATAGCGATGTTGTTGTGGTTGTTAATCCCACGACATATTTTGTGGATGATGTAAAGGAAAATAAAATATTGGTTGAGGATTATTCAAGGACGCTTGATTACAGTGATTATGATTCGATATCTGTCATTAAGGACGGAAACAGAGCAGGGCTTAAAGATATAACAGCAAACAGCATAATAAGTGTTATTGAAAATCTAAAGAATAAAAGCGTTATTATATACCTAAGCACCAAAAACGATGAGGGTTATATTAAAAAGACAGACAGTGACGGAAACGTATATCTCGAAGGAGTGGATGATGAATATAAACTTCACCGAAACTGCACCGATAAAGCTACAGCGGGCGAATATTATATAATTTATATGGATTATCGCAGCTATGTATGCAGTATAAAAGAATCGGGCGGCGGCGGAGTAACAAGCACAGGGCGCAAATACGCATACTTGAGAGCAGCAAGTGTAAAGGATTCCTTTGATAGCTCGGCCTCATTCAGAATATGGATTATAGGTAAAGATGAGGGGGAATGGGTGACATTAGAGGGTGCTGATAAAATAACGTTTATCAACGGAAGCGAAGTTGCCGATGACGGTCAAAAGGGGCATATATCACCAAGATATTCTTTGACGGCGGCAGAAGTTGCAAATCACCCGGCAATCAAAGGCAAGCCTCAGCTTATAGTATATGAAACAAATTCGGAAAGAAAACTTTCAAAACTTATAACATATCAAGATATGTCCTATAGCCACAGCAGGGATGAAGGAGCGTTTACGCTTAATGAAAAGATTGATAAAGCGGATATGTATTGGCAGGGAATGTTTGCCTCGGGCAGATATGCATATGATTCAAACAGTATAGGAATATCCATACCTTATGATCGCTCTCGTGAAGAATTATATTCATATTTGACATTTAAACAGGCAACATGGTATAACTGTGAAGTTTATGACGCCCTCGAGGACAGATCTCTCGGCGGTGTGGTTATAAGATATGACCCGTCAGACGCAGCAAAGGAATTTTCAAGCAACGCGGTTATGTGCCTTGTCAAGAGCGCGGAGGAAACTTTAAAAGGCGATGACGTGGTTTTAAAGATTGTTGGCGCTGATGATAAAGAATACTACTTTTCGAATCCAAGTGAGTCTTTGGGCATACATTCGGATATTGTAACCAATTATCAAAAGCTCGATGATATTCTGCTGCCGTCGCAGATAAAATCAGGCGATTGGTTAAGAGTTGATGTAAACAGTAAAAATGAAATTACGCTGTTTCAGGTTTACGCAAGACTTTCAGAACTTTCAGACAAAGATTTTTTTGCCGTTAAGACGGATACGTGGGAAAAATCAACCGAGCCGTTTAATATTTCCATAAAGTTCGGAAGAGTTGTTTTGAACGGAAAATCAGAGACGACATCTGTTGTTAATTATGTTGGTGACGGAACCGATAAAACAAACGATATTCTTATGTATACGGGAAGTGCGTGCATAATGTATGATTACAGCTTGAGAAACAAGAACTTTACAAAGCTTAACTATCGAAATTTGGTGACGGATGACAAGTTTGTTCAGTATAGTGAATTTTGGTATATTAATTCAATACTGGTCAGAATCGTTGATTAGAAATGAATAGAAATAGATTTTTATTGCAAGTAAATTATTTATTTTAATAAAGGAGAGATGAAAAATGTTAAACAAAACCCGAGGTAGAAGAATTATTGGTGTTATACTCATGCTTTGTATGATTTTAAGCGCAACGTCTTTCGGGGTATTTGCAGGCAACGCCGATAAAGCGGACACAAGTGAGGCTGAAAACGGCAAGGTAGTTTTTTCGTGCGGCTTTGAGGATTCATCGCTGATTGAAAACAGCGGGCAGGCGGGAGTGTCTTCGTATAACGAAACCTCACCCGGAAAGTATGAAACAAACGAGTACTCAATAACAACTGCTGATAAACATAGCGGTAATCAGTGTTTGTATTTAAGGGCAACCGGAGAGACAACAAGTTTTGATAACCGTATACCGTTTAAGGTTAAACTTGAAAAAGACAAATACTATAAAGTGTCAGGATGGTTTAAGCATGATAAAGAAACGTTTGAGAATTACCAAAAAGACCACCAGGCGTGGTCAGGTGAAGTGACCCACTTAAATTGGGGAATTTCTGAAACAGAGGATTGGCAAACCAGAAAAAAATCATATACTTCTTCGAATAGCGCAAGGAACGATTATTCGAACTATACTACCGTTGATGGGTATATGGCTCAAGATATTCGGACCGATATTTCGAGCGGAGAATGGACAAAGGTTGAAACTGTCGTTAAGGCAGAAAAAGATTATATCTATACCTTGTATATATCAAATTTCGGAAATATTAATGAAAGCCATCCAAGATTTCTGTTTGTTGATGACATAGAGGTTAAAGAAATTCAACCGGCTGTTACTCTAAACGGTATGCCGGAAGGAGGAAGAATCATTCCGCCCGAGTTGGATGGAACAGCAAAAACAGTAACTTTTGGTGATTCAAATGATGAAGGTTGTCTTACAAAGACATATGTTGATTCCGAAACACGACTTTTATATGATGATACGGAAGGTGTAACACTGGCATTAAAAGATGCGCCGTCAGGCGTCACATTTGATACTGCAACCAACACGCTTACCGTTAATCCGGGGGCTGAAGGCGGTAAGACAATAATCAGCTCAACAAGTCGTACAGGAATTACGGCTGAGCATACAATTATAATTGATAAACCGACCGCTCCGACAGCGGATAATGTTAAAATATCCGGCAAGGGTGCAAAAGGTGAAACACTTAACGGCTCGTATGATTATTACGATATAAACGGTGATGCGGAAAGCGGTACAACTTTTAAATGGTATCGCGCAAATGATTCAAACGGAAGTGGTAGGACAGAAATATCAGGAGCCACAGATAAAAGCTATATATTAACTGATGAAGATATCGGTAAATATATATTCTTTGGTGTTACACCCAAAACAACCGTGGCTCCTGCGGACGGGACAGAAACTATATCGGCAGCAACAGGTAAAATCGGGAAAGAGCTTGTTGATTTGATTATTGTTTCGGGTCAGTCAAATTCTGTGTCGGGAAAAGTTGCGGATAGCGAGGAAACGGGTAAAAATAACAACTATGTTATGACGGCCGAGAATAAAGTTTATTCTTATGAATATGACTGGTCATACGATCCCGGCTCATCAACGGGAACAATAACAAACGGCGAATTAAAAGATGCCCGTTATGGCGCACGCGGATTTATGGTTCCTCTCGGAATTAAATATAACGAGTTAACCGGCAGAAAGACAATTATGGTCAGCACGGGTAAAAACGGAGCGAATATCAGTGAATTTATTGACAACGGTGAGTTGATTAAGAAGGCTAAAGCGGCATATGACAGTTGCGTGAGTGCGATTAAAGATGCAGGCTATACTATCGACAAGAAACTTGCTTTTTGGCTGCAAGGCGAAGGAAATTCCGATGAACAGGCGGACTCGTATTCGGCAAAGTTTGAGAAACTTTTGACACAATGGCAGGCAGATGACCGAGTAGGCAAACTTGATATGTTTGGAGTTTTGATGAATCGTGCGTGGATTGATACAAAGCAGCATAACACAAGTAATGACATTTTGATGACGGGTCCGAGACAGGTGTATTATTCACTTGGTTTAAATGATTCACAGCTTTATGACAATGTAAAGCTTGTCAGCTGTGTATCAGATAGCCTTATAACCGATGATGGAGTAAAAAAATACTTCAGTGACACGTATAGCAACGCAGACGATTTTAAGACAAATTTCGGATATGAAAGACCGTCAACCGCTGCGGAAATTTTATATGGTACAGGGGAAAACAGGGGTCATTACACTGTCCAAGGATATAACGAGCTTGGAATTAATGCGGCGCAAAATGCAGTTGCATATCTTAAGGGGGAGACAACGCCCACGGATATAAAAATTCTTGATGAAACAGGCGCAGAGGTAGATGATAACGATAATATAGATGTTTCTAAGTGGTATGCCTGCGGTACAGCGTATATATATCCGCTCAGCGCAAAAACAAGTGATAAATTGACCTGCACAATAACAAAGAACGGACAGCCGTACAATAATGTTGTGTATGAAAAATCAACAGGTATGTTTATTCAGAAAGATTATGATGATACCGAAGGCGATGTCACGGCTGAATTTGAATGCGGAAAGTTGAGCAAAACGGTTAAGTTAAAACTTGCGGATAAAAACTCATCGCACATATATAATTGGATCACGTCCGGAAGTGCGACAGACACAGAAATGTATAAAGAGAGTGCAAGCAACGACAATAACTATATTACGTACCCATATACATCACAAATTGTAGACGGCAAGCTTAATACAGCAAACTATGAATTAAAATTTAAAGACAGAATATATCTGCCGTTGGATGCCGAGTGGACAATTAGCTGGAAAGGAAATCTTTCAAGCGAAAACCATATGTATATGTCTTATGCAAAATATTTATTTGCAGGCGATGAGATAGGATATGCAAATAACGAGGATGCTTTCAGAGTTGAAGATAATGGTATTGTTTTCAAACGCTCAACAGGCAGCAGCGAGGAATATGTCGCAGCGGCATACTTTACGGAATTAGATTCAACTTACAGTACTCCGCAATATAAGCAATCTGATTGGTCATGGCATTCAGACTCGTTTGATACTTTTGCATCACAGTCGGGCGAGTGGTCGATTAAAAATAAAAAGGAATCGGACGGCACATATCAGATGTACTTCTGTTTAGGTGATAAAGAAGCGGCCTTCAGAATGTGGGATGCTAACAATAGTGATTTGTATTTGCTCAATAACTATAATACATACAACAAAGTGTCATCAAACAGTATATCCGACAGCAAAGGGCTTAAGAAAATTGAATTAAGCAACCTTTTCTCTGATGTTAAAACTGAGGGCATTGAATGGATTAAAATTTATATAAATTCAAGTAAGGGCTTTAATATGACGCCGGTTGTAAAATACAACAAAGCAACAGTTTCATTCATTGATGCAGATAAGCCTTTTACGGTTGTTGCGGCGACATATGACGGGTCTGTGCTCAAAAATATTAAGGTTGTTGACGTTACCTCTGATGATATTAATAAGGGTGAGGTTACTGTCGATTTAACAGACTTTAAGTTAAACGATGGAGAAAGCGTAATGTTTTACGCATGGGAAGATATGACGAATATGATTCCTCTCGGCAATGTAAAATCGGCAACGGCGAAATAAAGTAAATGCAATAAATAATTCTTGATGCGGCGGTGGGAATTTTCCTCCGCCGTAATGCGAAATGCAGTAAGTACAGGAGGTAGGAAATGCTGAAAAAACTTATATTGAGGATAATATCTGCTTTGCTTATTTTTGGTATGTTGAGATCATATGTATGTGCTGAAAGCAGCAATGTTTCGGGGAAACTAATTATTTATGTATCATCTGTTGACGGTGATGATACAAATGACGGTAGAATATCCGCACCTTTAAAAACTCTTGAGGAAGCGAGAAACAAGGCAATAAAGGCAATAAATACAAATAAGTTTTCGGCAATTGATATTGTTTTGCGTGGGGGAATCTATGAGAGAGAAAAACCTTTTTATATGGGAAAAGAAAGCGGCGGAGCGGATAACCTGCCTGTTACATATCGGGGATATGACGGTGAAAGTGTAATTATAAGCGGAAGTAAATTACTTGACAGTTCTGTTGTACAGAGGGTGTATGACAGACGAATTTTAAGCAGGCTGGCTCAAGATTATGCTTATGACAAACTGTATGCAATCGATGCTAATCTTCTTGATATAACGCTCTCGAAAGAGATTATGATAGGCGAAGACAGACTTTCCGACCGAGATTACGGCAGCAGAAATCCTACAATTGAAATAGACGGTGCTGTCGGACGTATTGCGAGGTGGCCCGATAATGGGTATATGGGAATTAAATCTGTTATAAGTGACGGCAATGTTGAAGGTGATGCCGAAGAATCGGCCGGTGCGGAACTTGAATTATATCAGGATAGAATGAAATATTGGCAATCAGATACAGCTTATATGTACGGACGTTACAAAACCGGCTGGCAGGATCAGGCTTTGTCGATTGTTTCAACCGATATAGAGAAAAAGTCCGTTAAAACTTTGGATTCTCCGAAAAGCGGAATAGACAAAGATGCTGTAAGCATATATTTTTATAATGTTTTTGAAGAAATAAGTCAAAGCGGAGAATATTATGCCGATGTTTTGAATAATAAAATATATTTTTGTGCGGACAGTATTGATGATCTCAGACTTATAACACTTAAAGAACCTCTGCTGGAGTTTGAAAACGTATTGAATGTTACTTTCAGCAATATAACATTTGACGGGGCTTTAAATAACGGAATTGCCCTTTCAAACTGTTCAAATATCATATTTGAAAACTGTACCGTTAAAAATATCGGCGCAAAGGCAATGATATTTGATGATAACTGTAGAAACTGCGGAGTGAGAAAGTCCTCTTTTAATAATGTTTTTGACGGAATATATATAGGAGGAGGCAATTTTGAAACGCTGACCCCGGGGAATAATTTTGTTGAGAATTGCACGATTAAAAGTTTTGGCGGACAGTGCTATGCAAGGGGCGCTGCGCTCAGCGGTGTCGGTAACAGAATATCGGGGTGTACATTTAAAGATTCCGAAAATATGGCTGTTCAGCTGTCGGGGGTTAACAATACAATTGAGTATTGCGAGTTTTCGGAAATTTTAAAGCATACCGGAGATATGGGGGTAATATATGCCGGAGACGGATGGATAATGCGCGGAAATAAGATTATAAACAATTATTTTCACGATATATATTCCGAAAAAGAATTTATGCTTGGAACAAAAATGATTTATCTTGATTTGGCGACAAGCGGAGTGACTGTATCGGGCAATGTGTTTGAAAACACTTCGGGACAAGGAATTGTGAGTTCCTGTGGAAGCGATAACAAAATATGCAATAATATTTTTGTAAAATGTAGTATAGCTGTTTATATAGCTCAATATAAAGAAATGAATGAGGACTGTAATCGGTTATACAAAAATGTATCTGTATATTTATCCAATAAAGTATGGACAGATACTTTTTCTGAGCTTAAATGCATTAATGAGAAGACGTATAAATCCGAAAGGCTTAAAGCGGAAAATAATATAATTGTCGATTCAACACATTTAAACTTTGGGCTTAATGATATAACCTGCGCTGAAATTGATGGATTCAATCAAAATTATATTACAAATTCGACCGCAATATTTGAAAATTATAATCAAAAGAGATTTAAAATTAATTCTGATGATGTAAAAACACAGCTTATGGGATATACCGATATAGATGTGACAAAATGCGGAACCGGCATAAACGGTGAAGATAGTAAAGGCTCGGACAACGGAATTGAATTGGGGGAGATTATTGCTTCATGCGGTTTTGAGGACGGAGTGATAAATAACGGAAAGTATAGTGATACAGCGAATGGAAATGATTTTATTTCTGTGGATGATAACAATAATCAAAAGATTGAAGCAGACAGCAATATCGCACACAGCGGTTCAAAAAGCATTTCAATCGTTACGCCGAGATACAGCGCCCCTTGTTTTAAGATTTCTGCGGATACTAACACGCTTTATAAGATATCTGTATGGATGCATTCAAATATTTCGGCTGATGCGGATGAAAACTCAATGTTTGGCGTATTGGCAAGTGGTTCCAATGATGTGTATGCGCTTGATAAAAACACTGCTTATAAAATGCACGGTTATGAAACAGCTCATCATTCACAAGTTACCAAAGATGGCTGGACTTTACTTGAAAGATATTTTATATTTCCATCGGATGAAAAGCAAAAAACAGATATAAAGTTAGGAATTTATTCGGCAATATCGAGCGAAATCGTTAAGTATAATCTTGATGATTTTAAAATTATCAGGATAGAAAATTCGGCAATAGCTGCCGATTTTGCTGCGGGACAGAATATCGTGTATTCAAAAGACGCTGGTGATTTGTACTACACGGCTGCTTTATCCGCTTTGCAAAATAATATATATGATGTAACGACAACATATTCTCTTAAGTTACCTGTGAATGGAGCTGATATAGATTCGCATACCGGAAAACTGATTGTCGCTGATAATTTTGAAGGAAATATAATTGTAACAGCACAGATAAATTCAAAAGTTTTCGGAAGCTGTATATGTGAAAAAAGGATTCAGATTATAAATGATGAAATGCCAAAGCTTGATTCTGTTTCGATAAACGGGATAAAAGCGGATGAGTTTTTATCGGATAAGTATGATTATTATAATCAACCGTATCGGTTGACGGATGAGGTTGTGGCGGATTGTGATTTTACGGTAACATATGAGGTTATAAGCGGAACAGCAAAGGTTATTCGCATATCGGTTTTAGGGAAATCCGACAGGGTTGCTTATAATTTTTATATTGCAAAGGTGGCGACAGGAGAGAACAAAGTGTCAGATGGTGGGTTTGAAAGTGGCATAAATGATGATATATATCCCCAAAATACAGTTAATATCATCAAAAATAATTCTCATAGCGGAGAGTATAGTGCAAAGATCAAACTTGGCAAATATAATAACGCATACTATAATATTTACGCGGAAAGAGATAAACTATATCTTGTTTCAATGTGGGTCAGATTAAGCGGTGAGAGTGATGAGGATAATGTGTTTCTTACGGCATTCAACGGGTGTATTTATACTGATGACTTAAGCAAATGCTGTGGTGGAGGGTTGTTTGACGATAATAACACTAATTATATGAAACAATCAAAGATATATTCGGATAAGTGGGTCAGACTCAATCGAATTTTTTATGTTGAAAAATCCGAAATGGTTAATGTGGGAATAGGTTATTACGGAGAAAGCCTTGAGTGCTGTATTGATGACGTATATATAAGTGAGTTGATAAATGGAGATAAAATAAAATCCGAACTGGAAAAAGATAATGAATTTTATGAAATTTGTATGCAAAGCTTAAATGAAAACGAAACAATGGTAACGGTAATTTCCAAAACAAAAGATGATAACAAAAATGGTTGTTTGATAGCAGCAGCGTATGAGAATGGTTTACTTAACAAGCTTTATAAATTTAATATACAGTTTAACAAAGTAGAAATTATAGATTTGCTGTTTAAAGATGATTATAAAATATTTCTATGGCGTGATTTAGAAAATATAACGCCTTTAACTCAAAATATAAGCAAAACCAATAAGAGGAGGATATGAAATGAAGTCAGATAAAAAAGTGAAAAGATATTTAAAATCGATGTTAGGAACGGGATTAGCTTTATCTATGGTATTGTCTGGCCTTCCGAGCGTAGCGAATGCTGATAAAGACGATGCGAAGTATGAGAACAACATCATATTTTCGTGCGATTTTGAAGATGAAACAAAGCTCACAGGGAACGGTAAAGGAGAGACTGCATATGACGGTTCGTTCCCCGAGGCATATAAGTATAATACATATACGTTGAGTGATGATGCGCATACGGGAAGTCACAGCCTTCATATAGAGACAACGGCTGATGCGAGCAATAACGAAAGAGACAGCCGTATTCCGTTTAAGGTTACTCTTGACAATAATAAATATTATAAAATATCGGGACATTTTAAATTTGATGAAGAAAGCTTTAACGCCTATAAACAAGAAATGGATGGCGAAGCGTGGGAAACAAACTCGCTTTTATGGGCGTTTTCCACTGAGCCGAACGGCGGATATAAACCGGTAT
>OIYO01000718.1_pt1 | contig 24296 bp, 26 predicted proteins | sample 1588191 | NCBI WGS metagenome assembly OIYO01 (sample SAMN03283275) | human gut metagenome | biome: human-associated habitat; material: feces | host: Homo sapiens | place: Peru | collected 2012 | reverse complement strand
TTTGGCTTTTTATGATATAAATCCTGCAGCACCAATACATATACTAGTTATACCCAAAAAACATATAAGTACACATAATGAAATTGAAGAAAGTGATGAAAAAATAATAGCCAAAATTCATAAAACAATAAATAATATAGCAGAAGAAAAAGGATTTAAGAAAAATGGATACAGAATTATAGTAAATTGTGGTGAAGATGGAGGACAAGAAGTTAATCATTTACATTTTCATATATTAGCAGGTAAAAAATTAGGAGAAAAAATTGTATAAAATTGGAAATTTTAAAAATATGAACATAAAAGCCTTGATTATCAAGGCTTTTTATGATAAAATAATAGCAAGTTTGTATAAGTGAGGTGAAAAACTTAGAAAATTCTAAGCTTAATATGAAAGAAAATATTAAAGTAAATAGAAGTGAATTAAATATATATATAAAATCTAAATTTAAAGCTTTTGCAACTTCCCTAACTTTTACATCAATTTCATTTTTAGGGTATTTTCTCATTTTTAAACCAAAGGCAATATTTTCATATACACTCATATGAGGATACAGAGCATAACTCTGAAACACGAACGCAATATCTCTGTCTTTTGGATGAGTATTATTAACAACTTTATCATCAATAAGAATTTCGCCTGACGTAACTTCTTCTAATCCGGAAATTAAACGCAAAATAGTTGATTTTCCACATCCGGAAGAACCAACAAGAACTATGAACTCTTTGTCCTCAATTTCAAGATTAATATTGTCGATGATATTTTTTTTACCATCATAACTCTTAACAAGATTTTTCAGTACTACGCTACTCATTAACTATCCCTTAATACCTCAACTGCTCCTTTTTTTAAAAATTTATACTAAGTTTAGTTTGGTATAATCACATTAAAGCTTGTATTCTTTAATATTTGAGATTCTACCCAAACATTACCGTTCAAAACTCTAACTAAATTTTTAACACTCGCCAAAACGATTGCCCTTAAAACATTCTTACGATTAGTAGAATCTACAATTTTATATGGATCGAATATGCATTCCAAATCATTTTCAGAAAGCAACATGGAATTGCTGGAAAGTGAAATTAAAGTATATTGCCCAACAGCAAGATTTTTTGATGCGATATATTCTTCATTAGGATTTGATAAGTGTATATTTATATCGCCCATGTCAATTGCTTTCAACAAAACTTCCAACAAATCTTGTAAAATATTTTTTAAAATTTCCTCATCAGTAGAAATTGTTTTCTTAAAATCATCATCTTGAGATATGCTAATTTTAACGTCTTTACCTTTGTAAAGTTGCTCATTATAGCGAACAACAGAACCAACAAGACTTGCAACATCTAAAATCTTCTTATCCGGAGTTGGTTGTACACTTTCAGTTTGAGATAGTTCAAGTAATTTGCCAACAAAATACATCAAATCGGTAGAATTTTTATTGATAATTCTAATATACTTCTCTTGCTGCTCACTCATTTCACCACCAAGACCATCTGCCATAGCTTGAGAAAAACCAACTATAGATTGGATTGGAGCTTTTAAGTCATTTGCAAGTTTAACAAGAAAATTATTTTTCTCTCTATTAACTTCTTCAACATCCTGTTCTGTTACAATAGGAGTAGGTGCTACAGCATCACGAAAATCAAGGACATAACCTTCATTAATTTCTTTTACAGTCATATCAAAGTAAGCTTCTTTGCCTGCAAATTTAGTAATAATAGGCTTGTGCATTAATATTGAACTTTCAATCAAATTCATTGGGTTTTCTATAAAATCAGCAATATTAGAAGTTAACAAGTGCATTTTAGAAGTTTCAAATATTTCTGCAGCTGCATCATTAACCCACTGAATTTTTCCATCTTTTCCACACAATACAAGTGCGTCAGGAAGTGCTTTCTCAACATCGATTGAATTAGTTCTAAATAATATCTTTTTTATATCCATTTTATTTTTGTCCTTTTCCTAAATTCTATCACAAACACTATTAAAAAAAGATTAATTTTGTTAAGTTTTACAATTTTTTGTATTATCATAATTATGTAAAGAAATATGAAGGACTGAATATGAAATACAAAGATTATTATGAAATATTAGGTGTTTCCAGAGATGCTGATCAAGCTGCGATAAAATCTGCTTATCGTAAACTTGCAAGAAAATACCATCCGGATGTAAATAAAACAAAAGAAGCAGAAGAAAAATTTAAAGATATAAATGAAGCTTATGAAGTTCTTTCTGATAAAGCAAAAAGACAACGTTATGATAGTTTAGGCTCTAATTGGCAAGGTGGGGCAGATTATACGCCACCTCCAGGATTTGAAAACTTTAGTTTTAACTTTAATCAAGGTGGTGGAGCGCAAAGTTTTGACTTTGGCGGAAGCGGCTTCTCAGACTTCTTCGGCTCATTGTTTGGTGACATGATGGGTGGAATGGGAGGACATTCTGCCGGACAAAATTTTGGAGGATTTGATTTTAGACAAGCTGCAAATCAAGGTCAAACAAGACAAAGAAGAACCGCTCAGCCGAAATCAGAAGACCTCGATATCACAAAGAACTTGAACGTTACCGCAAAAGAAATTTTTGATGGTAAGCCAATTACTGTAACCTTCACAGATATGGAAAAATGTCCTTATTGTGGTGGCAGCGGTTATTGTTCTCATTGCGGCGGAACAGGAATTTTATCAACTCCTAAAACTGTAAAAGTAAAATTACCAAAAGGCGTTTCTGAAGGCAAAAAAGTTCGTCTTAAAGGTGAAGGTAAAGCTGATGAATACGGTCAAAAAGGGGACTTGTACCTTGTTGTTCACTTTAAAGATAACGAGTATGAATTTGATGGTGACAATTTAATTAAAGATGTTGAAATCACACCTCCTGAAGCAGTTTTAGGTTGTTCAAAAGAAATATCAACCTTGCATGGTAAGATTAATATAAAAATACCGGCAGGCGTATCAAGTGGTCAGTCTTTGAGATTAAAACAAATGGGATTACCTAAAACAAGCGGTTATGGGGATTTGAATGCAAAAATTAAAATAATAATCCCAAAGAATTTATCAAAAGAAGTAGTTGATTTATACAAAAAAATTGCTGAATTGAGTTAGTATAGTATAACTAATATTACCTTACCGGTTTAGCGACTGGATTGTTTCGCATCCGCTCGCAATGGCAGAAATCAAAAAAAAGACAAGGTATTATACCTTGTCTTTTTTCGATATATCGATATAAAATCTATTCTTCTTCAGAAGTTTCTTCTGCAACTTCTTCTGCTTGCATATCTTCTTCATCAAGAGCTTGTTGATTCATTTCTTCTTCAATTTCTTCTTGAATTTCGTCAGAATCTACAAGACGTTCTTCATCTTCCGCTGTTTCTTCTTGATATTCATAATTAGCAGTTTTAGAAGCTTCTTCATTTTCCATTTGAGAAACGCTCTTGATATCAATCTTCCAGCCTGTTAATCTGTGAGCTAGTCTTACGTTTTGACCTTCTCTACCAATAGCTAATGATAGTTGGTCATCAGGTACCACAACTAAAGCATCTTTTGTTTCTTCATCATCAGTCATAATATCAACAGAAACAACTCTAGCTGGAGAAATAGCGTTTACAATGTATTCAACAGGATCCGGTGACCATCTTACAATATCAATTTTTTCGTTCTTCAATTCACCGACAATAGTTTGAATTCTTGAACCTCTAGGTCCGATACAAGCTCCTACAGAATCTACTTCAGGATCGTTTGACCAAACAGCAATTTTTGTTCTGAATCCAGCTTCTCTAGCAATTGATTTAATTTCTACAATTCCATCTTCAATTTCAGGTACTTCTAATTCAAACAATTCTCTAACGATTTCTGAGTGAGCGTGAGAAACAATTACTTGTGGCAATCTGTTAGTTTCTTTTACATTTAGAACAAATACTCTGATTCTGTTACCAGGTTTATAGTATTCACGAGGAATTTGTTCTTTTTGAGGCATAATTGCATCTGTTTTGCCAATATTAACAATTACATTTCTGTTTTCAACTCTTTGAATGATACCTGTTACAAGTGTACCTTTCTTTTCCAAGAATTCATTTAAGATATTATTTCTTTCAGCATCTCTGATTCTTTGTGTAATAACTTGTTTAGCAGATTGAGCGGCAATACGTCCAAATTGTTCAGGAGTTACTTCAATTTTAACTTCGTCATCAACTTCAACATCTTCATCAATTTCTTTTGCTTCTTCTAGAGAAATTTGAGTGTCAGGATCTTCAACTTCTTCAACAACAGTTTTAGTACTAAATACACCGATTTCTCCGGTTTGTTCGTCTAAAATAGCTTCAATATTAGCTGCCTCTTTAACGTGCATGTGTTTTTTATAAGCTGCTACCATAGCATCACATAAAGAAGCAATAAGCACGTCTTTAGATATTCCACGTTCTCTCTCAAGTTCTTCACAAGCTTCAAATAATGCTGTACCGATTTTAATCATGTTATATTCTCCTTTTTGTTTTAATCTATATTTTTAATCTATATACAATTTGGCAGATTGAATGTTTTCTTTTGGAATTTGTAATTCTTCTGCATCATCAAATCTAAAGAATTTTAGTCCGATATTGTCATCCCAATCAAGAATTTCGCCTTTAAAAATTTTTTCAGTCTCACCTTCTAACGGTTGTTTTAACTTTAAGCTTATTCTTCTACCCTTGAATATTAGAAATTCTTTATTCGACTTAAATTTTCTTTCTAACCCAGGGGAAGATACTTCTAAATAATATTTTACAGGGATTAATTCATCCAGAAAGTCATTTAAGCTTCTTGTAACATTTTCACAATCATCAAGAGTAATATCTTTTTCATAAGAATAAAGATAAATTCTTAAAAACCATTTATGATTTTCTTTAACAAATTCAATCTCAATTGGTATGAGATTAAATCTCATTGCCGTATTTTCTATTAGTGGAGTTATCTTTTCTAATACTTCATATCTATTGATGTCTTGTTTCATATAACTCCTTTCCTTATTAATAAAAAAAGAACGGAGTCATTTGACCGTTCTTTTTTAAGAAACTATTCACAAAAAAAGTATAGCAAATCTCAAATAAAATGTAAATCTTTTTATTAAGCTTTATGAAGTCTTTTGTACGCAATTTGTACAAGCTTGCCAATGCCAAGTAATATTGGGCTCATTAATGGTATCGGAATAAGCATCCCAACAGCACCGCCTATTATTGGTAAGTCATCCACCGTTGTTTCTTTTGAAATTTTTTTAGTGACACTTTTCCCAATATTAACAAATGTTGCAGCATCACTTTGATTATGAATTTTGGAGGTTCTAAGTGCGATATGATATCCGTCACGACCTGCTTTTGATAATCTTGTCGATGTTTTCTTTATATTTGAGCATGTATTTTCGATAACAGGTAAAATCTTCATAACCATATTTTTACACAAAAATATTTTATGGTAAAATTTAATTATAGTTATCAGAAATGAGGTAAATAAATATGACACAACAAACAAAAGAGCCTATTTCAGCTAAAGAGTCAATCAGACAAACAAGAATTCAAAAACTTGCTGAGTTAGCTGATAAAGGTATAAATCCGTATCCATATGCATTTGATAAAGATGCTGATGCCAAGTATTTACAAGAAAAATACAAAGATCTTCCTGCCGGTGAAGAAACAGAAGATTTTTATTCTGTAGCCGGTAGAGTCATGGCAATCAGAAATTCCGGCATGTTCATTGACTTGATGGATACTACAGGAAAGATTCAAATTTTCTCTCATAAAGAAAACATGGATCCTGATATGGTAAAAACGCTAAAGCTTGTTGATATCGGTGATATTCTAGGATTTTATGGTTCAATAAGAAGAACTCCTCGTGGAGAATTATCAATCAAAGCTAAAACATTCAAAATGTTATCAAAATCACTTCTTCCTTTACCTAACAAGCAAATTAGCGAAGAAAAATTAGAGCAATTAAAAATGTATCATACAATGTCTGATACAGAAACAAAGTATCGTCAAAGATATGTTGATTTAATTGTTAACGAAAAGACAAGAGATACATTTAGAAAAAGAAGCTTAATTGTACAAAAAGTGAGAGAATACTTATACAATCAAGGATTTATTGAAGTTGAAACTCCAATGCTTCATACTCAAGCATCCGGAGCTAATGCAAAACCATTCATTACACACCACAATGCGCTTGACATGGATTTAACATTAAGAATTGCACCTGAGCTTCACTTAAAAAGACTTATGGTTGGTGGTTTAAATGAAAAAATATTTGAACTTTCAAGATGTTTCCGTAATGAAGGTATTGATACTCGTCACAACCCTGAATTCACAATGATTGAACTTTATCAATCTTATGTAGATTATAATGAAATGATGGTTCTAACTGAAAACCTTGTAGCTTATGTAGCTCAAGAAGTTTTGGGAACAATGAAAATTCAATACGGTGAAAACGAAATTGATTTAACTCCACCTTGGGATAGAAAAACAATGTTAGGCTCTATTAAAGAGTTTACAGGCATTGATTTTGGTGAATTCTTTACTGCAAAAGAAGCTTACGAAAAAGCAAAAGCGTTGCACATAGAAGTTGATGAAGAAATGAATTGGGGTCAAATTGTAGAAGCTGTGTTTGAAGCAACAGTTGAACCAACATTGATTCAACCTTGCCACATCATTGACTATCCTCGTGAAATTTCTCCATTGGCAAAAGTTCACAGAGATAATGACAGATTAACAGAGCGTTTTGAAACAAGAGTTAACGGTTGGGAAATCGCAAATGCTTTCTCAGAATTAACAGACCCTATTGATCAAAGACATAGATTTGAAGCTCAAGCTTTGGCAAAAGCTAACGGTGATGAAGAAGCTATGTCATATGATGAAGATTATATTAATGCTTTAGAATATGGCTTAGCACCTACAGGCGGTATGGGAATGGGAATTGACCGATTAGTTATGTTATTAACAAATTCACCTACAATTCGTGATGTAATCGCCTTCCCAACATTAAAGAAACAAGAAAATTAATTATAAAAAAGGGTGAATTTTTAAATTCACCCTTTTTTATTAAACGTAAAATTAATATAAATTAAGAATGCAGGGTGGGAATAGTGAAATGATTCCCACTAAAAACGAAAAATATGAAAGAACAAGATTTTATAAATATAATAAAAAAACAAGTCGGGAGCGAATTTATTGGTGATGATTGTGCATACTTAAAAGAACTTGGAATTGTAATCACTCAAGATAGTCTTGTTGAAGATGTCCATTTTAAACTAAATTGGTGCACTCCATATCAATTGGGTTATAAGGCTGTAACTGTTAATATTAGTGATATATTAGCTTCTGGAGCTAAGCCTGCTTATATAACGATTGCATTATCATTGCCATCAAAAACGTCACCGGAATTCATTGATGAGTTTTATAAGGGAGCTAATTCTGCCTTAAGAGGCGCAAAAATTGTTGGCGGAGATTTAACAGGAGCAGATAAAGTTTATATTTCAATAACTGCAATAGGAACGACAGACGGTCGCAAAATTTCTTCCAGAAGTCATGCTAATGTTGATTATGTAATTATAACAAAAGGTAAATTCGGTAAAAGTTCTGCCGGATTAAAAGAATTAATAAACAATGGCAATAATACGGAACTAATTAAAGCACATTTGGAGCCTCAACTGGAAGAAAATTTTGCATATGAAATTGCAACACAAATTCAATCGGATTACGCAATGATGGACACATCAGACGGTTTAGCGGAAGCATTGTTTCAAATAGCTAAAACAAGTGACGTTACAATTAATTCGAAATATATAGAAGGAATTTTTGGAGCAGAAGATTATAAACTTGTTGCCGCTGTTCCAAAAGACTTTTTGCCAAAACTTTCTGAGTATGAAATAATTGGAGAAGTTATCAAAAAACAAGATTACACACTAAAAATAGGTGATAAAAAATATTATAATTATAATGAATTAGATTTATACAATCATTTTGGAGAGGAAGAATGAACAAATTTTCACTAATAATTACTGCCGGTGGAACATCGTCAAGATATGGCAATACAAACAAACTTTTAGAAAAAATAAATGATAAAACAGTGATTGAAGAAACTGTTACTAAATTTATTGATTTCGATGAAATTGACGAAATAATAATTTCTGCGAACATTTCTATAATTCCAATATTACAAGAAATGTTTAACAATTCTAAAATAAAAATTATAGAAGGTGGAAATACTAGACAAAAATCCGTTTACAATGCACTTCAAGTAGTAAAAAATGAATACGTGCTAATTCACGATGGCGCACGTCCTCTAATTAGAAAAGATACCATTGCTTACGTGCTAGAAGCTGTAGTTGATAAAAATGCCGTAACTGTAATGACAAAAACAACAGATACGATTAAAGAAGTTGATACTGATGGTAGAATAATCAGAACAATTGACCGCTCAAAATTATATAATACACAAACACCACAAGCATTCAGGACTGATATTATAAAACAAGCACACGAAAAGCTTAAAGATGGTAATTTTACGGATGATTGTTCTATGTTAGAAGAATTAAACATACCGGTCTATATTGTTAACGGAAGTTATACAAATATTAAAATCACAATTAAAAGCGATTTAGATTTTGCTAAATTATATATTTAATATCTTGTTTTGTTAATAAATCTTACAAAATGTTAAGCAATTTATAAAAATGTTAAGCAATTTATAAAAATGTTACAAATATTTTTAGTATGCAGTATGATTACGTTTCACATACTAAATTTATTAAGATTCTAAAAGTTAATGTAAGTTTTTATTAAAGTTTTCAGAAATTATGCCGTTATACATAAAGTGTTATAGTTAAATATAAGGAGATTAATGTGGAAAACGGTATTAATAACAGTCCTAAACAATGGACAAAGATTAATGACACAACGAATAATAAAGAGTATCAAGCACAGTTAGAAAAGAAGATTAGTTCAATACTTGATGGCAAAGAAACTATTTCGGTAGATAAGTTAAAACAAAACTCACTCTTTAATAGTTTATCAGAACAAGCAGCTTTGAGATTCAATCAGATAGCTGGTATAGATGGTGATAAAACGACTTTTAATGCAGATGAATTAAAGGTTCTTTTTTCATTAACTGATGCGTCATTACAAAATGATAAATTTGTTTTTGATGGTAAAGATGCTGTAGACTCAAATAGCGGATTAGAACAAGCAAACGATAATGAAGTAAAAGCTATGATAAAAAACTTGGTACAAAGTGATATGAGAAAACGTATAGAAACCATTGATACAAGAAAATATGATAATACCAAAACTTTCGATGACAAAATAAACAGTAGTGATGTTGACGAGGCTATGTTAGCAGTACAAGATAAGCTAACTCTTGGTATAAATAAAAGTACCGGCAAACCTATTTCTATCGTTCAAGCTTCTATGCTTTTAAAAGATTTAGTGAAAGAAGCTGATGGTTATGATGCGGCTTGTGCGTTATTTACAGAAAGAACAGGCATTTCTGCTTCAAATTTTGACAGATTAAGATGTATGGGAGATGGTGATTCATTCACAATTGGTGATTGGAAATATGAAGGAGCTGCAACTATCAACAAGGATTCCGGAAGAATTACAAACACAAAAACCGGAGAAACTGTAAATATTAGATATTCACTTTGGCGAAATTCTACTAATCATACAGTGCCGGCGTCCAATGGCTGGGTTTGTATGGTAAATTCATATAATGATGGTAAAAATACGAAAATAAAATTTACTTATGATGATGGTGAAAATATTGCTCCAACCTCTGCAAAGGTAACTACTGATGGTACAACTAAAAATATTAATTATAATCAGAAATTTAAAATTGACCCAGAGGTATATAATTATCAAGAAATAAGTTCTTCACGAATTAATTTATAGTAATTTAATATAAAAAACCGCCATATCTATGACGGTTTTTTATTCTTTTTTATAGTAAGCATATGTCAGACAGACTTACTATTAAATTTCTAGTGGCAAAGTGCAAGCAATACACCTGCAGCAACTGCAGAACCGATTACACCAGCAACGTTTGGACCCATTGCGTGCATTAACAAGAAGTTTTGAGGGTTAGCTTCAAGACCAACTTTGTTAGATACACGAGCTGCCATTGGAACCGCAGAAACACCTGCTGAACCAATAAGTGGGTTGATTTTTGTTTTTGAACATAAGTTCATCAATTTAGCCATCAATACACCGGCACCTGTTGCAAGTGAGAATGCGATGATACCCAAAAGCAAGATGAACAACGTTTGAACTGTCAAGAATTGGCTTGCTGATAATTTAGAACCAACTGATAAGCCTAAGAATATTGTAACAATATTGATTAAAGCGTTTTGCATTGTATCAGAAAGTCTATCAACAACACCACATTCTTTACATAAGTTACCGAAACATAATGCACCTAAAAGTGGGCAAGCACTTGGAAGTAAGATTACACAAAGTAGTAGAATCATTAGAGGGAATACAATTTTTTCTCTCTTAGAAACATCTCTTAATTGTGTCATTTGAATCTTACGTTCAGCTTCTGTTGTTAATAATTTCATAATAGGTGGTTGAATTACAGGAACCAAAGCCATATAAGAATATGCTGCTACTGCAATAGGTCCAAGTAAGTTTTCAGCCAATTTTGTAGTTACATAAATTGAAGTAGGGCCATCAGCACCACCGATAATACCGATTGATGCAGCTTCCGGCATAGAGAAACCGAATAAGCAATATGCCATCAATAATGCACCGAAGATACCGAACTGAGCAGCACCACCCAATAATGCTGTTTTAGGGTTTGCAATCAAAGGACCGAAGTCTGTCATTGCACCTACACCCATGAAAATAATCAATGGGAATAAACCTTTGTGGATACCAGCTTCAAATATAATACCTAAGAAACCGTTAGGGCCTGCAATTTCTTCACCTAAAGGCATTGGAATGTTTGATAACAAACCACCAAATGCGATAGGAACAAGAAGCAATGGTTCAAATTGTTTCTTAATACCAAGCCATAATAGGAACAAGCAGATTAGAATCATAATCCATTGTCCGTGCATGTGCAAGATTTGTTCAAAACCTTGTAAATTAGGGTCTGCAACGGCGTTTTGTGCAGAATGCACAAAACCCATTATACCAGTTGAGTCCCATAGAGTATGTAAACCGTCAGTAATATTCATAACTATTTACCTCCCCTAATTAACCCAAAGTTACCAATGCTTGACCACTAACAACTTTGTCGCCTTGAGCAACCAATACAGATTGAACAACGCCTGCTTTTGGTGATTTAATTTCTGTTTCCATTTTCATAGCTTCTACAACGATTAATACATCGCCTTCTGCTACTTCATCACCTTCAGAAACTTCTACTCTTAATACGTTGCCAGGTAAACCGGATTTAACTTCTTCACCAGAACCGGATGACGCAGCTGCTTTTGATTCAATACCAGCTTTAACATTGATATCATAAGCTTTACCGTTAACAGTAGCTTTGTTTTCGCCTTCAAGTTTAACTGCATAATTTTTGCCGTTAACTTTGATTGTATATTCACCTGAAGCAGATGCTTGAGCTGCAGGAGCGGCTTCTTTATTAGCAGATTTATTAACAGAAACCTGACCTTTACCTAGCAAGAATTCGATACCCTTATCTACGTTGCCATCTTTACAAGCTGCAGAAATGAAGATATTTTCATCAGTTGTAGGAAGTCCTGCTTCTTCAAGTCTTTTCTTAGCTGCTTCAATACCCTTTTCTGGGTCTTTTTCGTTGATATCAACAACTTTTTCAGTAGTTGGTTCCATACCGATTTTTTCTTGTGCCCACTTAACCAATTCAGGATCAGGTTCACAAGGAGTTTTACCGAAGTAACCTAAAAGCATCTTAGCGTAACCTGGGTTAGCTTGTTGCCATGGTTCCGGAGTAATTGCGTTCAAGAATGATTGTTGAGCATAGAATTGAGAAACAGGAGTTACAGAAGTAGCAAAACCGCCTCTTTCAACAACTTCTTTCATATTTGCAATAAGTTTAGGGAATTTATCTAACATACCCATATCTTTTAATTGGTTTACAGTTGTAGCTGTTGCACCACCTGGAAGTGGAGCTTGGATAAGAATTGGGTTAACAGCCAAAGAAATTGGAGAAATAGGATAATCTTTCATACATTCTTTGAAGATTTCTTCTGTTTCCATAATTTTCTTGATGTCTAAGCCTAAATCATATTCAGTACCCCTCAATGCATGCCACATTGAAATAATATCAGGTTGACCTGTACCACCAGAAACAGGTTTCATAGCTAAGTCGATACCATCAGCACCACCATCAAGAGCAGCTAAATATGCAGCTAAGCCTGTACCAGCTGTTTCATGAGAGTGGAAACGAATATGAGCATCTTGACCCAATAATTCACGAGCCATTTTAACTGTTTCATAAACTTTTCTAGGATGAGATGTACCAGAAGCATCTTTGAATGCCAAGCTATCGAATGGCAAGCCAGAGTCTAAAATACTTCTCAAAACTCTTTCATAGAAAGCAACGTCATGAGCACCTTCACAACCATAAGGAAGTTCCATCATTGTGATTGTAACTTCGTGTTGCATACCATATTTTTTAATAGAATTTGCTGAATCAACTAAGTTATTTACATCATTTAAAGCATCGAAGTTTCTAACTACGTTAACGCCGTGTTTTGCAAACATTTTTGCGTGCAAATCAATGATATCACGTGGTTGAGAGTTAAGACCTACAACGTTAACACCTCTTGCTAAAGATTGCAATTTAACGTCAGGACCAACAGCTGCTCTAATTTTATCCATAGTTTCAAATGCATTTTCATTACAGAAAAAGATTGGAGCTTGGAATCTTGCACCACCAGCTGTTTCAAAGTGTTTTAACCCTGCATTTACAGCTGCTTGAAGTGCCGGAATAAAATCTTCAACTAAAACTTTTGCGCCATAAATTGATTGAAAACCGTCACGGAACGATGTATCCATAACTTTAATTAGTTTTGTCATTTTTATACCCTTTCTTTTTTATAACAGTGAAGAGCGAATAGTGAACAGTGAGAATTTTTAGATTATTTAAAGTAAATGGAATCATTCACCCCTCACAAATCACTATTCACTAAAATTTATTTCTTAAACATTGCTGATAAAATAGCTACTGCGATTTCAGCATCATCAGAAGCTGAAGCTTTTTTTGCCCTACCACCAGCCGGTTGCGGAATAACTTCCGGAAAAATTGTATTCAATTTTCTTACAACAGCTGACATAACAAACATTGAAAGAATAGTTATGCATAAAAATGCAAGAACTGTTCCCATACCAATGCACATTACGGCAATACCTTGTGCTAATAATTCATTCATAAAATATCTCCTATTAAAAGTACGTGTTCTTTGTTATCTTTATCAATTAATTTTAAGGCTCCGTCATCTGTTAAACCAACTGCTCTTCCACAAATTTCTTTATCAAAAACCTTAACCTTAATATCTTTATCAAGAAAACCGGCTCTTTTTATATACTCATTTTTTATTAAAATAAAGCCTTCCTCAATAAACTTATCATACATCAAACAAAATTTATCTAAAAGTTTTTTTAAGAAAATTTTCTTATCTATAAACTTCCCAGTTTCAACATCTAAAGATGTTGCAGGCTGATTAATAATAGATAAGTTTTCCATCTTTGTATTAAGATTTACTCCAAACCCTAATACTAAACCTTCCAATTTTCCGGCTTCAATAACTCCTTCCGCTAAAATTCCGGAGATTTTTTTACCGTTAATTTGAATATCATTTGGCCATTTAATTTTTGGAACAACATTATATTCTTCAAAAGTTTTTGCTAAAACGACGCACAAATATTGGGTTAAATTTGAATAAACTTCTTTCATTTCAGACGAAGGCTTTAAAACAATTGAAGCGTAGATATTATCGTACCCTGTATTATTCCATTTTCTATTTAAACGTCCTCGCCCATTTGTCTGATTATAAGTATAAACAACAGTCATGTCAGACAAATTATTTATATTTTCTTTAGCGTATTTATTTGTAGAATCAATCTCTTCTAAATAACAAAATTCCATAAAAAAATTATATAACAAAAACAAAAGTCCTTAAAAAATTTAAGAACTTTTGCTTTGTTGTGTAGCATAAAATTTATGCAGATTGTTTTATTTCTTTATTTTCGTTTTCTTTAACATTTTGAGTATTATTTTGGTTTAAAGAAACTTCCTGAGCTTTTTCTTTTCTCTTTTTATTAAAATGCTCACCAATTTTATTTGCAATAGGAGTAATTACTACAGGAGTTGCATAACGGTAAATTACTGTAAAAGTAGCTAAACCCATTAATGCACCAAAACATTTCAATTTAGGTCCTAAAGATTTTATCGCATTTGCGCATTTTTCAGGAGATAAATTACCATCTGCCATTGCTTTTCGCATCAAGCCTGAGTATCTATATTCCATATTTTTATTAAAATTTCGTAATACGTGATCAACACCATAAGCACATATAGTTGGAACTATAAAACAACCAACCTGATTAATACCTAATGTATTTCTTTTATCAGCATCTAATTTTTTATTAGTAACGGTTTGATAAAAATATACGCTACTTGTTAGCAATGAACCAGTTGTTGCCATATGTTGTGTCATCTGGTTAGAAGCACCAGCTAGTTTGTGTGATACAGAATGGAGCCATTTTTGGTTAAGCATTTTTTCTGCATACTTTTCTCCATAAAATTTACCAACTGCATCTCCAAAACCACCTTTAAAAGATGGATTATTATTTTCTTCTTCTTTTACAGGTTGACTGTCATTTTGTTTTCTAGCCTGATTATAATTAATTGTATTTAAAGATTGTATTCTCATTATGCAGCCACCTTTCCGGATTTCTTCTCTTCATCTTTTTGGGCAACATTATTTTGTTCATTTTGTATTTGAATTTGATTTTCTTCAGGCTTCTTTTTCTTTTCCAAATGGAAAACTTCTTTTAAGATAACCGGAATCAATGCAATTGTTGACGCTGCTACAACTGGTCTTGTTACAATATCAGGTAACCAAATCAATAGTTTATATAAGATTGTGTTACTAGCATCTGCATCTAACATGTCTTGTGTAATCTTTGTTCCTAATTTTTCAGGAACATTTACACCATCATAATCTTTTATATTTGTTTGATATGCGCAATATTTTGTTGCTTTTTTACCCATTGTTTCTGTACGTTTTGTACCGGAATACAATGGCATAGATTCAAATGTTTCTTTATATGATGATAAGTAAACATTATCTAATAAATCAGGCATAAACTGTGAACCGTCTTTATTTTTCCATTCTAAAGGATTTATGCGCTTACCTTCTTTTTCTATAGTATTTACATCTAAATCTTTAAATGTTTCACCTAAGAAATTCTTATCTGCCAAACCTAATGAGAAGTAATTTTTACCCATACCTTCTTCATTAATTTGAATAAACATATCTTTAGCTTTTAAGTTTAGTTTATTACCATTTTTATCAACCCATTCGCTAACAGGTTTATTTTTTATAGCATTCATATCAACATCAAAACCAAAATCAGCTTTTAAAGTCTTTTCAGAAAGACTCTTTATTGGTCGTGGTTTCGCTACCATCATAACGTTCTTTGTTTCTGTTGAGAACTTATGACCGGTTTTATCAAGCCATTCAGACATTGGTTTTCTCATACCTTTTGCATCCGTAATCGATTTCAAATCAATATGAGGGAACATGTCTTTCAAAAATTCTGCTTTCAAATTTGTTAACAAGTTCTTTTGTGCGTGTTTAACACCTTTTGAGAATGGTACACTAATTGCAAGTGAACTAATAACACCAACTGCACCGGATGAAATTGAGTGAGCTGATGCGTACATGTTATTTTCTTTATCTTTTGATGGCAAAGCCATAATAGTAAGTGGTCTTGCCAAACAGCAGATTATTGCAGAAATAGCAGCTTGCACGAATACTTCGTGACTCATCAAATCCAATGCTTTATTAAAAACACCGCCGGTGAGAATATTATCATACCATTTTTTCTCTTTTCCTGCGGTGTTTTTATAATGCTCAGCCATCTTTTCTGCTGACTTCAAAAATTCTTTCTTACCCTTAAATGACACTTTGCCCACAAACGTATCATCTTTAGGTTGTGAATCTTTAAGTCGCATCTGTTCTGAATAATTCAATCTAATCTCTTCATTAGGGATATTACTATTATTGTCGGTTGATTTCATTCTCCCCAAGGAGCTTAGATTTTGCGTTGTATGAATCTTCATCATAGTTTCCAATCTAAATTTTCTGTCTACACATTTATCTTAAAACAAAGCAAAAATATTTTTGCTAGTTTGTGACAAATTTGTTACATTTAGTCATAATTTGGGTAAACAAAGAAACCTCCATAATTAGGGAGGTCGCAGTCGTTCGAGCGTGAGCGAGCTACGAATGCGGGTGGGTATTGATACAAATGCTATTTGCTTTGAATCTGTTTTGCGTATCCACCAATATTAATTACCTCATATCAAAAGAGGAGTGTATCTTTTAGCATTTATGTTATTATTCAAAATATGAAAAAGGTTATCTTTTTATATTTAATAATATTATTGTCATGCCAAAGCTGTTTAGCGTTCGATTTGGACATGACTGTTGATGATGATATCAGAAAAAACTACAATTCCGGTAAATTACAGCATGACATGCATACAGAAGATACAAATGAATTACTTCCGACTCTTCCGGATATTTCTAAATACAACGAATCAGCTAAAAATGAAACGCAGCAAACAGTAAAAGAAGAAACAAATGTCCCTGCAAAAGAACCTGATTATACGGTGCCAAAAGCTCTTTCGGGAAATATTAAAATAAGAAAAGGGACAGTAATCAATGTTGTTAACTCGACAAAAGTTAATGATTGGTTGGCAAAAGGGAACACTATCAAATTTTATACAAAAGAACCTCTTGTGAAGAAAAAGTATACAATTCCAGCCAATACTGTTTTTTATGGTGAAATTATTGAAACTCACCAGCCACAAATTACTTGTAATGGTGGGCTTGTAGTAATTAGAGTAAAAAAAATGATTTACAAAGGTCAAACAATTCCTATTAATGCCTATATTACAAGAGCTAATGACAAAATGATTTTCCTTAATAATATTAAAGGTAATAGAACATATTTAAAAACAACTTACCAAAAGGGTAATTGGGGAAGAACAATGTTTAACAAAATGATGACAATGACAATTAATCTTGGCGGAGATGGCTCTACTATATTATTGTCACCATTTCCTTTCGCATACGGTACAATCTGCATTGGCTTAAATACACTTACTTCTCCTATTTGCGCATTCTTTTCTAAAGGTGGACATGTTTCTATACCGACAGGAAGTCAATTTAAAATAAAATTATTAGAAGATACATTCATCAATTAACTTTTATATAGAGTTTTTTTTATATTCATGATAACATTATTTGGGGATAGTATATCAAGGAGCTTAAATGGAAAGATTTGTTGGTCTTATTGGGATTGTAGTAATATTTTTGATTGTTTTTATGATGTCTAATAATAGAAAAGCAATCAATTATAAAACTGTAGGCATGGGATTTTTACTACAAGTTTTATTAGCAATTTTTATATTTAAAGTTCCAATCGGGCAAAAAATGTTCCTTATGATAGGTCTTTTTATCCAAAAAATTCTTGAATTTGCAACAGAAGGCGGTTTATTCGTTTTTGGTCCTCTACTTAAAAACATGAGATTAGAAGAACTATTTGGCGCAGGAAGCAGTATTTTTGCAGTTCAACTTATTTGTACAAATATATTTATGATGGTACTTGTTAATATTCTTTACTATTATGGCATTATGCAAAGAGTTGTTGCGATTTTAGGCAAAGCTATGAATAAAATCATGCACATATCAGGAGCTGAAGCTCTTTCAAACGTAGCAAGTTCTTTTGTTGGTCAAATTACAGCTCAAATTATGATTAAACCATATTTAGAAAAACTTACACGCTCAGAATTATTAGCATCAATGGCAGGTAGTATGGCTTGTATTTCCGGCGCAATAATGCCAATTTACATTGGAATGGGAATTCCAGCTCATTATATTCTAGCTTCTTCCGTTATGGCAGCTCCTGGAGCTATGATTTTAACAAAAATTGTATTTCCTGAAACATGTGAACCGGAAACAAGAGATAATATAAGAATTTCAAAAAGAAGAACATTTGCAAATGTTTTTGAAGCGATTTCAAATGGTGCTTCTGAAGGTATGAAAGTTGCAATTAATGTTACTGCAATGATTCTAGCTCTAGTAGCACTTGTTGCATTCATTGATTGGATTTTAGGTTTAGGCGGTATGTTCTGCTACAAATATATCCCTGGATGTTCTCACTTAGCATTCTTAAGCCATTTATCACTAAAATTAATACTTGGCAAAATATTTGCAATCTTTGCTATCATTATTGGTGTTCCATTAAAAGACGCATCTATTGTTGGTGCTTTAATGGGTACAAAACTTGTACTTAATGAAATGGTTGCTTATGTTGGATTAACTCACGTTGCGAACATTATCACTCCAAAAAGTTTTATGCTTGCTAGTTTTGCACTTTGCAGTTTCGGCAACTTCGGTTCAATTGCTATACAAATTGGTGGTATTGGAGAACTTGCACCAAACCAGAAGAAAAACCTTGCAAGATTAGGCTTAAGAGCACTGATTTGTGGCACATTAAGCTGTTATTTATCAGCAGCAATCGTTGGAGTTATCTTGTAGAAGATATTCATTTTCTATAAGCCCGTTAAGATGAATAATATTAGAAATACGTTCTGACAAAATAGTCAGCATATTGATATAGTTGTTTCGTTCTGCGCTTAGTTTTTTAGAACATTCGCAGCTGGCACCATAATACTGTCCGTTAAATTCTTGTTCCATACAAGAGCTTTTTGTCATATTTACGATAGAATCTATAATATAAAGTTCATCAAAAGCTTGCTGACAATAATTTCGCAAAGCCTGCTTTTCGGTCATTAATAACCTCCATAATCCAATTATACTTAATCCCTATTAATAGTATAAAACGATTATGAAATTTATTGTTAATGTATTTTCCGATACAAATTACTTACAAGTAATAAAAGCGTTCAAATATTGAATCAATTCATTAAATCCTATATTGTTATCATTTTGCTTACGATTACGCAAATATTCAACAATAGTATTTAATATTTCTATAAAAGTCGATTCGCTTATATTATTCTTAGAAAAATCGTCATATACATCCAAAATATAAGCATACGTATCTTGACCGCCAGCTTTTTTAATATTTATAAATGCAGTCTTTATTTCGTCATTATCAAAATTAATATTAATAATATTATGATACAACAATGCAGAATGTTTCATTCTTCTAAGAATTTCATCCTCGGAAATATACTGCATCATAGTTTCAAAATAATTTACAAAACTTTCATATAAGCGATCTGAATTAAATTTTTTGTAATTAAATTTAGTAATAAAGAAATCCTTTAAAAACACACAAACTTCATCTTCGTTTAAAAAATATTTATCCTTAATATTTTTCCATTCGTTCTCTAAACCGATTTCCGCCAAATAATCAGTAATCAAATCAAGTTGATTAATATCTTTGCTCTCATTTAATTTATAATAAAGATTTCTTTTAGAAACACCCTCCGTTTCGACGAGCGTAATTTCAATCTTTTTTAACATTGTAAAAATCTTAGCAGCTTGAAGTTTTTCCAATTTAATTTGCGACCAGAAATTATGTAGAAGAACAAACATCCTTGACTGTTTTTCGTGTCCGGATAACCTTTCACCATTAATAATTTTATTATATATAACGGCATCTTTTTCATTCAGTCTAAGTTTTGGATGTTCTCCATGTAACAGATACTTCTTCCGAATAGTAGTAATCGCTTTATCATTTCTTTCAGAAGTCTTTTTATAGCATTCACAAACAGCATGAAGAAGTAAAGATAAGGACAATATACGATTTATGCCATCAACAATAGTATAACTATCGAATGTTTTTTGATTAACGTAAACCAATCCTAAATCAATTCTGCGGGTAAATTGTTCATCTTCAGTCATCAAATCAAGAAAATTTACAAGCTCATCATCACATTTTGCATAACTCAATGTGTACAAGTCTTTTGCCGTATTCAAAAATTCCAGAAGATTAACAACTTTCATATTCTACTCTGTTAACATAAAACCGCCTGAAGGTACGTTTTTCAAATTGTCACCTTCAATTTTTGCACGTAAGTTTTTAATATACTTATAAATATAATCTCTTGGTAAATCCAACAAACTAGCTAAATCCTTAGCATAAACAGTTTTTCCAACATTATTTAAGAAATAATCAAAAACCATTTGTTCTCTATCAGTAAGTGAACGTTTTAATGTTATTTGTATATCTTTTTTAGCCGCTACTTCTTCTACTTTTTCTAATACTGTAGGAGCTTTTTCCTTTATTTGTTTTTTAGGTGTCGCAATTTTTTGCTCAATAGTGGAAGATTCCAGTTCTTGAACTTTTTTCTTATTCAGCAATTCATTTCTACCAATAGAAAATGGTGTATGAGAAATTTGACGTTCACGCTCAAATGCACGTTCTGCAATTTGAGAAAAACCATCATTCATTTTTGAATTCGTGTTAGAAGAAGTTCCTTTCTTCATTACTATATCAACAACGTCATCTGTTGGTTTGCTTTCTTCAACTTCTTTTCCTAATCTGGCAGCAAATTCTTCCAGTGTTATTTTTTCGAGTGAGCTTCTCCATTGTCTTATCTCTTCCTTCGTCAAATAATTAGGCATCAAATATCTCCTATACTAATTTATGATAGTCTTAATTCCCCATAACGGATTTCTTTATTATAATGTATCACAAAATTTAAAAAATTAATCAAAATATTGCACGATGTAAAGATTTATTTTCAAACCTTAATATTCTTGTACAACTCTTCCAGGTAAGTGATTTTGTTGAACTGTATATAATAAAGATTCTGCACTTTGTTTGCTTTTGAAAAGTCCTACTTGTAATGTATAATTATTAGAGCCAATACATTTTACAATCGGATTCAATCCGTTACCTGATTCTTGAATAATTTCTTTTGCAACCTTAGCTTGTTCAGCAGATGTATAAGTTCCAACATAAACCTTGTAAACAGGTTCGGCTTTTGGTGTAACAGGTTGCGGAGCATCAACTGTAACATCGCCTGACTGGCTGTTAGAATTATCTACTGTCGTATTTTGATTAACATTATTCTTTGAAGTATCTTTTTGAACATCATCAGCTTTATTCATTAAGTCTGAAAAATTCTTTCCCTGATCTTCACTTTGAATCATAGATAACCTGTCATCAACAATCTTTTTAGTTTCATCCTGTTGAGAATCAACAGTTTCTTGCTGATAATCACCTATAGAGGTATCAACAGATGGCGAAAAAGATTTTATTAAAAATGTAAACACAAGAAGCATTCCAAAAAAAGAAAGAATAAATATCTTAATTAAAGAGTTATCTTTCTGAGCTTCTTTCTTCATGTATTTTTTATACCCGAATTGTTTCCCCATTTTATACTCCACGAACTTTAGTACTAGCTAATTTTATATCTTCAATTTCTTCAGAATAACGTTTCATAACTTCTAAAGCGAATTCTCTTACATCTTCAATTCCCAACTCACTCGTTAATCCGGAAGCTTTGACCGGTGCACCTTCTGATAATATATTTAAACCCGTATGAATTAGAATTGATGTAGTTGATTTTGTAGCGATTGAAACGGATAGTTTTCTATTGTTAATCATCAAATCATCGCCATTTCTGACAACAAAGACTCCACGTTCTTCTAATAATTCTTTTATTATACAAATCAAAAGTCGTTGTCTAAAAACACCTTCTACAAGTTCTACACCGAATTGTTCTGTAATAAAGCTCAACATCAATTTGCTGTAAATCGGCTCATTATTAATAACGTCTTCAATATCAACCATTTCGGTCAACTTAACTTCACATTCGCCTATAAATGCGACAATTGCATCACCCTGAAGTTTAAAATTTTTATAAATCCAATGTGGAGCTAGTTGTGAACCTATATACTTAATCTCTTCTTCTATTAATTTTGTCTTCATAAACCTACTCAAATAAAATTTCTAAATACTTTTCCCCATGATTTGCGATTAATGCATTTTTCAAATGCCTACAGGATTCACATTTGCCACAATGCTTATTTCCTGATGCATAGCAACTATGTAAATACTCCAACGGCATTGAATTCTGCATTGCAATTTTTACTATATCATTCTTAGAATAATTAATCAAGGGCGCTATGACTTTAGGCTTCTTTAATGTAGATGTTTCAAATACTTCAGAAATATGCATACGAAATTCCTCTGTATTATCAGGAAAAGTAGCTCCTTCATCTTTGTTTGCCCCAAACAGAATATAATCATATCCAAAAGAATCAGCAAATGACGCTGCAATATTCAAAAATAAGCCATTTCTATTAGGTACCCATACAGAAGCCGCACTTTCTTGTGTACCTAAACCTTCTGTCGGAATTTCATTTTCTGAAACAAGAGCTGTTTTGCAAATTTCTTTTAACCAATCCAGCTTAATTACTTTATGCTCAATATTATAATATTTTGCAAGCCTTGAAGATGCTTCTATTTCTTGTTTAGCAGATTTTTGTCCATAATCAAATGTTAAAGCCAACTCGATTTTATATTCATTTTGCGGAAAACCTAATGCAACCAAAGAATCCAACCCACCAGATAGTAAAATTATTGCTTTTTTCATAATATTCTATTCTTCCTCGCCATCTTCATATTCTTCTATCAAGCCTTTCGCTTCTTCCTTTAAGAATTCACTATAACTCGGTAGCGATAGGACTTCGTCTAAAATATCTCTGCCATAAATATTATAAAGTGCGACCAGTGCGTTTTTTTGAACCTCTTCATCCTCATCGTGTAAAGCCGATTTAATCAAGTTAGGTGCCTCTTCAAAATCACTGTTCATTAACCCTTCTATCGCATTTATTCTAACCATTGGAGCGGAATCCATAAGAGCATTTTTTAATACTCTCAGAACTTTCGTATTATTAGGATTCAATCTTGCTAAAGCTTCTACAATACGTTCCTTTAAGAAGGAAAACTTGCCTAGAAGTCCTTGTTTAGCATCCATTATCGCAACTAACGGATCAATAGCGCTCAGATCTCCTAACAGCCCCAGTGCAAAAGTTGCAGATTCTTTTACATAAACCGATTTTTCATCTTCATCACTGACGACATCTATCAAAGGTTCTACTGCAAACCTATCACCAACTCGTCCAAGCGAATCTGCACAAGCCAAGCGTACTTTATAGTTTTCATTTTTATCATTTAAACAATACAACAAAGCTCCAACTGTAGAAGTATCTTTATAATTAGCAATAGCTTTAGCTGCCAAAACCCGAACATTGATATACTCGTCAGAGTCTTCTTTTTCAATATTTTTTAACAATAATATATCAAGTAACTTGGATAATATCTTCTGATTTTTATGTGAATCAGCAAGTTTAATAATTCCACTCAACAAATCCGGTTCTTTTACATTGGCTAATAAATATTCGTAAAAACCAACAATGTCATCTAAAAATTCTTCTTCACGTTGAATATTAGAAAGAACAATCTGCGCAGCTTCTTTTCCGGCTCCGCACTTCTCCAATATTACACTAAAATCTAAAGCATTTTCTACCACACGATTAACATACAATAAAAACTTTTATTTAGCAATCATAACAAGGGTTTCACTGTTAATAATATACATATTTGCTTAACATAACTTCACATTTAAAAAGAAAAAGGCAATTTTCAAAAAATGAAATACTTTATATATACATAAGAGAATTTTAATAAGGATTATATAATGAAAGAAGAAGAACTAAACGCAACAATGTCAGTTATCGCAGACCCAATCAAAAATGTATACAGATTAGATTCAAGAAGAGATATCGAAGAAATCCAGAGAATTTGCAGAATTTTTGCTATTTCTGAAAAACAAGCTAATAAGCACAAAATGTTGTCTATCAAGAACTTAGCAACATTCAGATTAGTTTTGAGCAATAACTAAGAATGATAAATTTATATTTATAAACCGCCGACTAATAATAGCCGGCGGTTTTGTTTTATGAATATAATTAGTAATTCCTAACGACAAGCTTGGCGCATTCCCTCCCTTTATAGGGGGAGGTACAGACTCTTCTAAAACTTAATTCTCGCCCGCAACATCCATTGAGCGGGAGAGATGTCACG
>OIYO01000713.1_pt1 | contig 24433 bp, 19 predicted proteins | sample 1588191 | NCBI WGS metagenome assembly OIYO01 (sample SAMN03283275) | human gut metagenome | biome: human-associated habitat; material: feces | host: Homo sapiens | place: Peru | collected 2012 | reverse complement strand
AATGATATGAATGTATTGAGAATAACAAAGGAAAAATTCAAGCTAATGATTAATTTAAAGGCACATCTTGTAAATGCAGACAGTGCTGTACTATGTATGTGTGACCGTTGTAATGGTGTTGGTTTTGCCTATGATATGAGCCAGATTGATAAGAATGGTTATGTTAAGGATGGCTGGAATTGTCCTTGCGGTGGACACAATATGAAGGTTGACAAGGTAGAGCTTATAAGTGAGTAGATTAGGTGGGATAAGCTATGTATCAAGTGAAATTGTATGGTAAGTATTATAAATTATTTGAAGGAAATGGTGGGATACCTTGTAAAATAACAATTGTTGCTATTAATAATAATATAGTTACATTTGTTAGGGGACATCATAGCAAGGAAGAGTTAGAGAATATGTCTCCTCTTTTAGAAAATAAGTGTAATGTGGAAAAAATTATTACAGCAATTACACCAAAGCAAAAATCTGTTATAGATGAGAAAGACAGAGAATTTCAGAAAATGATAGATAGAGCAGATAAGGTGTTAGAAGTATTTAAGAATGGTATTTGATTGGAGGGATGTATTATTAGCGTTAATACAGAAGGAATAATAAACTATATGGATTATATAAATCCATGCAATAAAAATCAGACAGCAAAGGTATTAGAGAGATTTTTTTATGTGTCGAATGGGAGAGAGTACATATCTGTTATACCAGATGAAGCAGAAAAAATAACAAAATTACCAACACCTGATGAAGTAAAGAAAGATACAAGTAGAGTAGTTGCATATGCAAAAGAAATTATCTTAAATGCTGATAAATATAAGAATGAGGATATAGAAGAAAATGTTTTGAGACAGTATGTGTGTAATATAGATCCTTTACTTGACAGGATTATTGCTATAAATATTGCTGATATTTTGAACCAAAACAAAAAGTTTCAGAATAAGGAACAGTTAAAAAACGTGTGGGTTAAATCTCTTGAAGAATTGAAAAAGGATTTTTTACAAGGATTTGAAGAAGATGATAATTTATTGCTACCACAAAATACTGTAGATGCTATTGATATATCGAAACTTGAAATCGGCATGACTGTTAAAAATTATAAATTATTATGTGAATTGTTAGGTCAGGAAGTTAAAAGCGGTAAATCAAAGAAATATCAATTAGAAGAATTTGCACGATACTTTGAATGGGAAAAGTCAGGACAGAAATTTATTATTTCAGATATATATGATACCCCACTAACCAAAGAAGATAAGCGTAAACTGGGTAATAATTCAATTTATGTGCAATGTATAGAAGTGATTCTATTACAGTATCTATCAAAGCAGGAAGGTTATACAAGAACATTTACGAAACGTAATTGGTGGGAAATGCTAGGTATGGCAAGTCATAAATATGGAAGAACACCAGAAAATAAATTGAAAAATCTTGATTATAGAATCACCTCATGGGAAGTTAGACATTTTTATCAAAGATGTAACAAGAAATTAGAACAGATTCTTTTTTCGGCATTGAACAGCTTGAAGAATAGAAAACTAATTACTTATGAAATTCAGACAGTTATTGTCACAAAGGATAAAAGAGGGAAAGAACAGTATTTTGAAGCTACTGATTTTCAGAAAAAACAGATTCTTGAAGTTGAAAGACATGTCTTACATAACATTATGGGATATGAAAAAATGTTCCAAGTCTTTATTAGATTCCAACAAGCAGATTTTTATCAACAAGTAAATGATTTATTGTATCAGCAGTATGGATGGAATCACTACTTTAAACAGATAAAAGTGATTTATACATTTGATGGAGTTAAAGAAGCGTTACCAGAATTGGAAATGAAACTACAGAAGGAATTATTGAATAAGAAGGTAGTTGATTATCTAAATTCAAATGCAAAAGACCTGTATGAAAAAAATAAAGCAGAATATCAACAGCAGATGAAAAATCTGATTGCTGAGTATTGGGGAGATGCTTCTAAAATCGAATCACATAAAAAGAAAATGTGGAATCCACCAGATACATATTTAGATGCACAGAGTATTTTGACTGATGAATTGATAAGAATTGGTCATAAGGATAGAACATTTTCAATGGAAGAATTCCTAGAAAGTAATTCGGACATTGATGAATTATTTGTATTTGATCAGTGATTATAAAAAGTTGGCACTTTAAAACGAGATATATAAACAATTCCTTTATATGGCATTATAAAGTGCCAACTTTTTAAAAAGAGATGATTTTCGCTTGGTTGGACTGGCATGTTGCGTAAGCAACTGTTAGGACACACCAACGAAAAAGGCTGACAGATTAGATTGTCGCCAGCGGCGGCAAGATAAGATGGCAGACTAACAGGGGGTGGGATGTTCCCACTAATATGTCCTACTTTCTTTGAGAACCATCCTTTTCATTAAGCTACACAACGCAATCAAAGATTGCTGTTCCGCTAAGTGAAAAGCCTGCGCCAAAGAAAGTAGCAAAGAAAGCGCATATATTATTAATTATTCACTTAGATGGTCAGTACAGATTTTACAACAATCATATCCTGATGTGGCATCACACCAACGTAAATCATGGTCACAGTATACTCGCAAAAAATCACCCTTTTCGTAAGATTTATTTTCATTTATGTTAGATGGATTTACCCAACATTTCTGTGCAAAAGGACAGTTGCATAAATTTGACCAATCTGTTATTACAGGATATTGTGTTTCAATATTGTGCCCATTCATAGTGCCACCTCCTTATATACAAATAATTATAACATATTATTTATGGATTAGAGTGAGCTATAAAATAAAACCTCCTATGAAATCAGTATTTCCTTAAAGCAACTAATACTTGTATATATGGGCTTAAATTAAAGAAAATGGTATCAAATTCGGGTGATATTGTTTTAGATAGTAAATTGTGTGTCTGGCAGATAAAAGTGTCTGTCTGGTCTGTCAGAAGCGATTTAAGCCTTATATGGGAGAGTAATTATAATAATATATGATCTTTGAAAATTGAATATTGATGGTTGATGTGCTATGATTACTTTAATAAGAGGAGAAAGCATAAATGACAATTGTATTTACGGTCATATTAATGGTTTATTTGATAGGTATAGAACCATATTTAAAAAAGAAAGCAGACTTTAGAAAAGAAAAGCTGATAGATATATTTAGATATATTACTTTGTATTTTTTCGCAATCATTTGTTGTTCAGAACATAAAATACTTCTATGTTTATTGACATCATTTAGCGTGATATCGAGTACAGTGCAATTATGTATTTATTTGAAAATAAAAGATAAAAAAGAAAATAATAATTATAGAATGATAATAATCTCTTGTACTGTAGAATTATTTGTATCTATGGCACTTACATACTATACATTGTATGTAATAAATCCTAATTGGTTTCAAATAAATAATATTTCATTAAATACAGTAGGACAGAAATTGTTTGAGTTTATTTATCTTACATTTTCTATATTAACAACATATAGTAGTGGAATTATTGTCTTGACAGGAATTATTCCAAGAATTTTTCAAATGCTTCATACAATACTTGCATTGACACTATTCGCAAAAACATTTGCTTTAATTTTCCATAAAAATGAATCATAGAAGACACCAACCATCAATATTCGGTGGTTGGTATTTTTTTTACCCCCAAATCACAATTAAATCAGAGAATACTATAAATAGAATATATAGAAAGGTTGGTGTTAATTATAGAACACAATTATACAAAGCTTAAACTGGGAAGAGTAAGGATTTATCAGTTAAATACATTTAAGACATTCACAGATGCCGAGAATGCTATCTATAATGATAAGAAGAAAAAGAATACAGAGTTATTAGAGGTTATTCATAACAATGAATCTGTCAGGACAGTATCAGATAAGTATTTGAATGAAAGAAACGAGATTGCGATATTTGAAAACGATATTGTCAGGCTTGCATTAGCTGATAGAGGATATAAGAAGTGTGATTATCAGCTTTTAGACGAGATTATCTATATGGTGATTAATCATAATGAAATCTTATGGCAGATTATAGATAAGGGAATCATTATAGGTGGTAAGAAATATAAATTGTTCACAGCAACTACAGGTCAGGTGAGAAATTGTAAGGTTACTCTTATAAAGGAAGAATTTTATGAAGCACATAAATCATTCTTAATGGCAGGACTTACAGTTGATGGAATAAATGCTGATAAGGGTAATGATAATAAAGGAATGAATGTTGGTAAGTATTTATCATATAATGCGTTATTATTATCATCAAGCAAATTACCGCCTAAGAACATTGATATTGATAAGTGTATTGTTGTTGATGGTCTTAAAACTGTTGTTAATGGTAAGGTTAAATACATTGATATAAAGACGGATGATAACGGACAATGTTATGTAAATGATACACCAAAAGAATATCAGACCAAGAGGATTTCTATTGAACATACAGACGGTGCAGGAATGTTTATTCCAGGGGAATTACCTTCAAGCTGTCAGATAAGAGGTGGTTATATCAAAGGTGCTATGTTCCCATTTGACTTCAGACTGTTTGCTCATGAGATATCTCATAATAGTATTCTGATCGATCCGTGGGGAACTCCGCATGATGTAGAAAAGGAAGATATAAGATACATAATTACAACAAGTCAGTTAAAAATGTGGCAACAATATAATTCTTGGGAAGAATACAAGAAAAAATTCAAAGAAAACAATCTGAAATTATCTATTAATGCTTATGCTGAACCTCCGAAAGAAGAGGTTACTTTCTCATATCAGTTCTTACAGACACTCCCATACAATACAGATATTACAGAGTTATGCCAGCCAGCAGTAGAAGATTTATACAAGTTAAAAACAGACCTTGAATATGTAAAGAAAGAGTTGGGACTTACAATTGACGACATATTAAATGAGGAAATTGTTGGTGATAATGATATTGCTGTACTGGCAGCAGATGGAGAAAGGGTTGAAAATGCGAATTATTATATAGCAAAGGCACTGGATATTTACCCACCACTTATACAGGACAAATATATTATGAGCAAAATACATAGCTTATATAATGCAAGAAAGAATTCATATAAGGGTGGTAAGATTCCAGTTAGAGGATATTACAGTTATGTAGCACCTGACATGTACGCTTTTTGTGAGTATCTCTTTATGGGTAATGTCAATCCGCAGGGCTTAGTACCTGAGAATCATGTATATAATAAATATTATGGTGAGCAGGGGGATGTGGAAGAAGTGTTATGTCTTAGAAGTCCACACCTGTCAAAATATGAATGCCCTAGAAGAAAGCTGATAATTTCAGATGAATGTAAGAAGTGGTTCAAGTATATGGAAAGTGATACAGTTGTAAGCTGCCATGATATGATTTCCTTGTTTCTTATGTGCGACTGGGATGGAGACCATATTCTTGTTATAGCTGATAAGGCTGTATTAAAAGCTACAGAGGGCTTGCCTGATGTACCTTTATATTATGATATGCAGAAAGCAAAGGCACAGCATATTGATAATGAATCTATATATAAAACTCTTGTTGCTGGATTCAAAAATAATATTATTGGCTTATCAAGCAATGCTATTACTAAATTGTGGAACAGACCAGATTTAGAAGATAATTCATTAAAATATGATGATGCTATTAATGTTATATGTGCAATGTCCAACTATGCAATAGACTTCCCTAAGACTGGAAAGAATCTTTTAATAGGTGAATATGAGCAATTATATAAGGAACTTATTCCTGATCCTAAGAACATGTTTGAACCATCAAAGATAAAGTATCCGCAGTTCTTCAAGTTTGCTAAAGGTAAGAAATCATCAAGTCTTGAGGATTATACGAATAGTCCTATGGATAGAATTCCTCAGTACATTGATAAAGAAGTAGGAAGAAAGCATTTTTTGTATGATGTTGGTACTGATGCAGATGATAAGAAGAATAAGTTCGATTATAAAAATCTTATGAACAATTCCTATGTGTTAGATGATAACGGTGTTAAGCAGTCACTCTATGAACCTGACAGATACAGTGATGAATATATAAAGGCGTATGCTGTCTGGAACAACAGGAAGAAAGCAAAGCAGAAGTTGTGTCAAGATATTAAAAAAGAGATGGACAGAAGAAACACTGATAGCCGTGATATTACAGCAAAGTTTGAAGTATTTCATTATCATTGTATTAGAGAGATTAAAGATATCTTCACTAAAAATGGTGAGTTTAACATTAATCTTGCGGTTAATTCACTTATTGATATGGAATATAATAAAAATGAGTTTAAGACTTCTACTAAAGATATGCTGTGGAAATGTTTTGGACATGTTATTGTTGATAACCTTAATCAGAATCAGAAGACAGGTATTGTTTTAAAGGAAAGACCTAGAATGTGTTATGAAAAGGCTGTTGAAGGTGATGATACCTTAGATAATATGCTTGAAAATAAATTGAGCAGAAAGAGTGTTAGTATTACACAGGCAGATATGAATTTTATGGACATAGTTCTTCAGAAAAAGAAGAATGGTTCATATTATCAGAACGACAGAGAATTATTGTTTGCCCTGTTGTGCCATTATAAATATGCCAAACAGACTGACAAATTAAAAGGAGACTCATTCTTTATTACGAAGTATAAGCATAAAACTGAAATCAAGCCGAATGGTAAGAAGAAAAGAACTCCGATATATTATAATATGAATACAATTATGAAAATGGTTGGGGCAGCTTCATTTGATAGCAGTTTCAAAAGATTCAATAAGTCTGGCGGTATTCATATAGAAGATGATAAGCAGAAGCAAAGATTTGTTCTGAATATGGACATATCAGATGATAACAATGTGTTGTTTGAGGTTCAGGATATATATAATCCGCTTGTTTACTTAGAAGCATTTGAAAGCAATGGGAAAAAGAAGTTATGTGAGTGCGTGATGTGTGGAAGACATTTTATAAAAGTCGGGAACACTAAGACATGCAGTCAAAAATGTAGTGACAACTTGAAAAAATTGAATGAAGGGAAGCAGGATAAAGACAAGAAAGAGCCTGCTGCCTGAATCATATTTGAGAATTTAAAGTTTTCAAATTGAGTGTCGGAATGTGATTTTTGCCTTATTTTTATAGCAAATTTCACATTCCATTTTTATTTTTACAAATTTTATATAGGGGAAGAGAACAAATAATTTTGAAAATTATTTTGATAACTGCCTATTCTATGGCAGAAGTTATCTCTTTTTACCATAGATTTTATCATTAAGAAAGGACATTGAAATGGAATTACAACAAAAAGTCGAAGAGCATCTTAAGCAGCATGGCATTAAGAAATCATATCTCGCCTCTTTAGTTGGAATCTATCCATCTCAAATGTCTCGATGGCTGTCTGATAATTATGAATTAAATGAAGATCAGATAAAAATAATTGAAGATTTTTGCGATGATAGGTCTCACAAATAATGTTAATACCTAGAATTGTTTAAATTGGAGGAAAGGAGTTATGAATAATACATTAGGTTTTGATATAAGAAAACTTGTCTTGCCGACTGGTAATACTATAGAAAAGCAACTTAAAGTTGAAGCAGACAGATTTCTTAAAATCCTTCAGGAAGAGATTGACGCATGGTATTTCTCATATACACCGATGATATATAACAGAACATATAATATGAGAGATTCAATAAGGGTTGATGATGTTGTAAGGGTTTATCCATCAAAGAATCAGCTTGTAATTGACATTGTATATTCTGATGATGCATTTCACAAATCGTTGTGGAGTGATGATGTAATAAACTCAATTGAACTTATGAATGAAGGATATAAGGTAAAAAGTGGCTGGCATAAAGATATTGAAAATTTTGGATATCGTGAAGGTGGTCACTTTTTAGAAAAAGCAATAGCCAGATTTAATAAAAATAATCCTCTAGGTATTGATATTAAAATCAAATTATTAAGGAGGCTTATAGTTTAATGGCTAATAATTTAGTTACGCTTGGATTAGATATGAATGCAACACAAAAACTTATGTCCAAGCAGTTGAGACAGGTACTAAAGAACTTGTCTGATACAAATGCTGCACGTATTGCAGTAGGGCTTGATTCAAGCAAATCTCAAATGCTTATTCAGCAGCAGTTGGATAGCATATCTAAAAATTTACAAATCAATGTGGGGACAGTCAAATTAGATACTTCCTCTATCAAACAGCAACAGAATATTATTAATCAGCAGTTAAAATCAGGGATTAATACGACAGGACTTAATGTAAAAGTTCCATTTCAATTTGACTTGTCTGATGCTAATGCAGTTAAAGCAGAGATTAATAAAATCGTTGCAGACATCACAAATAATAAAGGACAATTAGTCAAGTACAAGATTAATGTTGATGATAATGGACAGGCTACAAAGGCATTACTTACTTATCGTAATGAGCTTAATGAGGTGACAAATGCTACATTAAAGTTAAAATCAGTAGGTAAGTGGTATGATGCAAACGGCATGGAACATGACATTGTCAAATGGTCAGAAGGACAAAAGACATTATCTCAAAATATTGAAGCCACAACAAAGGCTAATCAAAGACAGGCAGAATCTGATAATCAGGTAATCCGTAAGAAGGAAGAACTGATTGCTAAGATGAAGCTTCTTAATACTCAGGCAGAAAAAGCCGGTATATCTCTTAATTCTGATAATCAGAATAAATTCAATGATTTATCTATCAAAGCATCCTCAATAGATGATATTAAACAGTTAGAAACATATTTTCGTTTAGCAAGAACGGAGTATCAGACATTCAATGCTGAAATTTCTAAGGGTACACATGCCAGTTCATTAGAAGCAATGAAGAACAATCTGGAAACATTACCACAGGATATAGCATTAATTGAAGCAAAGTTCAATTCTATTAAAGTACCAGATAATGTTAAAACACAGATTGAAGAGTTAAAATCTTCTATGAAATCTATTAATACAATAAGTGATCCGCAGGAAAAGATTGCTAAGTATAATGAGATTGTCACATCTTTAAAGAACTTACAGAAACAGTATCAGGTAACTGCCCAGGAGCAGAGAAATCTTAGTGCTGATACTTCAACAATGCAAGGGGCTTCTGCACTCACTAATAAGATTGTTATATGGATGGGGCAGAACAGACAGGCAGCGGCACAGTATGATTCTGAGTTAAAACAGATTATATCTGATTTACAGAATTGTAATAACAAGGCTGATTTCTCAAAGCTACAGCGACAGTTCAGTAATATAGCATTGCAAGTAAAGTCTTCTGGAAGTTTGTACACAGGATTCTTTAATGGGTTGAAGAGTGGTATTAAAGACGCTTTTGAAAATATTCTTAGATATCAGTTGGCTTACAAAGTTATTGACCAGGTTATAAGTGGTTTTAAATCAATGGTTAATGCGGTTGCAGACCTTGATAAGAAACTTACAGAGTTCAACAAGGTAGCAGACCTTACATCTGATAAATTGTTAGAGTTTTCAGATAGGGCATTTGATGCAGCAGATGAGATTGGTCGTACAGGTTCTGATATGATAGAAGCTGCCACAGAGTTTAAAAGAGCTGGCTATAGTCTTGAAGACAGCTTGGATATGGGTAAGTCGGCACTTCTTATGACTAATGTTGCGGATGGAATCACACAGACCTCTGATGCAGCAAGTACCCTGATAGCGGTATTAAAAGGTTTTAATATCAATGAATCTGATATTATGACCATTGTAGATAAAATGAACAGTGTTTCAAACCAAAGTCCAGTCGGATTTGATAATTTGGCTGATGGTCTTGAACGTGTGTCAGGTACAATGAATCAGGCTGGTAACAGCATTGATGAGACAATCGGATTATTAACTGGTGGTTATGCACAGTTAAGAAACATGGAAAAGGTTTCTACAGGTCTTATCACTATTTCTCAAAGACTTAGAGCAATAGATGAGGACGGAGATGAAATTGACGGGTTATCAGCAGAGTTAAGTGAATCATTTGAAAAAATCGGAGTTGCTATTGAAGATTCTAATGGTGACTTAAGAAGTACATATGATATCTTGAGTGACTATGCTAAGATATATCCACAACTTACAAGCGAACAGAAGCAGTATTATGCTGAACTTGCATCAGGAAAGAGACAAGTCAATGTGTTTAATGCAATAGTGCAACAAATAGCTGATGTTGATAAAGCTATTGAGCAGTCAAAGGACAGTCTTGGAAGTGCAGCTAACGAAAATGAAATTTATCGCCAGAGCGTTGAGGGCTTACGAAATGAGCTTAAGAACGAATTTCAATCTGTATCAAAGAAGGTAATAAATGCTGACTGGATAAAAGATGTATTATCAGGTGCAACAGATTTATTAAAAGTATTTGAGAACATCATTGAACAGGACACTATTGTAGGTTCAAGTATAGGTGTTTTAGCGGAAGGCTTTAAGGATTTATCAAAGTTATTAAAAGACATTACGGGAAATGATGGTGTTGCGAAGCTAATAAAACTATTTATCACATACAAGACAATAACTAAGGGTGTAGATATATTTAACTTGGTGAAGGGTAAGAAGGACAATTTTGTTACAACATCTAATCTTATGAAGACATTCTTTGAAAGTGCCGTTAGTGGTTCACTGAAAGTAGAAGATGGATTCTTAAAAGTTGGTGAGGCAGCAGATGTATTATCGGATGAAGTATCAAATGTTGCTACAAAAGAAGGTAGTGCAGTTGATATAACAAAGAAACTTACAACTTCTATCACAGGTCTTGGAACATCGCTCAAGAATCTTGCATTAGCACATCCGTATTTATTAGCGATTACAGCAGCATTAGGAACTATGTATGGTGCGTATAAACTTGTAAATGCAGTTCAGGACTGGGCTGATGGTACAACAGCAGTCAATAAATATAACAAGTCTATTGAAAAATCAGAAGAAAATGTATCTAAGAATTCTGATTCCATATCTGAATATAATTCCACTATTGAAGAAAATAAGCAGAAAATTGAAGAATTACAGAAGCTTCAGGAAGATGGTACTATAACAGAAGCACAGAAAGCAGAGATTGAGAATCTTAAATATCAGAATGCTTTATTAGATGAGAAGATTGAAAAACTCAAGGAAGCCAATAATGAAGAGGTTAAAACGCAGGCTAGAGATTCAGAGAAAGCATTTAATAAACAGTTTGGTAATGGATTTGATGTTGGTTTTAATGCTTCAGATGTTATATCATCTGTTTCCAAGAATTTTAATGGTGACGGAACTGCCAACGGTGTAAGCTGGAACATGGCTACAAGCGGTAATGATAAGGATACAGCCGTTGCACAGTTAGCAAAGATTAAACTTGCTACAGACGCATATAATGATGCAGTAAAAGAGTTGAACAATGCCACAGATGAAGACCAGAAGGCTTTAGCGGAGCAGTCAGTTGAAAATGCACAGTATACTCTTGATTTATTGACAAAGGACTTTGATAAGAACAAAGAGACTTTATATAATCAGCTTACTTCTGAAATGGAGAAGATGAAAAAAGCAGAGGGTACAGATGCATATGATGCTACAGCTTATGCAAATATGCAGTCATGGCTTGAAATATTCCAACAGTATATTCCTGAATATAAGAAAGCTATGGAAAAAGTTCAGGCAGAAGCTGAACAGAATCCTATTGAACAGCCAGTAGAAACATTTGATCCTACTTCTCTTCTTGAAGAATCAGATGATAAGACTAAGACAGCAACATTGGCAGACCTTCAGTCAGAAGCAGATTTGTTATCTTCTATTCAGAAAGAAATGTCTGAAACAGGTCGTATCGGTGTTGATTCAATGCAGAAAATTATCAAGCAGTATCCAGAAGCAAAGGACGCTTTAGGTCAGTATATGTTTGGTATTATTTCGCAGGAAGAGTTATTTGTAGAGCTTGAAGGCGTATATGAGGATGATAGAGATGCTTATATTAAATCCGTTATAGAGAAAGCTAAGACAGATGAGGATTTCTTTAATACCCTTAAAACCAATTATCCAGAACTGATTAATCAATTAGGAGCAGTTTATGGTACAGATGTTGCAAACTGGACTACTATGGAACAGGCAAAGGTTAATATTACAGCACAGGCAATACAACAAATAGCAAACATTTATAAAGAGTTTTATAAGGCTATGGGTGTAAATGATGGTATTGACTTTAATATTCAAGCTACTAAAAATGCTATATCCGCAGGAAATCCAGGTGCTATAGGTGGTTCATTATTCAGTAAATCTTATTCAAAATCTAACTTTGATAAGGTTGTAACTGACAACAACCATAAATTCAAAATGAATGGCAATGATGTTAGTAATGCCTATAAAGAATTGCAGAATAAGATAGATTCCGTCTGGAACACAGCCGAAAAGATGAAAAATGCCATAGATGATGCAGCTTACAATCAGATTAATGCAAGTATAGATACATCATGGCAAGGTCTGGGCGGCAGTGATAGTTCATCATCAAAGGAGACAGCCGAAAAACTCAATTGGATTGAACGCTTAATCAATAAGATTTCTACAGCATATTCACGCCTAAAGAATGTCGTATCAGATACAACAACTACATGGCTTAATCGTAATAACGCATTAACAGATTCTATGAGTACACTCAGAGATGAGATAAATGCACAGTCACAGGCTTATGAGTACTATATGAATGCATTTAACTCTTATGGTCTTGACGATTATTATAAGAATCAGATTGCAGATGGCTCAATAAGTATTGATGTTATTTATGATGATGACTTGAAGAATGCTATTTCTGATTGTCAGGATTTCTATGATAAGGCACAGGATGCTAAGACTGCTGTTCAGGAACTTAATATTGAATTAAAAGGACTTGCTAAGAGTAGGTTTGATAATATTAAGTCACAGTATGAAGAACAGATTAATCAAGTTGATGAATATAATAATTTGCTTCAAAAGGAATTAGATATTATTGAGACTAAAGGATGGATTTCTTCTACATTTCTTAATGAATCTATGAAGAAGCAGGACATGGCTAATCTTGAAAGACTGAAAGAAGAGAGAGCGGCTTTAACTAATGCATTAGATTCAGGAAAGATTGAGAAGTATAGCGAACAATGGTACGACATGCAGAGTTCGATAAACAGCGTATCTTCTGCAATCTATGAAGCTGAAAAAGCAATCATTGCATATGATAAAGCTATAAGACAAATAAATTGGGATGTATTTGATAGGGCGAGAGATGATGTTGCAAACCTTATTAGTGAAACAGATTTTCTTGTTGAGTTACTTAAGGATAATGGAATTACTGATGATAATGGCAATATGAATGATAATGGTAATGCTGCACAAGCGTTACTTGCTCAGAAATACGAATTATATCTTAATCAGGCAAAGGCATACAAAGATGAGATTCTTAAAATTGATGAGGAACTTGCTAATAATCCTTATGACAAGGAATTAATAGATAGGAAACAGGAACTTATCAAAGCACAGCAGGAGGCAATTAAGAATTCTAAGGAAGAGAAGAGTGCCATTAAGGACTTAATGAGTAATGCTTATGATAAACTAAAAGATTCTATTAGTAATATCATAACTAAAATTAAGGATGGATTATCTGTAACTAAAGATTTATATGATTATGAGAAAAATGTTAAAAAGCAAGCAGCTAATATATCTAGCCTTCAGAAGCAGCTTATGGCTATTCAGGGTGATAATTCTGAATCAGCACAATCTAAGAGACAATCTCTTAATAGTCAATTAGAAGATGCAAAGGATGAATTACAGCAAACTGAAATGGAAAAAGCAATTAGCGATGTTGAGCGAATAGTTGATTCTGTTCAGACAGAAATGGAAAACTGGATATCAGAAAGACTTGATAACATTGATAATCTTATTGAACAGATTATAGAAAGTTCCAATACAAATGTAGGAAGTATTTCAGATACAATAACTTCAACAGCAGAAAGTAACGGTTATAAACTTAGTGAATCTATGGCTTCTATATGGAGTACTAATACAGGAAACATAACAAATGTATTAGGTGATTTTAGTAATAAGTTTGTTGAGGGTAATAATGCTATTACAAATGTATGTAATAATATTAATTCTGCTGTACAGGGCTTACTTGAAAATAGTAATGCCGAGGCACAGAGAGTTGCTGATGAGATTGCGAGACAGCAGGCTGAACAGAATGTAAGTTCTGATGGCGGTTACTCAGGTGGTAGTGACTATTCTAGTGATGATTGGAGTGGCAACTGGGATATTGGTTCTGATGGTGGCAGCAGTTATTCAGGAGATGTTGATTGGATATACGAGGAGAACTACTACCCTCGTGATTTGTTGAATATCGACCAGAGTGTAATTGATAGGCTCAAATGGAACAATTTTGCTAGTAATTTCGCAGCCCGTAGTCAGTATTATGACCAAATGGGCGGTGAAGGACAGTATTATGGTACTTATGATCAGAACATATTCATGTTAGATTACCTCAAAAGTCACGGACTTAAAAAAGGTACTAAATCAGCAACAGGTGGTATTGCACTTACTGATGAAGAAGGTCTTGGCTCAGAAGTTATCTTCTCAAAGAAGTATGGTACACTTCGTAAGTTGGATTCAGGTGATACAGTCTTCAACAAAGACCAAGTTGAAAAACTTTGGAATCTTTCTAAGGGTATAACTACACCAAACATGTATATGGATAACTTAGGTGCTAAGTTACCTGATATTCCTAATATGTCTAATAATCTGTCTAATAAGGTTGATGTACAATTTGGAGATGTAACTTTATCATTACCTAATGTACAGAATTATGAAGATTTTATGAAACAGATGGTTAAAGATAAGAGATTTGTGAAGGCAATTCAGGAGGGTACTCTTGGTCAGGTATTAGGACGTAATTCACTGAATATGTTGACTTTTAGATAAATATTATGGACGCATTGGTTACGGCTGATGCGTCTTATTGTGGTTAAGATATGATTATTATGATGAAAAATAGCGTCATTTAAACAAATGTTCTTGTAGATATATGTCGATTATTGGTATATAATGGAAATATATTACTGATGGTCGGGAGGAATAATAAATGTCGTATAAAAGAACAAATATAAAAGGTACATCTGGGACAAGAAAACGAACAAATACAAATGCGAATAAAACTTTAAAAGAATCGAGAAGACCTCCGCATACTCCACCGAAGAATGGAAAAAATAATATTATAGGTTAAAAGAATGGAGATGATAATATTAAGGATTTAATAGATATTTTACCACAAATTATTATTTATATAGTGACTGGTTATGTTTTTAATAAAACATTTCATTTTGTTGCATTAAAACAAAATACAGAGGACGTAGAACATATATTAACAGCTTCATTGGTTGTTGGTTTTATTTATTGCAAAATTGCAAGTTTGATTCCGATTCATATATCAGATAAAATTGACACTATATGTATAGTAGTATCAGCTTTAATATTAGCGTATATATTTGCAAGAATTTTCAGATGTAAATATTTGATTTATGTTTTAGATTTTTTAAAAATTCGTGATACAGGAAATGTGTATTATTGGGATGATTTAATGGACAATGATTATCCAATGAAAGTAAAAGTATCATATAATGAAAATGTTTACGAAGGAATGCTGCATAATTACGAAAGTTATTCAGATGAACCACATATTGTCTTAACATCATATATTGTTAAAGATAAATCTGATAATGTATTGAATGATTTCAGAGACGATAATACAAAAATTATTATATTAGATACATCTAAGGCTGAAAAAGTAGAAGTGATATATGCAAAGAATAGTACAATATGCAAAGATTTGAGAGAATTATGTAATTCAAATAGTTCGTTGTTTAATGATAGAAACAACGAAGAGCAGGATTAACCTCCTGCTCTTTTGTTATATTAACAAATAAATATTAAACAAGATTACAAAGACGCATTCTGTAAAGGAGTGCGTCTTATTTTAATGGAAAGGAATAGAAAAATGAATAAGAATAAACACATAGCATTGTTAAAACAAAGAATTGAAATGTTGGAAGAGCAGAACGAAGATTTAAAGTTAGAAAACCAGGAACTAAAATTAACAGTAGAAGAATACAGAAAACACGATGATGACAATTGTAATTTATCAGCAGAAGCACTTAAATCAGCCAGAATTGCGGAAGCAGTATATAAGTCATTGATAAAAGAGACAAGGATTAAAGCAAAGAAATTAGATGAGGGATTAGCAGAAATTCAGAAGACACATAGATTATTTGAAAGTATTTTTTCAGATTAGAAAGGATTAAATGGAAGTATTAGAGTTTGAATCAGTAAAATTATTTGAAGAAATTATAAAGGCTGGACAGATAAAGAATCTTATAAGTGTTTCCAGCCATAAATATCCTATATATAAATTCAAAAAGAGTAATAAGGTCACTTCTGTATATGAAAAGTTTCTGGCAGAACATGATATGAAATGTGACAGAAGCGTTGATGATTGTTGGAATGATTTTGATGATTATATCAATCAATCTAAGAAGGAGACTATAATTACTCGAAATATTAAAGCTCTAAAGCAGATTATAGAAGCAGGCTATGGATACATGCTTAAAAGAACAGGTGTTGATAAGTATAACAAGAGATGTTTTGTCTTTTACAAGAATCTTGTTATTGAAGATATTAAAACAAAGGCTGATGCTGAGAGTAAGGAAAAATATAATAACAATTATTTGAATATTAAGAAGAATACAACTGATAAGAAGATATCAGGGTTAATAAAAAAGTCAATGGAGGAAACAAGGAATAATGGGAAAATCATTTTATAATATGAACGGTGAAAAGTTAGAGTGTAAGGTTGTAAGTGAGTTATCACTTAGTCAGAAGACAAGTTTTATCATGGAAGTTGCAGGAATGGTAGTATCTTCAACAGTAGGGTATGCCACAATATTAAGAAAACCTATCTTCAATTACTGTCTTGTTAAGTATTATACAGATATTAATATATTTGAAGGTGATGAGTTTAGCTTAGATAAACTTGAGATATTTATGAAAGATAATACAGAGTTGCTTAATGATATTATCAAGAGTATTCCAAGAGATGAATATAATGAACTGGAACATGCTTGTGATGAAGCAATTGACTATAGAAAACATAATTATAATGGATATTCAGATGAGATATCGGAGCTGTTACAGGTGGTAAGAGAACTTGTATTAAAGCCAGATAGATTAGATGAGTTTATGGAATCAGTAACAAATGCTGTAAATTCATTTGCAAATATAGATGCTATTGATAAGGAGACCTTAGATAAACTGGTTAATGTATTACCAGCAATAGAAAAAGCTACTATTAATGCAGAAAATATTGATATTAATGGCATTGTTAAGTCAATGGTTAAGGATCGTGAAGAGAAAGAAAACAATGTGGTTAGCATTGATGACAGAAAGGAAGAGTAATTATTAATATATCAGAAACTAAGACAGATATACCATTTTGGTTGAAGCTGAATCTTACAGTTGAAGAGGCAGCAAAGTATTCTGGAATCGGTGAGAAAAATATAAGAAATTTATTGAAGGAAAAAGCATGCCCATTTTTATTTATGGTGGGAAACAAGCACCTTGTTAAGAGACATGAGTTTGAGAAATTTATAGAAAGTAAACATTATATTTGATTGATGGAAAGGTGCTTTTATGATATTATTTTATAGTTTCATAAGAGCATCTTTAACCATAGGTAAAGGAGGACTATGGGTAAAGACTTACAAGGAAATGAACTTGGACAAGGTATCATACAGAAAAAAGATGGTAGATATGAAGCCAGATATGTAAACAGATTTGGAAAGCGTACTTCTGTATCAGGAAGAAATCTTAAGGAAGTAAGAAAAAAATACAATGAAGCCATTTATGAAAATGATAAAGAGTTAAATCTAAGAGAAGACATGAAACTTGATGAATGGTATTCGCAATGGATGAATGTTTACAAAATAGATGTGATTCGTAACAATACGAGAACACGCTATAAATCTATTTATCAGAAGCATATATCACCATATTTAGGAAATTATAAGCTAAGAGATATCAAGCAAATAGATATAAAAAGGCTTATTAATGATATGGATAAAAACAACTATCATTATGAAACTAAAAATGCAGTGCGTATTTTGTTGGTAGATATATTCAATAAGGCTATTAACAATGAATATTTAATGAAGAATCCAGCAAAAGGAATTACTGTTAAAAGAGATGAAGAAAAAGACATTAGAGTTTTATCTGTTGAGGAGCAGACAATATTTTTTGATAGTTGTAAGGAAACATTTTACGATAATCTTTATGTCGTTGCGGTTTCAACTGGTATGAGAATAGGAGAGTTGGCTGCCTTAAGGTGGAGTGACATAGATTTAGATAAAAAAGTAATACATATAACACGAACCCTTGTCTATCAAAAGTATGATACAGATACCAAAAAACAGTTTCATTTCGAATTACCAAAAACGAAAACAAGTAAAAGAGATATTCCTATTAATAGGCAATGTGAAATAGCATTAAAGAAACAATTTATTCAAAAATCAGTTGTAACAGCAAAAGCGCCAGTAAGTAAAATTCCACCAAAAGAATTTCAAAATTTGCTTTTTACCACTAAATTCAATACACCATTGAATTCACAAATAGTATGTGATTCAATTAAAAAGATTGTGGATGAAATTAATCTCACAAGAGATGTACTTGATGAAATTGAAGAATTTTCGCCACATGCATTAAGGCACACATTTGCCACTCGTTGCTTTGAAAGCGGAATTCAACCTAAAACAGTCCAGGCGTATCTTGGACATGCTACATTAAAAATGACAATGGATTTATATACCGCTGTAATGCCAGACCATTTAACAAATGAAATGGACAAAGTAGCAGATACACTTGATAAGATATCGGTTAATGGTGATTGCTTAGTGGAAAATGCCTACAACAATTTGACTTCAAACTTGAATGTTATACCTATTAATGGAGACATAATGGTGGTATAATTAGCAATAGTGGAGACAAAACAACTCAAAATCCACTAAACATGTGGCTTTTAAGGTACATAAAATTATGAAAAGATATTTTTATTATGTATACCAGATAACTCCTTTTGACCTTAATGAGAGTTATGATAATTACTGTATTTAATTCTTATCTACATGTTATAATCATTAATCATCAGAAAACGGAGATAAACACATGAGCGTAGTGAAAGAAAAATCAAAATGCACAATTCTTAAGTTTTCATCAATGCTTGCTATTGTTATGGGAATTATAATGGCGTTCTATGCATTTTATATTATGTCGGAATTGTATTCATTTTCGGCTTCAGATGCAGGAAGAGAATTGTATACAGTAATTAAATTTCTTAATATAGCATTTATGGCGGTTATAGCAGAAGGTGTGTACTTTACAGTGGCAGGGTTTTATGGAATGACTAATATTGGTGCAGTGGATGCAGTAAAGAAGATTAAGACATATGGTATTGTTATGTCGGCTGCAGGATTGGCTGATCTGATAATAGTTTTCATAGTATCTAAGTATTCAATAACTGGTAACACGCTGATTCTTATATGTCTTCCAGTTGTAATAGGAGTTATGTATCTAGCGGGTGCATTTTATAACGAGAAGCTTATAAAGAACAATAATGGTGTGAAAGGCGATGGCAATGATTGATTCTAATGAAATAATGCCTCTTAATTTCTTCAAATACAAAGGTGTGTACACAGGACAGCACAATGGAATGAGATATATGCTTAAGCAGACAGGAGAAAAGCCTGATTTAAAGCTTTCGGCGTGCGTGTGGCGAGGACCATATGCTTCATGTGCTGTTAAGGAAGAAGATAAGACAACAGAGATATTTGAACTGACAGAAGATGGCCGTCTTGCTGCCGTGGAATGGATAAGGCAGCAGTACGAATCCAGACTTGACTATTGGGAAGAGGCACCATCTATAAAGGATGCTGTTCCGATTGTTCATGAATAAAGAGAATAATATATATAATGCAGCATATGGCTGCACCGGTAAGCAGGAGAATGTATTCTTCTGCTTCTTTTATTATAAGACCAAATACAATGCGGCATATTATTCTTGATGAAAATATAGATATAACAGAGATACATAATGGCACAATTATACTGCTAAACGGGTCGGGCTGAATATTCAGCTTTTTGTATATATTAATGATGTAAAGAAGGCTCATGCTTATGTTGCTGATAAGAACACCATACAGATAACCGGTTATGCCAAGACGCGGGATGAGCAGAAATACACAGGCAAGCCGGATAATAATGCCGGTTATATTAATTATAAATGTAAGTGCTGTATGTCCCATGCCATTAGTCACGCTTGTAAGGCTGATTTTTAAGTAGAGGAAAGGACACAGCCATGAAAGAATGCAGGTGTATATGTATACAGAGTCTTGGTGGAACATCATTGCACCAAGGCGTGCACCATAGTTAATGAATAAAAATATGCTTATAATGCCAAGACTCAAACACATGGAAACTGTTCTTTTTACTGTTACAGCAAGATGGTCAGACAATACATTATGACTCTCATCAGATACCTTTGGAAGAAGCATAAGTGCAAATGAATTAGCTGCCGTACATGGAAAAAGCACCAGAGGAAGAGCCATTCCTGTAAGTATACCAAACTGGCTTATCGCGTTATCTTTGGTCAGTCCATGCATGCACAGGATTGCAGGAATAAGAATTGCTTCCGCACCCTCAAGCAGATGCAGAACAGTCTGATTGGCGTTGATTGGAAATGCATATTTAACAATATATCTGTATTCACGAAGTGAACAGGAGAGCTTCTGCGTCATACTTTTATTATGAATGGAACGGAAAAACAGCGGAATAGCACAGTATGTGGCAGCTGCAAATTCACCGAATATATTACCGGTAACTGCATCAACAATTGATATTGTTGATACATTTTTTATGCGGACATAAAGTATAATAGTGCCTATACGCACAAGCTGTTCGACAAGCTGCGAGGAGGCAGGCAGAAAAGATTCCTTCTGACTGTAATAGTAATTAGACAGGCAGTTATGTATGCACATGAATGGCAGAGAGATTGCAGTTATACGGATAATTCCCTCACAGCGGCTTTCCATAAATATATGGTTTGCAATGAAATTGCTGAATATAAGAAATAAAAACATAACTACGATAGAAAGAGAAGTAGTAATCTTTAACGCACAGAAAAGCCATTTTAGAGATGGTGATGATGCTGAATATTTTGAAACAGCTACAGAAAAACCACTGCAGCATACTGCAAATGCAAGTGCAATAAGAGGTGTGCACATCTGGAAAAGTCCGACTCCTGCAGCACCTGTATAATTAGTAAGAAGTATACGAAAATAAAATCCGAGCAGTTTTGATAGAACGCCGGCAAATGTAAGTATTATGGCGGATTTGAATATGCCGCCTTTTAAGGATAATGTATTATTCATAGCAGACACCACAGATTGACTTATTAACAATATATGCCCTGCCTGAATACAATATTATAAGGAATTGCAGGGCGGAAATATAATGATATATATGGACAATGCGGCGACAACTGCCGTTAGAAAAGAAGTGGCAGAGGCAATGCTGCCATACCTTTTGGGAGATTATGGAAACCCGTCAGGTGTGTACAGGTTGTCTGAGAAGGCTAAAAATGTTGTTGAGGAATCAAGAGGTATTATTGCGGATATAATAAATGCTGAAAGAAATGAGATATTTTTCACCTCCGGTGGTACGGAAGGGGATAACTGGGCAGTTAAAGCTGAGAGCCTGAAAAGAAAAAAGGGACATATAATAGTAAGTTCAATAGAACATCATGCTGTGACAGAATCGGCACTGTGGCTTAAGAATTACGGGATAGATGTCACATTTGCACCAGTTGATGAACAGGGAATTGTTAAGCTGGAACAGTTAGAAAAAATGATTAGGAATGATACATTTTTAATATCCGTTATGCTTGCTAATAATGAAATCGGAACTATCCAGCCAATAGAAAATGTTTGTGAAATTGCACATGAGTATGGTGCAAAGGTTCATTCTGATGCAGTGGCGGCATTTGGACATATTGATGTCGACGTGAAAAAGCTGGGCGTGGATTTCTTAAATGTAAGCGGACATAAGATATGCGGACCAAAGGGCGTAGGATTTCTGTATGTCAGGGGCGGAAAACCAGAACGGTTTATGCATGGAGGCGGTCAGGAGAACGGACTCAGGGCAGGAACCGAAAATGTAGCTGGGATTGCAGGACTTGCAACAGCAGCAAGAATTGCTTATGAAACGCTTTCTGACAGGGCAAGGCAGGAAAAGAAAATCAGTGACTATATGATTAAGAGAATACTAAGAGAAATTCCTTATTCAAGGCTTAATGGAAGCAGGGAATGCCGCGTTACAGGTAATATGAATTTCAGTTTTCAGTATGTTAATGGCGGAATGCTTGTTGTAATGCTTAATAAGCAGGGAATATGCGCGTCTGCAGGTTCAGCATGTACATCTAATTCAGGAAAGCCTTCACATGTCCTTCTTGCACTTGGGCTTGATGAAAAAATAGCAGAAGGTTCACTTAGGCTGACAATCAACCATACAATTACACACAGGGAAGCTGATTATGTGGTTGAGTGCATTAAGAAAGATGTTGCCAGACTGCGGGAATTGGCTTAAAATTAATATATCAGACAGTTACGGAGGTTAAAATAATATGTGGTACGAAGAAGCAGTGTTTTATCAGGTGTTTCCACTTGGATTTTGTGATGGATTAAGAGATAACGACGGGATAATGAACAGATGCATATCAGAATTTGCAGACTGGATTCCGCATTTGCAGAAGTTAGGAACTAATGCGGTGTATTTTTCTCCAATTTTTGAGAGTGATTATCATGGTTATGATACAAGGGATTACCGTGTGATAGATAAAAGAATAGGGACTAATAAGGATTTTGCAGAGCTTGTGGCAAAGCTGCATGAGGCAGGAATAAAAGTAGTTATTGATGGTGTGTTTAATCATGTCGGAAGGGGATTCTTTGCATTTAAGGATGTATGTGAGAAAAAATGGGATTCTGCCTATAAGGACTGGTTTAACATCAGCTTTGATGGCAATTCACCATATAATGACGGCTTCTGGTATGAGGGCTGGGAAGGATATTACAATCTTGTGAAACTTAATCTGAATAATCCGGATGTGGTTAATTATCTTATTGAGTCAGTGCGCGGATGGGTCAATGAATTTGATATTGATGGAATAAGACTTGATGTTGCGTACTGCCTTAACAGGGATTTTATGAAGCGTTTAAGATACGAGACAGACCAGATGAAGCAGGAGCTTTTCCTTGTAGGAGAAATGCTTCACGGCGATTACAACACGATTGTGGGTAATGAGTGCCTGCACAGTGCGACTAATTATGAGTGTTATAAGGGGCTATATTCGAGCTTTAATTCAATGAATATGTTTGAGATTGCACACAGCATAGAAAGGCAGTTTGGAAAAGAGCCATGGTGTCTGTATACAGGAAAACATCTGCTTACATTCGTTGATAACCATGATGTTTCAAGGATTGCCAGTACACTTACCAATAAAGCACATCTGCCGCTTATATATGCACTTATGTTCGGTATGCCGGGAATTCCATGTATATATTATGGAAGTGAATGGGGTTGCGAGGCAGTTAAGGGCAGCGGCAATGACAATATTCTGCGTCCTGCATTTGATAAGCCGGAATACAATGAGCTGACTGATACAATAAGTTCATTAGGACAAATGTATCATAACAGCAGGGCATTAAGCTATGGTGATTACACAAAGAAAGTGCTCACAAACAGACAATATGTATTCAAAAGGGAAGCTGACGGAGAGAAAGTGCTTGTTGCAATTAATGCTGATGAGAATGAGTACACAGCGTACTTTGATACAGAATGTGCAGATGCACTTAATCTTATAACAGGTAAGAAGGAAGACTTATCTGGAAAAATAGTTCTTCCACCTTACAGCTTCAGATTTTACAGATGTATATAGAATGTGCAGATAAGATATGTGAATATAAAATAAGCCGGAGCCCATCATAATCTGATGAACTCTGGTTTTCTTTCATTAAATATTGTGTAGTAATTAAACCCTGCGTTCTTAAGCATATCTGCCACGACATCAAATCTGTAAGCAAAAAACTTAACTTCGTGTGCATCAGAACCTACAGTGATTATCTCTCCTCCGAGATTGTGATACATTTTAACAATATCAAGGCAGGGATTAGGCTCAGGCATACCGTATTTGAGACCGGCAGTGTTGATTTCAATACCTTTGCCTTTCTCAATGATTGTTTTGAGAATGGTATTAATTAAATCATCAAAATTAGACTTAATATTAAGATCAACTAACATAGATATACCATTATTCAAATTCTTAGGAAGTACAACAGCACATCTTCCTGTATCTTGACTATTCATTGTATAAATTTCATGAAAAAACTTG